>JAEEGK010000194.1_pt1 | contig 153391 bp, 129 predicted proteins | sample 8958771 | NCBI WGS metagenome assembly JAEEGK01 (sample SAMN16246547, study PRJNA631951) | gut metagenome | biome: gut microbiome; feature: rumen; material: SC-attached | host: Bos | place: Iran: Karaj | collected 2018-10 | reverse complement strand
CTTGTGAAAGGCAACCTCGACACCCGCGACGCAAAAGTGCACGACAAGGCCATAGTGAGCTTCAACGAAGGCGGCAAACTTGGGAAATTTGTCTTCAATCATGAACACGCTAAGCTGTATATCCCACAAAACGGCAACGACTACGCCATCGCGTTCAGCGATAAGACAGGGATGGTGCCGGTTAACTTCAGGACACAGGAGACAGGCCACTACACCATCATATTCGATAGTGACATGGACGATCTGAGCAACATGTCCCTGATGGACCAGTTTACAGGTGTGACAGTCGACCTCAGCACGACTGAGAGCTACACCTTCCTGGCATCGTCGGCCGATAGAGAGAACCGATTCATGATAGTGTTCAAGAATTCCGAGTTCTCTGATGGTACCGAGATTTTCGCCTACCAGAACGGCAACGACATCGTTGTCAACGGCGAGGGCGAACTCTTGGTGTTCGACATGATGGGCCGCATGGTGATGAACCTGCACGTGAATGGTGTACAGACGGTTGAAAAGCCGTCGACAACCGGTGTTTACATTTTGAAATTGAATGGCATGACACAGAAGATGGTGGTGAGATAAAACACGGCCTCATTAAGGGCATTAATGGCTTAATGCCATTAATGCCCTTCAGGGCAAAAAAATAAGAAAGGAAATATTCAATGAAAAAGTTATTATTCACAATAGTATTGTTAATCACCTTGAGTGTCGCCACCAATGCCCAGAATGACGGGTTCTTCAACTGGAACAACAACTATTATGCCGACGATAGGCTGACAGGCATAGAATTCAATCTGCCCAATGGCCATGGTGACATCAACGACCATAACGCCGTACCAGTTGGCAGCGGTTTGCTCATCCTCACCGCATTAGGCGCAGGATACGCAATCAAGTGCAGACGTAAAAATTGTTAGCTCAATTTTTAGTTTTGTATAAAAATTTGCTTAATTTTGCAAGTCTATTGATATAAACTGACATTATGGAATTAAGCGGCAACACATTTTTCTTTTCCTGGGAAGTATCCCTGATGGCATGGCTCCAGGCTAACATCAGCGACGCATGGATTTCGTTCATGTCGTTCTTCTCCCTGTTTGGAGAAGAGTTGCCACTCATACTTATAGTAGGCTTCGTGTACTGGAGCTACGACAAGAAACTGGGCAGAAAGGTGGGCCTGATCGCCATTATGGGACTGATTTGGAACACCATGATTAAGAACATCGTCATGCGCCGCAGACCGTATTTCGACCACGAGAGCATCAACATACTGCGTGTCGTGGAGCCGGAGGCTGACATCTACGACATCTCGGCCCAGGGCTATTCCTTTCCCAGCGCCCATTCGACCAATGCGGTGACAGTGTTCGGCTCGCTGGCTGTCAACCTGCGCAAACGGTGGTTTACGGTGATTGCCATAATGATACCTTTGCTCACAGGCATCTCACGCTTTGTGGTGGGTGCTCATTATCCCACTGATGTGATGGCGGGATGGCTGCTGGGCTTAACCAGTGTGGTGCTTGTACAGATGCTTCAAAAACGTGTGAGTGACACGCTCACGCTGTACGGCATCCTGCTGCTCACCGTCATCCCAGGCTTCTTCTACTGCACCAGCGCTGATTATTTCACCGCGGTGGGCCTGCTGGTCGGATTCATGGGCGGCACACTCCTCGACGATTATTGCGTGCACTATGAGGATACGCGCAAGCCTCTCTTCATGGTCACCCGTCTGCTCGGAGGACTGGCGGTATATCTTGTGCTGAACGCCGTGCTTAAGATGCCCTTCTCAAAGGAGTTTCTGACAGATGGCAGCACCGCCGCACTGATGGTGCGATGCATACGCTATGCCATCATCGCCTTTGTCGACTTCGGCGTATATCCTATGCTGTTCAAGTTTGAAAAAAGAAAGTGTTTTAATAAAATTTAATATTGAAACAATATGAAGAAAATGTTTATAGTACTTGCCGTGATGATAGCTATGTCCCATGCTGTGACAGCGCAGGATGAGACCATAGTGTTCACGCCTCAGTGGACGGCACAGGCTCAGTTCGCCGGCTATTACGTCGCCGAGGCGATGGGCTTTTACCGTGAGGCAGGGGTGGACGTGCGTATAGAACATCCGTTGACAACCCAGCCCGCCATGAGCCGCCTGCGTAAGAACCAATGCCAGGCAACGACACTGCAACTCTGTCAGGCTATGGAGATTGTCGATGGTGGCATCCCTCTGGTAAACATCCTTCAGACATCGATGAACAACGCGATGGTCATCGTCTCAGCCCGCGACCAGGACCCGCTGACGCAGAAAGGAGCCCGTGTGGGTATTTGGAGCGTCGGATTCGGCCAGTTGGCCATCTGCATGAGCATCAAGGAACATCTCGACTATGAGTGGGTGCGCTTCGCCCATAACGTCAACCTGTTTGTCGCCGGCGCCCTCGACGCAACACTGGCAATGAGCTATAACGAATACTACCAGCTGGTACAGGCTGGAATCAAGATGACAGACAAAAACGTGTATCGCTTCTGCGACCACGGCTATAATGTGCAGGAAGACGGTGTCTATATGACCCGCGAATACTATTCAGAACATAAAGACCAGGCACGACGCTTCGCCGAAGCCAGCAAGAGAGGTTGGGAATGGGCTGCCGAACATCCCGACGAGGCACTGGACATCGTGATGCAGTACGTCGACATGAACAACATCGCCACCAACCGCGTGATGCAACAACTGATGCTCCAAGAGGTGCTGCGCCTGCTGGTGGACAGAGAGTCGAAACAACGCGAGTTCCGTCTGCGTCCCGATATGGTGCAGGAGGCTAGCAGACTGATGGTGGAAAATAAGATGCTGAGCCGTGAAGTGACATACGAGGAACTGATTGACAATTGATTATTATGAATGGGATTATTGCATATATTCGACGGAAGCTCTCGGTCAGGGTCAGTCTGAGAGTGGTTGTCTCTGCCGCCATTTTATTCATCGCCGCACTCGGATTGATGTTCTATCAGGCCCGTGAAGCCGTGAGTCAGGAGGCGATAAGCCGAGCCACACAGATCCTCGACAAGACATCACTGCGCGTCGACAGCATCCTGAACCGTGTGGAGGTGGCGTCAAACATGACAAAATGGCTCGTGGAACGCCACACCAACCAGGCCGACTCGATGTTCGTGTACAGCAGCAGCATGCTGGAAAACAACCCCGACTTCTACAACTGCTCCGTAGCCTTCGAACCATATTACTTTGAAGAAAAAGGATGTTACTTCTCCGCCTACACCAAACACGTTGGCGACAGCATCCGCACAATACAGGGCGGCAGCGACAGCTACCAGTACTTCTTTGCGGACTGGTATCTTATGCCCAAACTGCTCGACCGTCCGTGCTGGACGGAACCGTATTTTGACCTCGACGTGGCTACCAACACCAGCGAGATGGTTACCAGCTACTGCCAGGCCATCAAAGATAGACGGGGCAAGATGATAGGCGTCATCAACACCAGCCTCTCCATCAGCTGGCTCTCGAATACCATATCTTCAGTCAAACCATATCCGCATTCCTATAGCATAATGATAGGCCGCGGTGGCACTTATTTCGTACATCCTGACACAACGAAAATCACTCGTCAGACCATCTTCACACAGACACTGGAGCAGCCCGATACCGCCATGACCGCTTTGGGCTATGCCATGCAACGCGGTGAAGAAGGCGTGAAACAGATGCATATCAATGGTAAGGACAGCTATGTGTTCTATAAGCCTCTCGGCAGGACCGGCTGTTCGATGGCAATAGTATGCCCGGAAAGCGACATCTTCAGAAGCTTCGACCGTCTGCAAAACACCATTATGGGCATCGTCGCCGTCGGTCTGCTGCTGATGCTCTATTTCTTTATCCGCATCATCACATTCGAATTGGATCCGCTCAGACGGCTCGCCACAGAGGCCGAGACCATCGCCTCCGGACAGTTTGACGCTGAGTTGCCCGACTTCCAACGTGTCGACGAGATAGGCCAGCTGAGCCATTCGTTCGGCAATATGCAGCAGTCGCTGGTGAAATACATCGACGAGCTGAAGAAAACAACCGCCCAGAAGGCCACGATAGAGAGCGACCTCCGCATCGCCAGTAAGATACAGCTGGGTATGCTGCCCGAGAAGTTCCCTACACGTGCCGACCGCGACGACGTGCAGCTCTTCGCCTCGCTGACCCCTGCCAAGGAGGTGGGCGGCGACCTGTTCGATTTTTATTTCCGCGACGAGAAACTATTCTTCTGCATCGGCGACGTGTCGGGTAAGGGCGTGCCTGCATCGCTCTTCATGGCGGTCACACGTTCCACCTTCCGCACCGTGTCGGCTCATGAGTCGATGCCCGACCGCATCGTGACAATCATGAACAAGACCATCGCCGACATGAACAAAAACCATATGTTCGTGACCCTCTTCGTCGGAGTGCTCGACCTGCCTACAGGCCGTCTGCATTACTGCAACGCCGGCCATGATGCCCCGCTGCTGATAGGCGCAGGCATAGGCGAGCTGCAATGCGACTCCAACATCCCTGTGGGCTTCATGCCACAATGGAAGTTCTCGCTGCAGGAAGCACAAATATTTACAGGCACCACCATATTCCTCTTCACCGACGGGCTCACAGAGGCCATGGATATCGACAAAGCCCAGTTTCAGATGGAACGCGTCAACGAGGTGGCAGCCCGCGCACTCGATAACCAACAGCATGAGCCACGCCAACTCATCGAACAGATGACCGACGCCGTACACCAGTTCGTGGGCGACGCCGAACAAAGCGACGACCTCACCATGATGGCAATACAATACATCAGACAACAAAGCGACGCACGTATGAGAGAAAGCTTAGTGCTGTCTAACGACATACAGGAAGTGCCACGGCTGAATGCCTTTGTGGAAGAGGTCTGTAATGCCGTGGGATTCAACGAAGACGACACCGTGAGTATAAAAGTCGCCGTTGAGGAGGCTGTGGTCAACGTGATGAAATACGCTTACCCGACGGGACAGCACGGCGACGTGAACATCGAGGCTGCCTTTAACGATACGCGACTTAAGTTTACCATCGTCGACAGCGGCAAGCCTTTCGACCCTACAGTCCAGTCAGCGGTCGACACCTCGCTTTCTGCCCAAGAACGTAAAATCGGCGGACTCGGCATCCATATCATGCGCCAGATTATGGACTCCATCAACTACGAACGTTTGGACAACCGCAACGTATTGACACTTAGAAAAAAATTAAATAAGAAAAATTAATATCAAACGACAATGAAAACAACTATTCAAGAACAAGACGGCAAAATGGTCGCCATCCTGGCAGGCAGTCTCGACACTGCTGCCGCCCCTGAGACCGAAAAAGCAATGAGTCCACTCAACGACGTGGAGGGGAAAGACATCATCATCGACTGCACTGAGCTGGAATACATCTCATCAGCCGGTCTGCGTATTTTCCTTGGAATACTGCAGAATGCGCAGGGAAAAGGCGGACAAGTCTATATTAAAGGTATCAATGAGAACGTCCGTACCATCTTTGCCATCACTGGATTCAGTAATATTTTCAAATTCATGTAAATTGTGTATCCTTTAACTCCAGTGCCATAATAATATGACTGAGACAAAAATTTATATAGGTCTTAACGATTCCCTCACCAATCAGCAGGAACATAACACCGAGATGTATATCAATGTCATGAAATACGTCTGCAAGAGTCATCATGTGCCGTTTTCGTTTGTGATTACGGAAGGCGGGTTTTTTCACGAAAACGGTGATTACACACAGGAGCAGACTCTTGTCCTGTCACTGATTGATATCGATAAGGATATAACCGAAGCCATCGCAAAAGACCTCTGTGCCTTTTTTCATCAGGAAAGTGTGATGGTGACGGAAAGTGTGATAAATGTCAGTTTTATAAAGGATCATCTAAAACTGAAATGATTATTTAATAAAATTCTTATCTTTGCAACGTGAGATTAGTCAAGCCATCGAAGGTTTTCAGGATGTTTTATCCGTCGCTGCTTTGGGAGATGCCGAAGACAGGCGAGAAGACTATCTATCTTACCTTCGACGACGGACCGCATCCGACGATAACACCGCTGGTGCTTGAGATTCTTAAAAGATACAATGCAAATGCGACGTTTTTCTGCATCGGAAACAACGTCAGGCAGTTCCCCGCCACTTTTGAGCTTATCAAAAAAGAAGGCCATTCGGTGGGCTGCCATACCTTCAACCACGAAAACGGCTGGAAAACCTCAACCCAAAATTATGTCGACTCGGTGCTGGCTGCCAATGAATTGATACAGAGCAACTTATTTCGCCCGCCTCACGGAAAAATCAAAAGGTCAGAGTTGAAAAAATTATCCACTCTACACTCTAAACTAAAGATTGTCGCCTGGACTGTCATCGCCTACGACTGGGATCATGCCCTCTCGCCGGAAGACGTCTATCAAAATGTCATCCGCAACGCCGGCGACGGCTCCATAGTGACCTTCCACGACAGCTTCAAGGCATACAGCAATATGATTTCAGCTTTGCCTAGAGTTTTGGATTATTATTCCAGTAAAGGATTTATTTTCAAGGCTTTATAAAAAATCTTCCGCAGATTACCCGATGCGGCTCCAGTCGAAGTCGCGTTCGAACTGTTGGGCGAAGTAGAGCTTTGTGGCGTTGTGTTCGGGCTTTGACAGGGTGGGGTCGGCGTCGAGCAGCAGGTTTACCATGCGGCGGGTGTGTCTGATGATAGGCTCATCGTACTGGAAGTCGCCGATTTTCATCTCAATCATGCCGGATTGGCGGGTGCCCTGTGTCTCGCCGGGACCGCGCAACTGCAGGTCGGCCTCGGCAATTTCGAAGCCGTCGTTGGTTCGCACCATGGTCTCCATGCGTTTTTTGCCCTCGCCTGTGATCTTGTGGTCGGTGACCAGCACGCAGTACGACTGTTCGGCTCCGCGACCCACACGACCGCGCAGCTGATGCAGCTGCGACAGGCCGAAACGGTTGGCGTTTTCTATTATCATCACCGAGGCGTTCGGCACGTTTACACCGACTTCAATCACCGTCGTCGCTATCATGATATGTGTCTCGCCGCGCACAAAACGCTGCATCTCCCAGTCTTTGTCCTCGGCCTTCATCTGTCCGTGCACCACGCTGATATGGTAATCGGGCTCGGGGAAGTCGCGCATCATCGCCTCGTAGCCTTCCTGAAGGTTCAGAAGGTCCATTTTCTCCGACTCCTTTATGAGTGGGTAGACCACATAAATCTGATGTCCCTCGGCGATCTGTTTCTTCATGAAGCCGATAATCGCAAGTCGTTGTTCCTGAAACACATGCACCGTCTTGACAGGCTTTCTTCCTGGCGGCAACTCATCGATTTTAGAGACATCGAGGTCACCATATTGCGTCATCGCCAAGGTGCGTGGGATAGGGGTGGCCGTCATCACAAGGGTATGGGGCGGGAAGTCTGTCTTGTCCCAGAACGAGGCACGCTGAGCCACTCCGAAACGATGCTGCTCGTCTATGATGCAGAGCCCTAAGTTCTTGAAGACCACAGTGTCTTCTATCAAGGCGTGGGTGCCAATAATTATCTGGAGGTCGCCGCTTGCAAGGTCGGCGAGAATCTGTTTTCGTTCCGATTGTTTGGTGCTTCCAGTCAGCAAGGCGAAGTGCACGTCCATGCCTTTGAGTTGCGCTCGCAACGTCTCAAGATGTTGAGTGGCAAGGATTTCCGTCGGTGCCATGAGCGCGGCCTGATAGCCGTTGTCGAGAGCCAGAAGCATTATCATCAAAGCCACAATGGTCTTGCCGCTTCCGACGTCGCCTTGCAGCAGTCGGTTCATCTGGTGACCGCTCTTCAAGTCGGCTCGGATCTCCTTGATGACACGTTTCTGGGCGTTGGTCAGAGGGAAGGGGAGGTGCTCCTTGTAAAAGGTGTTGAAATAATCGCCAACCTGTTGGAACACAACGCTTCTGGTGTTCTTCTCCCTGTCTTTTTTATGAATGAGAAGACGCAGTTGGAAGAAAAAATGCTCCTCATATTTCAACCTTGTCGTAGCGCGCTGGATATCAGTGCTGTTCGACGGCAGATGTATCTTGTAATAGGCCTCTTTTCGAGGCATAAGCTTGTCGTGTAGTATCAGACTCTGTGGCAAAACCTCAGGAATCATGTTCCACACCTGCTGCACGCAGGTCTTGATTATCTTTGCGAACTGCTTGGTGCCCAGCCCCGAGTTTTTCATCTTCTCGGTGGTGTTGTAAACTCCTTGCAGAGCCTCGCCCACCAAGGTGTCGTTGGGGTTGTAGTCCTCCACGTCGGGGTGGGTGAAGTTGAAACGGTTGTTGAATACGCTCGCCTTGCCGAAAATCAGATATTTTTTGCCCGGCTGGAAGCGGTTTTTAATCCATTTCAAGCCCTTAAACCATACCAATTCAATGGAGCCGGTATCGTCGGTGAATGTGGCCGTAATCCTCGTAACTCGCGGAGCGCCGATGCATTGCATATTGCTTACCGTGCCTACAAGCTGATAGTAGACATTGTCGTCGCTGATCTGCCTCACCTTATGGATCTGCGAGCGGTCGATATACCTGAAAGGGAAGTAATCCATCAGGTCCTGAAACGTGTAAATGCCGAGCTCCTTGTTCAGCAGCTCAGCCCGTTTCGGTCCCACGCCCTTAAGGTATTCTATTTTCGTCTGAAGCAAATCCATTACCCAAGATAGTTTTTGCAAAAATAGGGAAAAAGTTAAAATCCGGCAATTTGGAGCATACTTTTTTCCATATCTGTAAATAAAAACTAAAAATTTTGTATATTTGCATCTTGATAAATTGTGTCATCATGAAAATAAACGACAAAAACAGAGATTTCACAAGGCGGGAGCTGATGAAGATGCTTCTGGCGGTGTTTATTGTGGTGGCGATCAGTCTGGTTTACTACTTTTTCATGCGGAAAGAGGCTAGAAGCAATGCCGAAAGACGTGCAAATGAAGCTTTGGGGACAACTGAAACCATGATACTGTCACGCTTGGGAAAGATAGAGACTATAATTACAACCATGCAGTTTATGGTGAGCTATTCGTTGGATGACCCCGACGAGATGGACTCAATTTCTGTTAAAGCCGTCGAGTCGAGTGATGTTATACTGGGAGCCGGCGTGGCATTTAAGGAGAATTATTATCGCCACGAAGGCAGATGGTTCATGACTTATGCCAGTTATGATAAAAACAACGACACCATAAAAGTGGAACACATCAATGACGAAGACTACACCAAGGAACAATGGTACCTGAACAGTATAGGAGGCACTCATGGAAATTGGATAGACCCTTATTATGACGATGTTGACGGGATTACGAAAATGGTGTCATATTCGTTGTCGGTGTACGACGAAAAGCAGTCGCCGGTGGGTGTGATTATAGCCGATGTCTCAACAAGAACCATAGACAGCATACTGAGCTGTCTGCATGTTTATCCAGACAGTTATTACACAATAGTGACCGCGTCGGGCAAGCAGATTGTGTCGCCGACCGATGAACATAAAGGCAAATGTCATACGTTCACCCGCGCCATAGAAAGCAAAAACATGATTTTGTCTCTTACGATTCCGGACAGGGAGATGTACTGGCAATTGTACCGGTCGAGTATGGTATTCGCCCTGCTGGGACTGTTTGAACTGCTGGCAATAGTTTTCATAGCTCACCGCTCGGTTCGCAACCTCAAGGAACTGAACGAAGTGAGTGCCAAGGAGCAGCGTATGGAGTCGGAGCTGTCGGTGGCGCGTGAGATGCAGCAGTCGTTGATGCCTGACGCCTTGCCTCCTGAGTTGTCGGCCAATGTAGATGTCAGCGGGCTACTGGTGCCGGCACGATATGTGGGCGGCGACCTGTACGATTACATAATGCATGACAATATGCTTTATTTCTGTGTGGGCGACGTGTCGGGCAAAGGTGTCCCGGCAGCCATGCTGATGGTGGAGGCCCGACAGATGTTCCGCACACTGTCGACCCGCGGACCTCATCCCGACCTTATAATGCAGGCCATGAACGCCACGGCTAGCGACAACAACAAAGACCTGATGTTCATGACGATATTTCTCGGAGTCATGGATATGGCAACCGGCAAGGTGCGCTACTGCAATGCCGGTCACAACCAGCCCATGGTGATCAGAAACGGGCACGCCAGCTATCTGGACACCCCGCCCTGCCTGCTGTTGGGCGTTGACGCGGATGCCAAGTACGAGGCTCATGAACTGACTTTGGCCAGTGGCGACATACTGTTCCTTTACACCGACGGCTTGACCGAAGCCGAAAATATGCAGAAAGAACTGCTGGGTGACGGTAGGGCTTTGGCGACGGCTGAAGGCTTTGAGGGTACATCGGCCGAATTGATAGAAAGGATGCGTCGTCTGACTGATGACTTTACGGGACAGGCTGAGCAGAGCGACGACTTCACCCTGCTGGCTATACGTTTCAAGCCGTCATCATCAGTGCTCACAATTAAAAACGAGTTCGAAGAACTGGCAAAATTGAAGCCTTTTGTCGACAGTTTCCTCGAGACAAACAGCATAGACCCCTCGGTGGAACCCCAACTCAGCCTGGCATTGGACGAGGCTCTCACCAATGTGGTGATGTATGCCTATCCTAAAGGACAGACGGGCGAGGCCGAGATAGCTTTTGAGGTGGAGGGCGACAACCTCAAAGTGACCGTAAGCGACCACGGACAGCCATTCAACCCCTTGAACTTTGAGGCCGACTTCAGCATTCCGCTGGAGGAACGACACAAGGGCGGCATGGGCATCCACATCATCAAAGAGGCAATGGATGCCGTTGATTATGAATATTGTGATAACACAAATATATTAAAGTTAACTAAAAAAATCATAAAAACTAAATAATATGAACATCAATATTATCGAAAAAGACAATACCGTTACCGCCGTTTTTGACGGTCGTCTGGACACATTGGCTGCACAGCAGATTGCCGATGCTATCGAACCCTTGATGCAACACGCCGACCAAACCATAGTGCTCGATTGCGAGAAGATGCCGTTCATCAGCAGCTCGGGCTTGCGTCTGTTTTTGAAGATCAGAAAAGAAGTTTCGGAGAAGGGTGGCAAGTTGTATCTGAGCAAGGTGTGCAACGACGTGCTTCAGGTGTTTAAAATGACCAAACTGGATGAGGTGTTTGAAATGGTCGACTGATGATTTATATCAACGATCACACGGACTTGCTTGACATTGAGACGGCACTGGCGACGGTGTCGCGTCAAAGGCGTGAGCAGGCGCTGAAGTTTGCCCATGAGAGCGGCCGGCGGCTGTCGCTGGCGGTGTATCTGCTGCTGATGGAAGGCCTGCAGAAGGAGTACGGCATAGCCGAACCTCCGCTTTTCGACTATCTTGAAGGCGGCAAGCCGGTCATCAAAGGTCATCCCGAGATACATTTCAACTTCAGCCATTCGGGCAACGTGGCCATCTGCGCCATCGACAGCCAGCCGGTGGGCGCCGACGTGGAGACGTCCCGCAAAATAACGCCCTCGCTGATTGCATACACCATGAACGACATGGAGCAGTCGCAAATAGCGTCGGCGCCCGAAAGCCTGTCGGCTTTCCTCGCTCTCTGGACAAAAAAGGAGGCGGTGTTGAAACTGACTGGCGAAGGCATACGCAACGACCTGAAGTCGGTGCTAGTAAATGCCGAAAATATTGTATTTGAAACTAAACTGACAGAAAATTATATCTATTCAATAGCCAGATATAAATAAAAACGATTGACTATGGCTAAAAATCAACACTTTGACAACATCGCCAAAATGTCGGATGTAGACATGGAGGCTGTGAAACGTTTTTGCAAGAAAAATGCGACTGATGTCGACAGTTTCTTAGCACTGGCATACGCCTTGCTGCTGTCGCGCTATACCGAAGACAACAGTGAGATGTTCCCTGAAAATTTCAAACTCGACGGTGAGATGACGGTGGGCGAGTACCTCGCACAGAATGAACTGCCGCATGACTTTGAACTGTTGGACGAATACGTCGAGAGCTACGAGACTGTGATAGGCCAGATGCTGGATGTTAATAGGAAAATCAAGGATATACATATTGCCTCCGACAAACAGCTCCGCATTTTGGACTCGTTCAATAATACCGAATCGGCGTACGACGACACCCAGACCATAGTGTCGCTGTTCGAGCAGCAGGTGAAGCTGCGTCCCGACAAGGTGGCGCTGGTTTTCAAAGATAAACGCTTCACCTACAAGCAGGTTGACGACATGAGCTCCAATATAGCCAAGATGCTGGCTGCCAAGGGTTTGGGCCATGAAGACGTGGTTTCAATCATCATCCCTCGCAACGAATGGATGGCCATAGCTTCGATTGGCGTACTGAAAGCCGGATGCGCCTACCAGCCTCTCGACCCGAGCTATCCGGCAGAGCGCCTGAACTTCATGATGCAGGACGCCAAGGTTAAGATGCTCATAGCCGATGCGTCTTTGCGCGACATAGTCAACGAATACAAGGGCGATGTGCTGTTCATAGAAGACCTTGAAAAGCCTTTCAAAGGCGATGTAAAACTGCAGTCTCCCGAGCCTCACAGCCTGATGACCATGATTTACACCTCAGGCACCACGGGTGTCCCGAAAGGCTGTCAGATTGAACACTACAACGTGGTGGCATTCTGCCACATGCACCATAAGTGTCACAACCATAGCGCGGACCGAAAAATTGCGGCTTATGCCAGCTACGGTTTCGACGCCTGCATTATGGAAATGTTCGGACCTCTCACCATAGGAGCCGAGCTGCATATCATCCCGGAGGAGATACGTCTCGACCTGATGGCTTTGAACGAATATTTCGAGAAAAACGGCATCACAGACACCTTCATGACCACTCAGGTGGCCTATCAGTTCGCCACCAATTTCGAGTGCAAGCCGCTCAATCGCATCCAAACCGGAGGCGAGAAGCTGGCATCCATGACTCCGCCCAAGGGTTATTTGCTTTGCAACGGTTACGGCCCTTCAGAATCAATATGTTACGTAACTAATTTTGACGTTATTGACGATAGGGAGAACATCCCGATCGGCAAGGCTCAATGCAATGTGAAATGCTACATAGTCGACAAATACGGCCACAGGCTGCCTGTGGGCGCTTCGGGCGAGTTGTGGATAGCGAGCCCGCAGGTGACACGCGGCTACCTCAACCGTCCTGAAAAGACCGCCGAGGTCTACATCAAGAATCCTTTCTGTGATGTGGCGCCATATGACCGAGTTTATCGCACTGGCGACATTGTGCGTTATCTGCCCTCGGGCGACATAGAGTTTGTCGGCCGTAAGGACGGTCAGGTGAAGATACGCGGCTTCCGTGTGGAGCTGAAGGAGGTGGAGAGCGCTATACGCCAGTTCCCTAACATCAAGGACGTGACGGTGCAGGCCTTCGACGAAGAGAGCGGAGGCAAGTTCATAGCAGCTTACATAGTGTCGGATGAGACTATCGACATCAATGCGCTCCACAGCTTCATCATGGAAGAGAAACCGCCTTACATGGTGCCCGCTGTGACCATGCAGATAGACCGCATACCTCTCAACCAGAACATGAAGGTCGACAAGAAAGCCCTGCCTAAGCCGGAGAAGCCGGCCGACACCGCTGTCGAAGCCGAAACCAACATTCCGATGAATGTCTTGGAGAAAGAGATACACGATATAATCGCACAAATCATAGGCAATCAAGAGTTCGGGGTGACTACGGTTTTGGGCTATGCCGGACTCACCTCCATCATGGCCATCAAGCTGGCAATTCAGATAAACAAACGCTTTGGCGTCACTCTCGATTCCAAATCATTGGCCAAGACTGGTACAATACAAAGCATTGAGAACGAGATTCTTACCAAGATGATGAGCGCCGGTGCCGAGCCGCAAAACTCTACACAGGAGGCTCATGCCGACCTTTCGCAGATCCCGCTGTCGTATGCTCAGATGGGCGTTTACGTGGAGTGCATGAAGCAGCCTACGGCCACCCAGTACAACCTCCCGACTCTGGTGCGTTTCCCGAAGGATGCCGACGTGGACGCCATAGCCAAGGCCATGGAGACCATAGTCAAGGCACATCCGCTTATGCAGGCTCACTTCAGCAGCGCAGGCTCCGAGATTATACAGACCGTCGATTTGGATCAGCCTGTCGAGGTTGTGCGAAGCAAACATAAGGAAGCGGAGATGGAGCGTTGCAAACTCGAGTTTGTCAAGCCGTTCAACCTGAAGCAGGGCCCGCTTTACCGCTTTGAGACCGTCACCACCGAGCAGTATGTCTATCTGCTTGTCGACATACATCACTTAGTAATTGACGGAGGCTCGTTCGACCTGTTCTTCAACCAGCTTTGCGACTTGCTCAACGGCAAGAGCATTGAGCCAGAGACCTTTACCTACGCCGACTTTGTGGCAGCCGAGAAGGCCGCCGAGGGCAGTGAGGAGCATAAGGCCGCACGCGACTTCTTCCAGGAACGTCTCGGCAAGGTGGAGGGAGTGACAGAAGTGCCTACAGACCTCACCAACCCTAAGGAACAGGGTGTAACCGAAACGGTTTACAGCCGACTCGACTTCGAAGCCATTGAAGGCTTCTGCCGTCAGCATAACATCACGCCGGCCCATCTGGTGCTTGGCGCCACATTCTACACCCTCTCGCGTTTCACCAACAACGAGCAGCTGTGCATCACCACCATCAGCAACGGACGTTCCGACCTGCGCATCAGCAACACCATAGGAATGTTCGTCAACACTCTGGCTATGAGTGCCACCGTGGGCGAGCAGACAGTGCTCGAGTTCCTTGCCGAAACCAGCAAGAACTTCGATGAGACCTTACAGCACGAGAAATATCCTTTCGCCCAGATAGCAGCCGACTACGACCTCTCGGCCGAGATAATGTTTGCCTATCAGCTGGGTATATTCGACGACTTCAGGTACAAAGGCCAGCCTATCAGCATAGAGGCTTTTGAGTCGGACACTCCGAAGTTCCGCATAGCCTTCTTCATCACCAACGACAAGGAGGGCAAGCCTAGCGTGAGCATAGAGTACGACAACGGCCGCTACAGCCGTGGCCTTATGCAGAGCCTGGCACAGTCGGTATGCAACGCCGCCAACGCCTTCATCAGACAGCCAGAGGCAGCATTGCAGACCATATCGCTGCTCGACACCGACCAGATTTCGGTGCTTGACGGCTTCAACAACACCGAAGTGGAATACGACAACACCCAGAACATAGTGTCGCTGTTCCGCGGTCAGGTGGCTAAAACACCTGACAATCAGGCTGTTGTATATCATGATAATAAATACACCTACAAAGAAGTGGATGAGATATCCGAACGTATAGCCAACTACGTCAAGTCGCAGGGCTTGGCGGCGGAGGATGTGGTGTCGGTGCTCATTCCGCGCAGCGAGTGGATGGTGATAGCCTCCTTGGGTGTGCTTAAGGCCGGTTGCGCCTATCAGCCTCTCGACCCGAGCTATCCTACAGAGCGTCTGAATTTCATGATGAAAGACGCCAACGCCAAGCTGCTCATAGCCGATCAGGAACTGCGCCAGTTGGTGGATGAATATCAGGGTAAGGTGTTGTTTACCAAAGATATAAAACAGTTGCCGGCTGTCAACGGCAAGCTGTCCGCTCAGATTTCGCCATCGAGCCTGTTCATCTTGCTTTACACCTCGGGTTCCACAGGCACGCCTAAAGGCTGTCAGCTGGAGCATGGAAACCTGGTGGCCTTCTGTCATTGGTATCAGCGCTATTACGGTCTCACTGCCAACGACCGTGTGGCAGCCTACGCCAGCTATGGCTTCGACGCCTGCATGATGGATATGTATCCCGCTTTGACTTGCGGCGCCTGCGTCCACATTGTGGGCGACGATATCCGTCTCAACCTTCCCGATTTGAATGAATATTTCAACAAAAACGATATAACGCATTCCTTCATGACCACCCAGGTGGGCTTCCAGTTTGCCACCAATGTGGATAATCATTCTTTGCGTTGCTTCGCCGTAGGAGGCGAAAAACTGGCGGCGCTCACCCCGCCGTCATACAGGATGTTTAACGGCTACGGCCCTACGGAATGCACCATTTTCACCACCAACTACGAGTTGAAGGAATACGAGATAGACTTCCCAATAGGCAAGCCATTGGACAACCTCAAGCTCTATATAGTTGACAAACAGTTCAACCGACTCCCTATGGGCGCGGCAGGCGAACTGTGGGTCAGCGGACCTCAGGTAAGCCGAGGCTATCTGAACCGTCCAGAAAAGACGGCTGAAACCTATCTGAAAAACCCGTTCAACGACTCTCCGCAGTATAGCCGTATCTATCGTACGGGCGACATAGTCCGCTACCAGCCTGACGGCAACATTCAGTTTGTGGGCCGTAAGGACGGTCAGGTGAAGATTCGCGGCTTCCGTGTGGAGATGAAGGAGGTGGAGGCTGTCATCCGACAGTTCCCTGGCATAAAGGATGTCACTGTGCAAGCCTTTGATTATGAGAATGGTGGTAAGTATATAGCTGCCTATATCGTCAGTGACGAAAAGGTGGAAATCAAGGAGCTGAACGCCTTCATCGGAAAGCAGAAGCCGCCTTACATGATACCGGCTGCAACCATGCAGATCGACGCCATACCGCTCAACCAGAACCAGAAGGTTAACCGCAAGGCTCTGCCGGCGCCTGTGATTCAGGCTGCCGACCACGAATATGTTGAGCCGGCTAACGACACCGAACGTCTGTTCTGCCGCATCTTCAAAGACATTATCGCTATGGACAAGATCGGTGCCACCGACAACTTCTTCGAACTGGGCGGCACCTCGCTCATGGTGACCCGTGTCATCATTGAGGCCGACAAGGCCGGCATTCACGTGGCCTATGGCGATGTGTTCTCCAACCCGACGCCGCGCAAGCTGGCCGAGCTGGTGACAGGTGTCACGGTGGCTGGCTCCGACGAGGACGACGGCTCCAACTACGATTACCAGCCTATTCATAATATGCTGGAAGACAACAACTTGGATATGTTCCGCAACAACAGCCGCCAGTCGCTTGGCAATGTGCTGCTCACCGGTGCCACAGGCTATCTGGGCATACATGTGCTGCAGGAGCTGATAGACTCTGACGCCAAGCAGATTTACTGTCTGGTGCGCGACAAAGACATGGACGCAGCCGAACATCGTCTCAAACTGTTGCTGTTCTACTATTTCGAGAACACTTACGACGAGCTTTTCGGCAATCGTCTGCAGATAGTGCTCGGCGACGTCACCAACGACTTCACCGACAGTGTTAAGGCCAAGATAGACACAGTGTTCAACTGCGCCGCCGTAGTGAAACATTTCAGCAAAGGTACTGAGATTGAAGATGTTAACATAGGCGGAGCCCAGCGTTGTGTCGACTTCTGCCTCGCTACGGGAGCCCGTTTGGTGCATGTCTCAACATACAGCACCAAGGGCCTTGCCGTCGACGGCGTGCCTTCGCCAGACCACATCTTCGACGAGCAGGTGCTGTTTATGGGACAATACCTAGGCAACCAGTATGTATATTCCAAGTTCATAGCTGAGCGTATCATACTTCAGGCCATAGTCGACCAAGGGCTTTCGGCCAAGGTGATGCGTGTGGGCAACCTGGCGGCCCGTTCCACCGACGGCGAGTTCCAGGTGAACTTCGGCACCAACGCCTTCATGGGACGCATCAAGGTTTACAATATGCTGGGCTGCATCCCATACGAGCTTTACGAGGAAGACGTTGAGTTCTCGCCAATCAACGAGGTGGCTCACGCCATACTGCTGCTCTCGTCTACGCCTAAGCAGAACTGTCTCTTCCATGTTTACAACAGCCATACCCAGTTCCTTGGCGATGTGTTGAGCGAGTTCAAGAACATAAACGGTGATATTAAATTCGTTGAAAACGAAGAATATAAGGCTGCCCTCGACGCCGCCATGACCGACCCCGATAAGGCCAAGGATCTCTCGAGCCTTGTGGCCTATCAGGACTTGGCTCACGGCAAGAAGGTGACAGAGGTGCCTCTGACCAACACTTACACCACTCAGGTCTTGCACCGTCTGGGCTTCAAATGGTCAGCCACCACCTGGGACTACATAGACCAGATGCTGGATGCAATCAGCGGACTGGGATTCTTTGAGAAATAAATTGTGAATTGCAAACATTATATTATGATGACATACTGTAAAATTTCCGGTTGGATATGTCTGCTCATGCTGCTGCTGACGACTATCAGACTTGAGGCTCAGGAGCAGGCCGACAACGAGTTGACCATAGATGCCAGGCTCACCACCCGTGGCGAGTACAGGCAAGGCGGTTTCAAGCCTGATTCTACCGACAACGACAAGTACACGCATTTCATAATGGGTCAGTACATCATGAATATCAACTATAAACGTTCATGGCTGGAGCTGAATTTTACGCCCAAGATGGCTGGCGTTTGGGGAGACGAGGTTGGCACGGTCAAAATATCGGAGGCCTGGGCTCTTATGAAACACAAAATCGGTTTCTTCGCCAAGATAGGCCGTCAGAACCTGAGCTACGACGACGAGCGTATATTGGGTTACGATGACTGGACTATGACGGCCCCTACCCACGACGTGATAAAGTTGGGTTATGAAGGTAAAAGACATAAACTGCATGTCATCTTGGCATACAACCAGAACAGCGCTAATCAGGACATAGGCGGCACCAATTACTACAACGGCATACAGCCTTACAAGAACATGCAGACAGGCTGGTATCACTATGACACCCCCAAAAATGTGTTGGGTATATCGCTGCTGTTCATGAATGTAGGTATGCAGAGCGTGAATAAATATTATTCCGACGAGACCTACTACCAACATATGTATGGCGGTTATATCAAGGCCCAACCGGGAATGTTTACATTTGAAGCCGCATATTACTATCAGGATGGCAAGGAGGAACATGGAATCGATTTGGATGCATATATGTGCAGCGTAAAATTGCAGGCGAAATTTAACGAAAAGTACAGCGTTTACGCGGGTTACGACAATCTGAGCGGTGACGATGCGTTTACCGTGCCGGAAGGCCATAATATAGGATTGGCCTACCACCCGGTCTTAAAAGGATTCTCTCCGATTTTCGGTTCCCATCACACTTTCTATGGCGCCATGGACTTCTTCTATCTGGACAGCTATGTGAGCAATTATTCTCCAGGTTTGCAGAACGTTTTCATAGGCAATTCGATCACTCCTGTCGAAAAACTCAACTTGAACGCCGCATACCACTTCTTTGCCACGGCCACCAAACTTGATGGATATGACAAGTCCTTGGGACACGATATTGAGTTGGTCGCCTCATACAGTTTTGTCAAGTATGTCACCTTGTCGGCAGGATACACTTTCATGTATGGTACCAAGACAATGCAGGCCCTGCAGCATGTGGGTGATAACCGCCGTCTGCACTGGGCCTGGGTCATGCTAAACATCAACCCGACGATATTTAAAAAATAAAGAAATATCCCGTCGTTTAAGAAAAAAACACTATCTTTGCAGGCTATATTAATTTATTTTTAGAAGATGTTAAGCGAACAAGAACAAATCAGGAGAAATTCCCTTCAGGAACTTTACAAATTAGGCATAAATCCATATCCGCAGGCAGCATTTGATGTAAATGTGACTACAACTCAAATCAAGGAGCAGTTTGACGATAACGACCTTTCAAAGTTTGAGAATGTCAGCATTGGCGGACGTATTATGAGCCGCCGTATCATGGGCGCCGCTTCATTCTGCGAGCTGCAGGATGCCCACGGACGTATCCAACTGTATCTCAACCGTGACGAGATTTGTCCGGGCGAGGACAAGACTATGTACAACGTGGTGTTCAAACGCCTGCTCGACATAGGCGACTTCATCGGAGTTAAAGGCTTTGTGTTCCGCACACAGATGGGTGAAATCTCCATCCACGTCAAGGAGATGACGGTGCTCAGCAAGTCGCTGCGCCCGCTGCCGATAGTGAAGGAAAAAGACGGTGTGAAATACGACGAGTTCAATGACCCGGAGCTCCGTTACCGCATGCGTTACGTGGATCTTGTTGTGAATGATAAGGTTAAGGATATATTCATCAAACGTACAAAGGCTATAGACAGCATCCGCCGTTTCTTCAACGAGAACGGTTATCTTGAAGTTGAGACTCCGGTTCTGCAGCCTATACCTGGCGGCGCTTCGGCACGTCCGTTTGTGACACATCACAATGCGTTGGATATCCCTATGTACCTGCGTATAGCCGACGAGCTTTACCTGAAACGCCTTATCGTGGGCGGCTTCGAGGGCGTTTACGAGTTCTCGCGTAACTTCCGCAATGAAGGTATGGACCGTTCGCACAACCCGGAGTTTACAGGACTTGAGATATATGTAGCCTACAAAGACTACCTCTGGATGATGGACTTCACCGAGGAGATGATCTGCCGCTGCGCCCACGATGTGCTCGGCACCGACACTTTGCATGTAGGCGATAAGGAAATCAGTCTGAAACGCCCGTTCAAACGCATCTCAATGATTGACTCAATCAAGGAAAACACTGGCATCGACATCAATGGCATGGACGAGGCTCAGCTGCGTGAGGTGTGCAAGAAACTCGAGGTAGAAGTGGACGACTCAATGGGTAAAGGCAAACTCATAGATGAGATTTTCGGTGCAAAATGTGAAGGCAACTACATACAGCCGACCTTCATCACCGACTATCCTGTCGAGATGTCACCTCTCTGCAAGCGTCATCGTAACAACCCTGAGCTCACCGAGCGTTTCGAGTTGATGATCAACGGCAAGGAGGTCGCCAACGCCTACACCGAGCTCAACGACCCTATCGACCAGCGTCTCCGCTTCGAGGAGCAGATGAAACTCGCCGGCCGCGGTGATGACGAAGCTATGCTTATCGACCAGGACTTCCTCCGCGCTCTTGAATATGGCATGCCTCCAACATCAGGCATGGGCATAGGCATCGACCGTTTCGTGATGTTGCTCACAGGCCAGACACAAATTCAGGAAGTGCTTCTGTTCCCGACCATGCGTCCGGAAGTGCATAAGAAAGTCGCCACCAAGGAAGACTTTATGGCCGTCGGCGTGCCAGAGGTCTGGGCCGAGGTGCTGGTGAAACAGAACTACACAACCGTCGAGCAGATGCAGTCGGAGAAGCCTTCGGCCTTGCGTGAAAAGCTCAACGGTATCCGCAAAAAGACAAAAATGGAAGTCCCGGCTCTTCAACTCGAAGAGGTCGAGGCTTGGATAAACGCATAATCATTCAAATTAACAATAAAACTATGAAAAAAATCTTGTTATCAACAGTGTTTTCTCTGGTTTTGAGCATATTTGCCATGGCTCAGACAGTAGAGAAGACTTATCAGTTCGGAACTCCCACCGTCAGCGTGGTGAACGGCTATGATGTCGTCAGCTTCGCCGGCACCAGAAACATGGGTGAGACAGGCAAAGCCACTCTGCCATGCCAGCAGGTGTCGCTGCTGCTGCCTCCCAACACTCAGGCACAGAACATCAGCGTCAGCTACGACGACATAGTTGAACTGGAAGGCACCTACAACCTGTTGCCGAGCCAGCAGGTCCGCCCGCTTTCGTCAACAGAGCCGATAGTTTTCGAAAAGGATGAGGCTTTCTACAGATCAGGCGAGGTTTATCCTCTGGAGGCCGTCTCTAAGGTCAGCAGCCAGTATTTGAACGGATGCTCTTTCGCCATGGCAACCTTCACTCCTGTACAATACGTCCCTGCCACCGGCAAGGTGTCTTACGCACGCACAGTGACTGTAACTGTGGAGTATGCTGCCTCTAGAGCCGACAAGGGCAATCTGCTTTGGATGACTCCCGAGGTGCAGGCCAAGGTGGAGCGTCTGGCCCAGAACCCAGAGGCTGTAGCCGACTACAAGACCCGCGGCCGTTCCATCAACGGCTACGAGCTGTTGGTCATCACCCCGGAGGCTTGGGTGTCGCATTTCGACGAATATGTTGCCTTCTACGAGGCACGCGGCTTGCGCACACAGGTCACAGCCTTGGAAGACATTCTTGATAACTTCGACGGACGAGACAATGCCGAGAAGGTATATAACTACACCAAACAGGAGTACGAGAACAACGGCATTATGCTGATATTGCTGGGCGGTGACGCCGGCCTGGTGCCATGGCGCGCCCTCTACTGCTACGTCTCGGACGAATATGTCGACAACCTGCCGGCCGATATGTACTACGGCTGCTTCGACACAAACTGGGATGAGGACGACGACGGTCTGTGGGGCGAGGTAGGCGAGGACGATATGCTTCCTGAAGTGGGAGTTGGACGTATGCCTTTCAACAACGAGACCCAGTTCCAAAACATGATGCACAAAACTCTGGAATATCAGTCAAATCCTGTGTTGGGCGAGTTCCATACAGTGGTTCTCGGTGCCGAGCACATGGGCGACGGATACTACGGCAGCTCCGATATCGAACGTCTTATCGGTGGCAGTAGTGATTTTGGCTACACCACAGTGGGTATTCCCGAGGAATATACTTTTGTGAAGATTTATGAAGGCAGCCCTTCAGGTTGGGGCGGTGGTATCTTCAAGAACGCTATCAATACAAACGGCGGACAGTATGTGTTCCACTGCGGTCATGCCAACACCGACTATGTGGCCGGCTGGTATGTCAACTCTACCAACGACAACTCGTTTGCCCAGCTGAACGGTGTAACCCATAATTACGGATTCTTCAACTCTCACGGCTGCATCTGCGGCGACTTCACCCACACTTGCATGCTGGAGCGTTTGGTCAACATCTCCACAGGTTTTGTTGTAACCACAGGCAACTCACGCTACGGCTGGTATCAACCTTGGGGCGACGGCATGGCTGCCCACCTCAACCGTGAGTTTGTCGATTCATACTACAACGACCGCCTGCCATACATAGGCACCGCTTTTGTTGAGATGAAGATAATGACAGCCCCATACGTGGCAACACCTTGGGGTGACGATGGTGCCATGCGCTGGAACCTCTACGACATTAACATTCTCGGCGACGTGGCAGTTTGCCCTTGGCTTGACGAGCCTTTCCGCCCGCAGTTGAATTACGCTTCAGCCATCAACGTCGGAGCCACATCCACCCAGGTGGAGGTTTATAAAGACGGTGAGGCACAAAGCAACTTCCGTTGCAGCCTCTTCCACAACGGTGAGCTGTTGGCTTTCGGCATGACTGACGAAAACGGTGTGGCAAATGTGGAGTTTGAGAGCGCTTTGGACGTGGCCGACACCCTGAAGCTCATAATCACAGGACCTAACGCCTATCCTCAGACAGTCAACATCATGGGATTGGATGCAAATACAGCCTATGTCTATCCTCAGGAGATAGATTTGAATCAGGAATTCGCATCAGGCGCGACCATCATGATGGATGTCGATTTCAAAAACGCAGGCACTGCCGACGCTGAAAACGTGTTAGCCACTCTGCTCACAGCCTCAGAATATGTGACTCTGTCAAAGTCGACAGTGGAAGTGGGCACAGTCAACGCAGGCACTGCTGTGATGGTACAGGACGCTTTCGACTTCCATGTGGCCGGCAACATACCCGATGAGACCATAGTCGACTTTGTGGTATCCAGCACCGATGGCAACAACACCTGGAACCGCGAGACTTTCTTCAAAGCCCAAGCACCTGCAGTTACAGTTGACAATATCAATTATACCGAGACCGACGGTAATATGAACGGATATATCGACCCGGGTGAGTCATTCCGTTTCACCGTAAGAGGAACCAATAAAGGACATCAGGTGGCCCTTAATCCATACATGCATGGAAGCGCCGACAACACTATGGTTGTCTTCAACACCAACGATGTGGATTTCAACGATGTCGCAGTAGGCGGTGAATATGAGGCCAATATAGATGTCACCATTGACGAAAATACCCCTCAGGGCACTCCTATAGCCTTTAGCTTTGATATAGTTTCAGGCGAATATGTAACCACCGGCGTCATCACCTTGTGTGTCGGAACTGTTACCGAGACCTTCGAAACCGGTGATTTCTCGCATCTGCAGTGGCAGCTTTGGGGCGATGCCGACTGGTTTGTGACCTCCGAGCAGGCTCATACAGGCACCTACAGTGCCCAGTGCGGCGAGATCATCAAGAACCAGATGACATCCATCATCATAGACATCAGCACCACAACACAGGGCGAGGTGTCGTTCTACTACAAGACAAATACAAAGTATAAGAAAGACTATCTCATTTTCTACCTCGACAACCAGCTGATGGGCTACTGGACAGGTGAGAATGACTGGACACACGCTTCATATCCTGTAGAAGCAGGCGACCACAAGCTTGAATGGCGTTACGATACCGGCACAAGCGGCGGCACCGAGGGTAACGTCTGCTGGGTTGACGATATCACATTCCCTGGAAACACCATCATTTTGGACGATACTCCAGAGGTGGTGTACAACGAAACTGTTGTCTATCCGAATCCTGCCAATGACGAGATTTTCGTCAAAGGAGATGACGTGAAACTAATCGAAATCTACAATGCCTTGGGCGAGAAAGTCATTTCAAGGGATGTGAACAACACACAGTCCATCGACCTGACAACTTTGGCCTCGGGAATGTATTTTGTGAGAACCGTCGATGGCAAGGGTAAAGTCTCGACCACCAAAGTCATTAAAAAATAATGCTTTTTGCTGATGTAATCGGACACGAAGACTTGAAAAAACGCCTGATTCAGAGCGTTAAGGACAGCCGCGTGTCCCATGCTCAGCTGTTTCTGGGTCCGGAAGGCTCGGGCAAGATGGCCTTAGCCTTGGCTTACGCCCAATACATAAACTGCACCAACCGTACCGACACCGACAGTTGCGGACAGTGTCCGTCATGCCGTAAGTTCATGACTCTCACTCATCCCGACCTGCACTTCGTGTTCCCTACAGCCACCACCAAAAAAGTCGACAAGAACCCCGAGTCGGATCTGTTTGTCACAGAGTGGCGCGAGTATCTGGAAGATTGCAAGGGCTATGCTGACCTGTCGGACTGGTTCGCCCGCCTGGACATTGAAAACAAACAAGGCATCATCAACGTGCGCGACGCTGCCACCATAATGCGCAAGCTCAGCTTCAAGGCTTACGAAGGCGAGTACAAGGTGGCTGTTATCTGGATGGCCGAGAAACTCAACGTTCAGAGTGCCAACAAGCTGTTGAAGCTCATTGAGGAACCGCCTGAGAAGACCCTGTTCATACTCATAGCCGAGAATCAGGAGGAGCTGCTGAACACCATACGCTCACGTTGCGTGATGCTGAAGGTGCCAAAGCTGGCTTTGGATGACGTCAAGAACGCCCTCACAGACCGTCTTGGCTGCGACCCTCAGGAGGCTCACGACGCCGCCATGTTGGCCGACGGTAACTGGCTGCTGGCGCAGCGTTATGCCAGAGACAAGGAAGACGAGAAGCTTTACGCCAATACTTTCCAGAAATGGATGCGTTACTGCTTTAAAGGCGCCTTGCCTGAACTCATAGACTTTGTGGCCAACGACCTCAAGCCGCTGGGCCGCGAGCGTCAGAAAGAGTTTTTGGAGTACGGCTTGAATATTTTCCACAACTCGCTGCTGTTCAACAACAATATGTCGGACGAGGTGATGCTGCCGACCGACGAGAAGGCCTTCACCCAAAATTTCGCCCCTTTCATCAATGCGAAAAACGTGACTCAGATTTGCGAGCTCTTCGAGGAAAGCATAAACCAGATTGAACGCAACGCCAATGCCTCCATAGTCTTTATGGACGACAGTTGCAAGATGTCCAAACTTTTGAGAATCAAATAATGAAGGCTGTAACTAAAGTCGGGTTGGCGTTGTTGAGCGGTCTGTTGATCGCGGCAGCATGGCCGGTGCAAGGTCTTGCACCCTTGGCCTTTGTGGCTTTCATCCCTCTTCTGTTTCTGGAAGACAGACATTATTCTTTCGGAACATCACTCATCACTTTCCTGACTTGGAACGCCCTCACCACCTGGTGGGTGTGGAAAACCACCGCAGCAGGCACAATAGGCATGATATTGGTTAACAGTCTGCTGATGGCCTGCGCCTTCTGGGCCTATCATTTTGTCAAAAGCAGACTTTATGACGGCAAAAAAGGTTATTACATACTGATAATCTTTGTGTTGGCTTTCGAATACATGCATCTTCACTGGCAGCTCAACTGGCCTTGGCTTAACCTTGGTAATGTTTTCTCGCATTATCACACTTGGGTGCAATGGTACTCAATCACAGGCATAGCTGGAGGCACGGTTTGGGTTTTGCTGGCCAATATCTTGATATACAAATACATAGTTTTGTCACAACGGACCAAGGCCCAAATCATAACCATACTTTGTGTGCTTTTTATTCCGGTGATTGTCAGCAAGATAATGTATCATTGCTACGAAGAGAAGGGTGAAGACGTAGAAATTGTCGTCGTTCAACCCAATCTGGACCCTTATACCGAAGAATTCACCATGTCGGCTCCGAAAATCATGGAGCGCAACCTCTCGGTAGCGGATCCGTTGATGACAGATAACACCCGTTTTGTGGTGAGCCCGGAATCGGCCATTCAGGAGGATATATGGCTTGAACGCATCGATTACTACTACTCCATAAGGCAGTTGCGCACCTTCCTGCAGCAATATCCCAACACCTGTTATGTGATTGGCATAAGCGCCTACGGCATGGCTCCCGACGGCTCGGCCGACGACTTTGCCGCGCGCAGGTTTGCTGATGCCGACAAGTACTACTATGCCTACAACACTGCCACTCTGATAACCCATGACTCGGTGCAGCTGTATCATAAATCACGCCTGACACCTGGCGCCGAGGCTATGCCTTCATGGTGGTTTATGAGGATGATAAAGGATCAGGCCCTCAACTTAGGAGGTACGGTGGGAACCCTCAAAAAAGACGATCAGGCCAGGGTTTTGTCGTTTGACGGCCACAAGGTAGGTACTCTTATTTGTTACGAGTCGGTGTTTGGAGGATATGTCACTGAGTTTGTCAGAAAAGGAGCCGACCTGCTGTTTGTCATCACCAACGATGGCTGGTGGGGCGACAGTCCCGGACACCGTCAGCATCTGGAGTTCTCCAAGCTGCGTGCCATAGAGACCCGCCGCAGCGTAGCGCGTTCTGCAAACACAGGCATTTCAGGCTTCATCAACCAACGTGGCGACATAGTGGAGCAAAGCAAGTACTGGGAGCATACGGCCTTGCGCAATACATTGAAAACCAACGACAGACAGACGTTTTACGTCCGCTATGGCGATTATATTTACCGTTTATCGGTTTACTTTGCCGCATTGTTGGTGGCATTGACGGTGGTTAGACTAATTATCAGGAAAAAATGAACGAGTTAAGACTTGCGCCTTTCCAAGGTATTACCGATGTTGTGTACCGCAACGTTTTCCGGAAGCATTTCGGTGGCATCGACAAGTTTTACACTCCGTTTTTCACCGGTATACAGAAAGACAATTCAAAAAGCCTGAGAGGGGAGGAGATAGACCCCGCTCACAACGACCTCAACCGGGTTGTCCCACAGATTCTGAGCAACCATGCAGAAGAGATTATTCGTTTTGCAAACCAGTGTAAATCATTTGGTTACAAAGAGTTTAACCTCAATATGGGCTGCCCCTTTCCCCGAGTGGCCAACAAGACACGCGGCTGCGGTCTGATGGCTGAACCAGAGCGTACCACAGCCATGCTGAAGGAGGTTTTCGAGCATATCGAAGGGATTGATTTCAGCATAAAATGCCGTTTGGGATATTACAACGAAGATGAGATTCTATCCTATATCGACACGTTTAACACCTTGCCTTTCAATGAGATAATTCTTCATCCGCGCATAGGCAAGCAAATGTATACAGGCGAAGCCTCGTTGGAGAGATTCAGCGAATTGCTTCCTCTGATTAACAAAACTTTGGTTTACAACGGTGATATTTTTGATGTGGAGAAATTCAAGCGGGTGCAATCAGTCACCCAAGAGCGTCCTGTCGCACTGGGACGCGGGCTGCTCACCAATCCCTTCCTGGCTGAGGAAATCAAAGGAATCGCAAGAAATACTAACGAAAAAAAGGCCCGTCTTCATAATTTTGTCGTAGATTTGTACGTTGAACGCTTGCGACATGCAGGCGGAAGTCCGAAGATAATCGGCAGCATGAAGGAACTTTGGAAATATATGATGAACATATTTGACGATCCTCAGAATGTTTGGCGTAAGGTAAAGAAAGTCAATCATTTGGATGAATATGAGGAATCTGTTGAACTTATTTTTAATGAACACAATTTGCTATGAAAAGACTTATTAATATCTTGATAATCAGCTTATTGCTGGTTTCATGCTCGTCCAAACAGGATGAAGTGGTGATTCTCTCGGTCAACGACATGCATTCCCACATAGAACTGATGCCGAAACTGGCTTATATTGCCGACAGTTTGCGTAGCATTTACCCTGATTTGCTGGTGGTGAGCGCAGGCGACAACCGCACTGGAAATGTCTACAACGACAAGTACCCAGGCGGCCCCAACTATCCTATGGTCAACCTGATGAACGAGATGGGCTTTGAGGTGTCGGCCTTAGGCAACCACGAGTTTGACGGCGGCATAGACGGAATCAGATTTGTGCTGAAAAACGCCAAATTCCCTCTGATTTGCTCCAACGCATTCTTTACAGGCTATCCCGACATCCAAATCCCCGATTATGTCACTATCCAAAGGAAGGTGGGAGGCAAGGACTTGAACATCATGTTTTTGGGTGTGATAGAGACCTCCAATGACGGCAAGCCCAGCGCTCATGAGGACAATATGCAGAATGTGGATTTTGTCACGGCTGAGGATATGATAGTCAAAAACCTGAATCTGCGCAATGAATGCGATGTGTTCATACTGCTGTCACACTGCGGTTTGACCGAAGAGTTGAAGTTTGCCGCGCAGTACCCTCAGTTCGACATGATTATAGGCGGCCACTCCCACGACCTGTACACCAAACTGTTGGACGACGGGGTGCTCTACACCCAGTCGAAGTATTATCTGAAGAAGGCTACAGTGACCAAGCTCAAGATAAAAGACGGAAAAGTGGTTGGCAAAGAAGCCACAGTCATTGATTTGGGCAAAGTCAACAAAGTGAATGACAGAATACAGCAGCTGGTCGACGGCTATTATTCCGAGCCTGAATTCAACGTTGTGGTGGGTCATGCCAAGGTTCCGTTTGCCGACAAGAAGGCATTGGGCGCTTACATGGCCGACGCAGTGCGTTATCTCACCAAGGCCGATATAGCCATGCAAAACCCCGGAGGCGTGCGCTTCGACAGCCTGCACGGAGGCGACATCACCAGAGCCGATATCTACAACCTCGACCCCTTCAACAACTCTTTGGTAATGTGTGAGATGACAGGCCGTCAGGTGGAGGACTACCTGGTGCTGGCATCCAATAACGACCAGGGTTGCACTCATGTCTCAGGTATCACCTACACCATAGAATACGCCCATTCCGATGACGGACAGTCGGGTTTCATCTCGGCTGAGGCCTATCTGAGCAACGGCCAGCGCATAGACCGTGACAAGATTTACAAGGTGGCTTTGAACAGTTATATGGCTCCTTGGGCCAAGGACAACTGCCTGAAACTGGAAGTGCTCAATATGTGTTCCAACGACGCAGAGTTCCTGTATCTGAAGGATCACAAGGATATTGAGTATAAAGATATCAACCGTTATAAAATGACGACTGTCACAGAATAATAAAATGAAGATCTTATTAATACGTTTCAGTTCGATAGGTGACATAGTGCTTACCACTCCAGTCATCCGCTGCATCAAGCGTCAGATGGACGACGACGTGGAACTTCACATGCTCACCAAAGAAAAGTTTTCAAGCATTTCGTATAACAACCCCTACATCGACAAAACCTTCGAATACCGTGGTTCCATACGTGAGGTCATAAAGGAATTGAAGCAGGAGGAATACGATTACGTTGCCGATTTGCAGAAAAACAACCTTTCCAGAAGGGTTTGCTGGGCATTGGGCTGCGAGCATCATTCCTTCCATAAGCTGGACTTCAAGAAGATGCTTCTCACCACTTTTAAAATCAACAAATTGCCGGATGTTCACATAGTGGACAGGTATTTCGAGGCGGTGGAACCTCTGGGTGTGTTCAACGACGGCCGCGGCCTGGAGTTCTACATCTCGGAGCAGAACCTGATGCAGGAGCCCGACCTTCCGGAAGAGTTCCGTGACGGCTTCTACGCCGTGGTGGTGGGCGGCAGCTACAATACCAAAGCCATACCGGTGGAAAAGACCATAGAGATTATAGAGAAACTCGACGAGCCTGTGATTCTGCTTGGCGGTTCTGAAGATATGCAGCGGGCCAAAATCATAGCCGACGCCATAGGTCAGAACATAGGCAATCCGGTGGGAATGCTCAACCTGGAGCAGTCGGCCTCCATCATAAAGATGTCGAAGGGAGTTCTTACCAGCGACACCGGCATGATGCACATAGCTGCGGCTTTCAACAAACCAATGGTTTCGGTTTGGGGCAACACAGTGCCAGAGTTCGGCATGTACCAGTACTATCCGAAAAACAGCACCTTGCCTTTGAACATTATGGAGGTGAAAGGCCTGAAGTGCCGTCCTTGCTCTAAACTGGGCTACAAAAAATGCCCCAAGGGACATTTCAAATGCATGATGAACATAGACACCGACCAAGTGGTTGCAAAACTGCGCAAAGAATAAACGCCATACAGTTATGTTATCAGTCAAGACATTCATATTCAATCCGATACAGGTAAACACATATATAGTTTACAACGAAAACAAGGAGTGTGTCATAATTGACGCAGGCAATTACGTTAAGTTTGAGGACGAGCAGCTGCTGAGTTACATAGACAGAAGCGGTTTGAAGCCCATAATGCTTCTCAACACCCATTCTCACATAGACCATGTGATGGGCAACAAGTTGCTTGCCGACAGGTATAAGGTTGAATTGGGGGCACATCCCATTGAGAAGTCGTATTACGACAAGGTGTGGGCTTATGCCACGGCTTTTGGCATCAATTTCACTCAGGACAACTGTCAGCTGCCCAGCATCGACCTTAACGAAGGCGACACTGTCAGCATTGGCCAGGACAAGTTGAAGGTGCTATTCACCCCCGGTCACGCCCCCGGTCATATCTGTTTTTACGACGAGGCCGACGGTATGGTTTTCAGCGGCGACACTTTGTTCCGCAGGGGAGTGGGACGCTGGGATTTGCTCGGAGGCAACTACAGCCAGCTTGAGCAGAGCCTGCTCAACGTGCTCTACAAACTCCCGGACGACACCTTGGTCTATTGCGGTCACGGTCCGACCACTCGCATTGGGGATGAAAAACGGAACAATCCGGAGATTAATAGTCTTTAGACTTTAGTTCTTAGTCGTTAGTCTTTAATCAACATCTTAAACAACTAAAGACTAATGACTAAAGACTAAAAACTAAAAAAGCACCGAATTTTCGGTGCTTTTTTCAGTATCGGGTAAGGGAATCGAACCCTTATTTCGACAGTGAGAGTGTCGTTACCTAACCGTTAGTAGAACCCGACCTCAATTGCGCTGCAAAAGTACAACTTTTTTTAATACACGCAACAATTTGTAAAAAATTTTTAAAAAATGTAGAGACGCGCCAAGGCACGCCTCTACACGTTTTTAAAATTATTTCTTAACTATCTTCTTGACAACGCTATTGCCCTTCTTGTCGTTGATTCTCACGAAGTACAAGCCTTCGTTCAAATCTGCAACGTTGATTTCGTTGGCGTTCTCCACAAACATCACCTGCTGACCGACAGCATTGAAGATAGTAACATCCTTAATGTCATTGCCTTCAATGTACAAAACGTTGTTCATCGGGTTAGGATACACCTTGGTCTCAGCCGAAATCTCGTCGATACCAAGCAAGGCTTCTTCGATAAACACATCAAGAGCAATACCACCGTCTTCAGTTGCAATGCATACTGCTGTGTGAACAAACTCATAAATGCCTCTGCTAAGGTTTGGCTTAACCCTAACGGTAAACTCGAAGTTTTGGCCAGCCTCTAAAGTATAAGGCAATTCAGGATATTCTATCTCTAGATAACCATCAGGATTATTTACAGTTAAACTTTCAAAAACATTGATAATTGTTATTGGTGTCTGAGAACCATAATTGCCATTGACAACGTATGGAGTTGCTTGAGGCTGGTTGGCTGTCAACTCAACGCTAGGTGCGCCTGGTATCCATAATCCCCAGTCTTCCAAGTTGCTGTTAAGCATTGCTGTTACAGTTCTAATGCCGACAGAAGTGCTAATTGTGATGGTTCTCTCGATGTAATCTTTTGTAGGAGGAACAAGGAAATCAACCACAACATGCATTGTGCCGCCTGCAGGTAAGGTTTCAGGGAATACTGATGGAGTTATCACCAAGTAGCTGTCGTTAGACTCAATGGAATTGATAACGATGTCATTGGTGGTTTCATTTATGATGTCGAATTCTTTTGATTCACCCATTTGTTCAAACCACAAAGTTGTTGGCGTAATCACCAGCTCGCCTGACGGGCTGTGAGGTCCGACGGTGAAATGGTGCGGCTCCAACTCGGCAAACACCGGCTGTGTGTATCTGTGACCCGATTCATCGGCGCCGAAAACATAATAATCAATCTCCGAACCGCCTTGATAGCCGGTGATATAGCCCACGTATTCGTCGGGCTCGCCGGTGGCTGTCATGTGCGCCACTTGATAAGCGCCGCCGTCGATGCTATAGTAAACCAATAATGAGTCCTGTTTTAAATCCATGCCGCTGTAGGCGATAAACTTGCTGGTTACAGGATATTCGGCTTGCCATTCCTCTTCGCCGTGATACACATCGCGGTGGTCAACGAAGAGCATGCCGAAGTCCATAACGCCACGGGTGCGGCAGTGCAATGCGTCGGTATTTTCCCAAGAAATGTAATAGTCGTTGTTTGTAACGCCCACGATTTCATAACCTGGCATAGCTTCTTGGTAAACCTGCAAAGCCTGTTCGTTGTAAGTGGCGTTGTCACCCATAGGTACATAGACAGACTTGTTGAGAATCAAGCTGTTAGTGTATGGGGCAATGGTATAACCACCTGGTTCCTGAACGCGATAAACACGGTAAGGATAACCCCAGCAGCAGTTGGTGTTGGCGAAATACTCGGCAACCTGTTCATAATCGGCGTAATGTGAGTTGGTTGAAGGCAGTTGTGCAATCAAAATCTTGTCAGGAGCGAGGTACTTGCCCCAGCAGTCGACGTGTGCGATATAGTCGCCCTGCGGGTCGATGGTTACATGATACGGATCGATGCCGAGATAGTCGCGCATCTTGGTGCGGACGTTGGTCTCGTTGTAGCCGTTCTCCTGGAAAACGAGGTTGTCGCTGACGCCATGGCCGCGGCCGTCTTCCATCATGTTGCCGCCAGTGTGCTCGAGGTTCATGCCGTACATCGGGATTTGCCAAAAGTTGGCGAACACGCCAGACATATTGTCGTCGTTAGGACGCGGACGGTTGTAGATGTTGTCTACTATGGCAGGGTTGCGGTCCTCGAAAATATACCACGGACCGTAGTCACGAACCCAGTAAGAATCTGATGCGGCATTCACAAATGTCACGTTGTTCATGTTGACACCTGCACTTTGGAATGAGCTTTGTGCACTGCTCTGGTATGATGATGATACTATGCAGTAGACATGGCAGTTGTCGGCCAACTGTGCGACTAAACTTGTAGGAATTCCGAGAGGGTAGCGTATCATTACGCCCTGCATGGGCTCAAACTCGGCCACAAAACGAGGTGTGCCTGTCGGAGGGTCGGTTTCAACGAAATTCTCAGCCCTTACAGGCGTATTCATTTCTTCTTCAGAGAGATAGTGCCATCTCTTCCAATCAGGAGTTTTCTGTTCCTGAGCACTGACTTTCACACTAAAGCATAATGCAAAAGCAACAAGAGTAAAAATTAACTTTTTCATATTGTGTAAATAATTAATACCTTATTTAAAATTAGCCCGCAAAGATACAACTTTTTTCGTATATTTGCGTTTTTAAAATATTGTAACGGGAAAAATCCAAAAACATGAAAAAGCAGTTGTTTATCATTGCACTGATATTGTCAGCCATCATGATGTCGTGTGCAACAATCAATGAGTTTAACGAGTTTCGCAAGGAAAAAGCCGAAAAGGCCAAGAACGCTGAAAACAAGGAAGTTGTCAATGAAAAAATTGATAATGACGATCAGATTGCCATTGATGATGACATAGACGACGATGATGACAAAGAAGCCGAAGAAGCTGCTATTATTGAATACAACTACGAACTCGACACCATAAACCCCAACCTTCCAGACAGCATTCAGGTGAAAATACAGCAGCTGTTTGATGATGAGAACTCAGGTAAAGGCATAGTCGACGAGTCGACGGACATGTTGGAGATGATTGACACTCTGCAGGTTATACCTTACTTTGACGGAAGTCTGGAAAACACTTGTAACTATCCTCCAGGATATATCCCTACCTTCCCCGACAGCGTGTATGCCCAGCGCATTGAGGAACTTAACCGCAACACAACCATCGAGCTGGTCTACAACAAGCATGTGAAGTCGTTTATCGATGTGTATGCAGTGAGCAAACGCGACAAAACCGAGAGGATTCTGGGTCTGGCAGACGTCTATTTCCCTCTGTTTGAACAGACTCTTGACAAATACAACATGCCTTTGGAACTGAAATATCTGGCAGTGGTTGAGTCGGCTCTCAACCCTACCGCCGGTTCATGGGCAGGTGCCAAGGGTTTGTGGCAGTTTATGTATGCCACCGGTAAGATGTATAAACTCAATGTAACCACCCTTGTTGACGACCGTTTCGACCCTCTGAAATCGACCGAGGCGGCATGCCAGCACCTGCGCGACCTTTACAACCAGTTTGGCGACTGGTTCCTTGCACTTGCGGCCTACAACAGTGGCGCCGGCAACGTTAAAAAGGCCATCCGTAGGGCGGGAGGCATCAAGAATTACTGGGCTATCTGGCCATATCTGCCTCGCGAGACACGCGGTTATGTGCCGGCCTTCATAGCTGTCAATTATGTCATGAATTATCCGGCCGAACACAACATCTGTCCGTTGGATCCGGGTATCATCAAAAACGGCATAGACACAGTTATGGTGCACGATGTGCTGCATTACGACCAGCTCAACGAAATGCTCGGCATCCCGATGAAAGACCTCAAATTCTTCAACCCTCAGTATAAGGCACAGATAATCCCGGCAACTGCAAAGAAGCCTCTCATACTTCAGATTCCTGAAAAATATGTGGATGAATACATTGTGCACGAGAAGGAACTCTACACCTTCAAGACTAAGAGCGGCATCGACAAGGAGAAGCTGCAGGAGCGCATGAAACAGATTTCAGACCGCAGCGTCCACATTGTGAAAAGGGGAGAGAACCTTAGCATCATAGCCAAGAAATACCACGTCAGCGTCAAGCAGCTCAAGTCGTGGAACAACTTGAAATCTGACAATCTCAGCATAGGTCAGAAGCTTATAGTGTACAACTCGGGCGCACCTATGGCCCAGGCCGGCAATACGGCTCCCGTGGAGCGTTCGACCACCCAGACCGTTCACGTGGTCAAATCGGGCGAGACTCTCGGCAAGATTGCGGCCAAATACAAATGCACAGTCACCGACCTTAAGAAATGGAACAACCTGAGCTCCACCACCATCAAAGTCGGACAGAGACTGAAAGTGTATCCGCCTGAGACTCTGAACACTTCGGCCAAGGCAAGCACTCCGGCCAACGGCACTACGGTCTACACTGTGAAGTCGGGCGATTCGCTCTGGTCAATAGCCAAGAAGTACGGAGTCACCGTCGATCACATCAAGAAACTCAATAATCTGAAAACAAACGATCTGAAAGTGGGGCAGAAGTTAAAACTTTAAGCTCCACAAGATTGATTCAAGCTGACGCAGCAAGTCGCGTTTGGCTTTGTTCGGATAGTAGATAAAACCTTCAACGGTGACGATTTTTGTCGCCTCCGGATTCACCACCGTATACGATACAAACGGTCCTGCCATAAACTCGCCTTCGGTCTTCCAGAGGCCACGGGTCTCTACCGCATAGCCGGCTGGGAAATCTGGTATGGTCTTGAAAACAGGCTTGATGAAATAGTCGTCGTGCGACATAAAGCTGCCGTCTGTAGGGCCCGGTATGTATTTCTTTGTCACGGAGTCGCGCACCTTGATGAGGCGTTCGCCATTGAGGTCGTCGGTGCTCTTGTATGGCAGCTCGTAGACTATCAATCCGAAACTCTTGTCGACTTCCTCACGTCTGAGCCACATGAAATGATCCTTGTTGACAGCTACGTAATAACCTTCGGGCACTATCATGCTGCATCCGAAGACGTTTTTGATGGCTTGTATGCTCTTGGGGTCGGCCTGCGGACGGAAAAATTCCATGAAGCGGGCGCGCTCGTTGCTGTCGAAATGCTTTTTGATGTCATCGCGCTGGGACTCGAACACCCTTACCCAAGTGGCGGCATCTTTGGCCTTGATGCGGATGGCATATTGCGGGGCTGATTGCCAGTCGTCCTGCGATTCAATGATAGGGTTGGGCAGATCGGGCACTATCTCGCCTATAATGAGGTTGCGGTGTTTCTGGAACATGTCGTTCAAGGCGTTGACGTTGATGTGTGCCACTCTGAAATTCGTTTCAGGCTGAGGCAGTCCGTACTGCTCTTGTTCGAAAAACTCGCGCACAGCCTCGCCCATCCGGCCGTTCCACTGTTCATCGTTCTGGGTTACAAACAACACTTCCGAGGTGCCGCCAACCGAACGGTCTTTGCGATACTCGGCCTTTTTGTCTGAACATGCTGTGAATACTGCCAACAAGGCAATGGCGATTGCTAATATCCTGTATTTTTTCATAGTTTAATTTTTTGTGGTCACAAAATTAACGTAATTTTTTCATCATTATTCTTTAAATCAAAAAAAATCTTATCTTTGCATCAAGATTAAGTCAAAAACTTCGTCGCTATGAAAGAGATTTCAGTTTCCGCAACATCACCTTCTAATATTGCCATAGTTAAATACTGGGGCAAACACGGCAATCAGCTGCCCAACAACCCTTCGGTCAGCTTCACTCTGAGCCGCTGTCATACCGACACTCAGATCAAGGCCCTGCCTAACGGTGGCAAGGATTATACTATCGGTTTTCTGTTCGAAGGTAAGGAATCGCCGAAGTTTCAGGAAAAGATAGAGAAGTATTTGACTGACAATCAACAGTATTTTGGTTTTCTGAAAGGATTGGATCTGTTGGTCGAGAGCAGCAACTCGTTCCCGCATTCGTCGGGCATAGCCTCCAGCGCAGCCTCTATGAGCGCTTTGGTTTTATGCCTTCTGCAGATAGAAAAGGCGGTGAACGCTGACTCTTCGCCCATAGATATGCAAAAAGCCTCCATGCTCTCCCGACTGGCCTCGGGCAGCGCCGCGCGTTCGGTGTTCCCGGTTATGGCTTTGTGGGGAGCGACGCCTTCCGTCCCAAACAGTTCCGATGAATATGCCGTGCCTCTGGCAGCTATGGTGAACCCTGTTTTCCAGACCTATCACGACAGCATAATGATAGTCTCCAATAAAGAAAAAAGCGTTTCTTCACGAGTGGGCCACTCGCTTATGAACGGGCATCCTCTGGCCGAAAAACGCTATGCCACGGCAAGGGAAAACACCGAACGTCTGCTTAAGGTGCTGAAAGCCGGCGATTTGGACGGCTTCATGGCTATAGCCGAGGCCGAGGCTCTACAGCTGCATGAGATGATGGCCACTTCCACTCCGTCTTACCGATTGATGGAGCCTAACACAGTGAAAATTATCAATTTGGTTCAGAAATTCCGTCATGATACCAAGATTCCGGTCTGCTTCACCCTGGATGCCGGTCCCAATGTGCATGTGCTGTATCCCGACGCGTCGGCCGCCGAAGTGAAGCAGTTCATCAAGTCGGATCTTTCGCTCTATTGTCATGAAAACCAATGGATTGACGATGTTGTTATGAATAATGTAAACCTATAGTTCTGCCATGGAGATAAAAAAATACTACGGTAAGGTCATTTTGTTCGGCGAATATTCCATGATTTTCGGTTCGCCCGCCCTGCTGATGCCTTTGTACACAGGCGAGTCGCATTGGGATTATATTTGGCGCAATCACGGCAAGCGTAACTACTCTTCCAACCGCAGCCTGCATATGTTTGCCAATTATTTGGCCGAAAACGAGTGTTTCGCCGAAAAGATTGATATTCAGAAGTTTAAGACCGAGCTTAAACGAGGCCTCTTCCTGGATTCGTGCATACCTTCAGGCTATGGAGTGGGTAGCTCCGGAGCCCTCACGGCGGCTGTGTACGACCGTTTCAAATCGACAGAGATAGAGGACCTCATAGAGTTGAAAAAGTTCTTGGGCGACATGGAGAACTGTTTCCACGGCAGCAGCTCTGGCTTAGACCCTCTGCAATGTTATCTCGGAAAGCCTTTTGTGATTACCGAGGACAAGCAGATTAACATACTGGAGAAGGATTTTATGCCTGAAGGCATTCATATCTTCCTGATAGACAGCCGTATCAAGAGCGACACCAAGTCCTTGGTCAATTACTTCAAGGAGCAACGCGAAAACCCGAAATATTTAAAGGCTTTCAACGACTTGTACTATCCTTTCGTGGGCCGTTGCATAGATTCTCTGGTCGGAGGCCAAGTGGACGCTTTCTTCGACAACTTGAGGCATTTGTCATATTATCAGACAGTTATGCTACGCCCTATGATTACCGACAATATGCTCCCGCTTTTCTCGCTAACGCGCGAGGATGCAGGCTTCCAGATAAAGATATGCGGCTCGGGAGGAGGAGGATTCTTCCTAGGCTTCTCCCAAGATGTCGATAAGACCAATGAGTTTATGAAAGAACAAGGCTTCCCAATCACTTGGGTGCTTTGATATTCCTAATGATAAAGGATGTTCAGATCGGGTCTCTTCTTGCGGAGAGAGTCTATTTCCTTTGTCTTCACCTTTGAGTTGAATGCCTTGATGTATCTCAAGCTGCCGATTTTCTCGACAGGTGAGAGCGATTTGACATTGCTGTTGGCAATGTTCAGCTCTTCCAGCGAGTTGCAGTTGGACAGCACCTTTATGTTCTTGATGCCGGTGTTTTCGATGCTGACTATGCGCAGCTTGGTCAGGTTTTCCAAGGCGTTGATGTCGACAACGCTGGTGTTGGCTATTGAAAGCACTTCCAAAGAGGTGAGGCCCTTGATAGGAGTCAGGTCGTTAATAGCGTTGCCGTCTATACGTAACTCCTCCAGCACTCTCAGCTCGCTCAGCGGGCTCAAATCGGTGATATGATTGTCGCTGATTTTCAGCTTCTTGAGGAACATAAGCTTGGTCAAAGGTTCCAGAGTCGTTATCATTATGCGGGTGTCGACGTTGATTTCTTCGATGTCGGCTACAGACTGAAGCTGTTCGGCCTTAGGATTGGCGTCAATGTCGACTATTCCTCTGAACACCTCGCGCCAGCTGTTGTCGAGGGTGTTCCACCACACGCGCAGCTCGTCGCTCTGATAAATCACTGTCACTCCAGGTTGGGCTGACTTCAGCTTGAACACAGCCTCTGAATCCACCTTGCTGTTTTCGGCATAGACCTTGGTCAGATTAGGCATGTTGGCAAGAGGTTCCAAGTTGGAGACATTGGTGTTTTCGATGTTGATTTCCACCAGGTTGGCAAGGTTGGCAAGCGGTGACAAATCGGACACCTTGGTGTTGCGTAGGTTGAGATATTTGAGATTGTGAAGCCCGTGCAGAGGTTTCAGGTCGATAATCTTTGTACCTTCGATGTTGAGGCTTTCGAGGTTGGTAAGTCTCTCTATCGGCATGGCATCGAGGAAGTGCGACTCCAGAGTGAGTGACTTCATGCTGATGATGGTATGCAACTCCTCGGGGCTGGGGTTGATGTCGGTGCCGTTTTGTATGGCAAAGGTCTTTTTCCACGACACATGCAGACGGTCCCACCAGTCTTGCAGGGCCTTGGTTTCGTAAATGACCATGGTGCGGCGGTTCACATTGCGGAAGCTTTCGGCTTTTTCGGAGTCGATAAGGGTGTTGTCGCAGTAAATTCTCACCAAAAGCGGCAGATCTTTGAGAGGCATGATATCGCTGACCTCAGTGTTTCTGCACATCAACTCGTTGAGTTTGTTCATATTGGCTAAAGGCGAGAGGTCTGTAACCAAGGTGTTGTCTATGATGAGCACCTGTAGGTTTTCCAGTCCGGCAATGGGCGAGAGGTCTGAAATTTCAGTATTGCTGATGTTCAGAAAATGCAATGACTGCGGCAGTTCCACCGAGTCGAGTGAGGTTACCTTAGTGCCCGATATGTCGAGGTCGATAAGCTGTTCGCAATTGCCCAAAACACTTATGTCCGAGACGTCTGTGCCTATTATTGAAAGGTTGGTCAGCTGATGGTAAAGGCCGATAATCTCGATGTTGTCGAGATGTGCGTTGTCGGCACGGAAAATCTTGATGTTATTGGTGTATCTCAAATCGGATATGTTGGTAACAGCAGTGTTGCTGATGTCCAACTTATTGATTTTATTGAGGTTTCTTATAGGGGAGATGTCTTCGACGCTTGTGCCTGAGCAGTCGAGGTTCTGCAGGTCAGACAACTCGTAAAGAGGGTCGAGAGACGAAATCATGGTGTTGAGACTGATGTCAACATCGGTGATTTTTGTAAATCCCGTCAGCTTGTCGTAAAGCACAGGCATGTTGCAGGCTATGGTGCTCTCCACCAGGCTGTCGTCCACTACGACTATGGAGTCGCGGAAAATGTGAATCACATTCTCCAGCTCTATGCTGTCGAAAATGTACTGATTGTCGCCGAAAAAGGCTTTCCAGGCGGCCGGCATCCTGTTCCACCAGGTTCTGAGCTCTTCGGTTTCGTTGAGCTTGGTGGTGTAAATGCTGGCTATCTTGAGGTCTTTCTTCGAAGGGTCGACGTTCACCTCCATGAATCTCTTCAGGCTGTTGTTGACAGAGTCGCCAACTACGTTGTGGCCCACTATGGTTCTCATCATGGTTACCTTGAAGTAGGTTTGGCCTTTTTCGTTGGTCTGAGGCTTGATATCGTCAACTTTCAGGGTGAATGTGGCGTCTTTGAAGAAGAAATCTATGTCTTTCAGATAGGCTTGCACATCCTTGTTAATGCTGGTGCTGCGGCTATCGTCGAGATCGTCCTCAATCTGGACTTCATCGTCCTGGAATATCTTCGCATAACTCTCGCGGAAAATTATATCCTTCTCTTGAGCGGTGTTTTCCGGGTTTCCGATGAAGGAGAATGTCTCTTCGAGATACTTCACCATTGTTCGTATCTGCTTGGAATACTCTTCAATATCAGCCTTGCTCAGGTTTGACTTTTGAGCGAAAATGCCCTGGCATGACAATAAAAGAATCGCGACAATTAAAAATCTTTTCATTTTTTCGGTTGATAAAGCTTGATAAGTACTTCTTTTTCAGGGTTTTTGAGGTAAATAAGATTGGATATGAGCCATCCGGAGTTGTAGCCGCTGCGGTTGAACCACGACACTTCGAAATACCAGTTCTGTATCTGGAAGATGTGGAATTTGACGCTTTCTACATGGTCAAACTTCAGATTGCCCTGTTTGATTTCATAGAAAAACAGGGTCAGATAGTCGGGCTGGTAATCATTTGAGGCGTAATATTCAACGATTTGCGGGTCGTTGAACACCTTGTAGATGTTCATGAAATCGAGCTCGTGGCTCATGGGGTGCAGAAAATGCTTCTCACGCTCGGCCAGTTCTCCTTGAGGGAAATGTTTCTGGAATTCGGAGAAGAATACGTTGGTAATCACCCACTTGGAGCCCAAACCTTCCTTCTCTATGGCCATTATGAGGCTGATGTCGACTTCCTTGCCTTTCCAGATAAACTTGGCTGAGACTTCCGAGAACCAGTCGCCGCCCAAAAAATCCATAAATTGGTTGTTGTTCTTGGTGAGGTCCTCAACGAAGAAGTCGCGCAAAGTGCCCGATGTCCTGGGGTTGTCCAGGTCGAACAGAAGCGGAAGCGCATCCTTGCGTTTTTCAGCGCTGCGGTAGTCGGCATCCTTAGGGTAGAGCCTCTTTCCGTACGGGTCTTCCTCGTAATTGAACCTGTTGATAAACTGACTCATCTGCTTTGTCATGGTGTACAGCTCGGTCTCGTCCATCTGAACGTCACCAAGGCTGCCCACCACTTGGGCATCGACTTTAAAAGATAGTGCCAGCACTAACACTGGCACCATGATTTTCAAAAACTTAGTCATTATTTATGTGTCGTTTCTTTCACTCGCATATCGCCCAGCATAACGTCCCAGAATCCAATGAGACGGCCTCCGATTTGCGTTTCTTTACGTTTCACATATACAGTAATGTCTTTCTTTGTTGTGTCCTGATAAACGAGGCGTCCTTCAGCGTCATAGCCCTTGAACGTCTGGAAAACGGTAATCACACCGACGTATGTGCCGTCTGGCTGACGTTGCAGGTCTGAAACATACTGAATCTTGTACCAGTCAATCTCTACGCGGTCGTAGTTGAGGCGCATCAGTCTTTCGAGGTACTTGCGGACTTTATAATACTCGACTTTTGTTTTGGCCAGCGACGAGACACCGATTTCGGCATCAGGGGCGAAGAGCTCTTCGGCACGGTCTATGACTCTGTTGGCCTCGCTCCAAGGAGTGTTTTTAGAACCAATGAGTTTTACATATTTTGAAAGGTCACGCACCTTCTCAAGTGCCAGACTGTCAATGGCTTGTTTGCGCTCCGGGCTCAACTCAGGTTCCTGTGCGAACAGCTGGTGGCCGCTGAGTGCCAAAAATGCGAATGCTAATGCAAAAACTAACTTTTTCATATTACTTCTTGATTAATTCGAGTTCTGTAATCTTGTTATTTTCGTTGTACTTGATGTTGTTGACCTTTACAGTGACCTTTTTCTGGTCTTTCAGGTAGTTCAGGTAGTTGACCGCTGTGGTCGGACGGTCGTAATCACCGTAGTTGTTAAGGAGAATGAGAACCACTGCGTCAGGCGACTCGAACAGCTGCAAGGCGTCCTTGATGTGCTTGTTGGCTGTGTTGACGTCTTTGGCGTTGGCTATCATATTGAAATAGTCGGTAAGTTCGGTCTTGGGCTTGTTTTGCTCCTCCAACTCACGCAGACGGCGTTCCTCGGCTAAGCGCTGTTCTTCGGCCAGACGGTCTCTTTCGGCCATTTCTCTGGCTATCTTGGCTTCGGCGCGCTCGATCATTTCCATGATTTCAGGGTTTTTCTTTGAGAAATCGACCTGCTTGATTTCGTCAACGCGGGCCTGCTGTTCTTCCAAGGTCCATTCGGTCTGGTTGTTGAGAATGGCGTTGAGGTCGCGGGTGGCCTGTTCAACTTTGGCCTTGTACTCTTTCTTTGATAATTTTCCAGATGATTTGCAACTGGTTGCTCCACAAATTGTTACAAGAGCCACCATAGCAATGATAATGATGCTTTTCAGATGTTTTATCATAATGTTAAGAATTTGTTTGCTTCTCAATAATAACTTGCAAATATAAGAATTATTTTTCACCGTATTAAGATAATTCAATATTTTTTCGCAATTTTGAAGTCGCAATGAAGCATTACAACATTCCCATATTTTTGCCCGAGCTGGCGTGTCCGTACCGATGCGTCTACTGCAACCAGTTTAGCATAACTGGAAAGCAGAAATTGCCTGACATTCAAGATGTTAAGACAATTATAGAGCAGCATCTGGCTTCGTTTACAGAGCAGGACAGGCTTGTGGAGGTGGCCTTTTTCGGCGGAAATTTCACCGGACTGCCTGTGGGAATGCAGGACGATTTCCTAAAAACAGTGCAGCCCTATCTCGAAAAGGGGCTGGTCGACGGCATCAGATGCAGCACCCGTCCCGATTATATCGATCAGAAAAGGGTGAGGGAGCTGAAGGGCTTCGGTATGAAAAACATAGAGTTGGGCGCCCAGTCCACCGACGACACTGTTTTGCTTAAGGTGGGCCGTGGCCATACATTTAAAGACATAGAGAATGCCTCACAGGCGATTTTGGCCGAGGGCATAACGCTTGGCCTGCAGATGATGATAGGTCTGCCGTACGATTCCTTCGAAAAAGACATGCAAACGGCCAGCGACATAGTCCGGCTGGGAGCTAAGGAAACCAGGATTTACCCCTGCATAGTTGTGAAAGATACCGAGTTGGAAAGGCTTTACCGTGAGGGGCAATACACTCCTTTGCCTATAAACGAGGCGGTGGAGCAGTCGGCTGCGCTTTATGAGTATTTCACTGAAAACGGAGTGAAGGTGCTCCGCATCGGGCTTCACACCTCTGAAGATTTAAACGGCGAGGCTTACGTTGCCGGACCTTACCACAACAACTTCGCCGAGATGGTGCTCAGCCGTGTCTGGGGCCGGAAATTCGATAAAATAGAAGGTAAATCGGCTGAGATTGTAATAGAAGTGCCTGAAAATCAGCTGAATCATGCCATAGGGTATAAGGGTGAGAACAAAAAGAAGCTGCAGGAGCGGTACAAAAAGGTAGTAATCAAAAAGGAAGGTAAGGCTCCACTCAGTCCCGACCGGGACGAGGTCGCGATAATCGCCAGCGCCTCCATGCCCGAGCAGGCCAGGCAGCGTTTGGTTGAGATGGGGGCGGTGGTTTGGCTGAACCCTTCCGACAAGGCTTATCCGTCAATTTCGGCCCATCCCGACATTTTCTTCTTTTGTAAGGATGAAAGACATTGTGAATCAGTTATTTGCGCGGAAAACGTCGATATTTCCCTGCCCGAGGGCATTAAGGTTGTAAAAGGTGTTAAACCGGTTGGACACGCTTATCCAGAAACTGTGCCTTACAATGCCGTAGGAGTGGGAAATATGTTGGTCCATAACCTGAAATATACAGACAAAAAGATATTGGAATTGTACGGAAAAATATCGACAAAAACCGTGCAAATAGATGTAAATCAGGGATATACACGCTGCAATCTGTTGGCCCTGGACGAGCGGAATTTCATCACCTCCGACCTGGGTATAAAAAAGGGTGCGGAAATGTGCGGTTGCAATGTTTTCTATGTTGACCCCCATCAAATAACGCTTCCCGGACACGAACACGGCTTTTTCCCGGGCTGCTGCGGACTGTACGGCGACACTATGGTGGTGTGCGGAGCTCTGAAACATCTCAAAGAATGTAAGGAACTGAGAAAGTTTATCCGACGCAACGGCATGAAAATCATAGAGTTGTACGATGGTGAGCTGGTTGACGTGGGAAGTTTATTCTTTGTCAGGCGTAAGGCATAATTTTGTATATTTGCAAAAAAGTTTCAGAATGAGAAAAATAGAGCTGCTTTCACCTGCTAAAAACTTTGAGGTCGGACTGGCCGCCATCAACCACGGAGCCGATGCGGTTTACATAGGCGGTCCGGGTTTCGGTGCGCGCGAAAAAGCCGGCAACAGCATGGAAGACATAGCCAAGCTCTGTGATTATGCCGCAATTTTCGGGGTAAAAGTGTATGTAACCCTCAACACTCTACTGTTTGACAATGAGTTGGAGCAGGCCCGCAAAATTGCCTGGGACTGCTACAATGCCGGTGTCAACGCCCTTATAGTGCAGGATATGGCTCTGTTGGAGATGGATCTGCCTCCCATCGAACTGCATGCCTCCACCCAATGCCACAATGTGTCGGCCGAAAAGGTGAAGTTTTTGGAAGATGTGGGATTCAAACAGGTGGTTTTGGCAAGAGAATTAAGTGTAAACGATATAAAAGACATCCGTTCGAAAACCACTGTACCTCTGGAGTTTTTCGTACATGGCGCTCTGTGTGTCAGCTACAGCGGACAATGCTATCTAAGCCATATTATCGGACGCCGTTCGGCCAACCGCGGAGCCTGTGCCCAGCCCTGCCGCCTGAAGTGGAATCTGGAAGACGAGAACGGCAAGGTGTTGGTGGCAGGCCGTCATCTGCTATCGCTTCGCGACATGAACAACTCCAAGAATCTCGAAGAGTTGATTGATGCCGGCATCACCTCGTTCAAAATCGAGGGTCGCTTGAAAGATGCTGACTATGTGAAGAATACGACAGCTTATTACCGTCGAGCCATCGATGAAATCATCGAACGCCGCCCGGATTTGGAGCGGGCCTCGAGAGGTGTCTCTTCGCCATCGTTCGAGACGAACCTTGAAAAGTCGTTTTCACGTGGTTTCACTGACTATTTCGCGCACGGCCGTCAGAAAAACATCGATGCTCCGTTCACTCCGAAATCGATGGGTGAGCATATAGGCGAAATCAAGAAAATCGAAGGCAAACGCCTGACTGTCAGTCTTTTGAAAAACGTCGAGCTGCACAACGGCGACGGCCTCTGTTTCTTGGATAATGATAATCAGTTGCAAGGATTTAATGTCAATGGGTTAGAAGGGAACATTATCTTGTGTTCAAAGGAGATTTCTCCGAGTGAAGCGAAAGCTTTCACCCTTGGTGAAAAAATCCCATTGTATAGAAACTTCGACATAGTTTGGCAGCGTGCTGTTGAGGCTTCCGCCGGCAATAGGAAAATTGCAAGCAAATTGCAAACACTCGATACTGACGACGGGCTGCAACTTACAGCAATTACTGCAGATGGCGTCAGTGCAAGCGTATCCGTAAAATGCCAAAAAGACCTGGCAAAAAACCCTGAAAAGGCAGTAGAAAACATCCGCACCAAGCTGTCGCAATGGGGCGACACCAAATTTACGGTCACAGAGGTGGGAACCAATTTCAGGGAGGTGTATTTCATCCCGGCATCGGTGCTGGGCGAGATGAAACGCCAACTGGTGGAGGAGTTGGAGAAGGCGTTGATTTCAAAACATCGTGTATCACGTACCTCAGAGATGCAAGGCCGTGCGGATTTACAGGCGGATTACCCGGCGACAAACCTGTCCTATATGGGCAACGTCACCAATTCCCTGTCGCGTAAATTCTACGAAAAACACGGCGTCACACACATTGAAGACGGTTTGGAGAAAAGCATGCCAGAGGGTGAGATAGTGGCCATGACAACCAAACACTGCATACGCTATGCCAACGGTATGTGCTCCAAAGAGACGGGCAAACCTGCCACTCCCTTGTATATCAGTAACGACCACGGCCGTTTCCGCCTCGATTTTGACTGCAAAAATTGTTGCATGAAGGTTGTAAGTATTCAAAATTAATGTAAATTTGCAACTTTGTTGAAAATAATCAAACGATATGTTTAGAACTCATACTTGTGGTGAACTTCGCATGGCCAATGTCGGTCAGGAAGTCACTTTAAGCGGCTGGGTACAGCGTGTGCGTGACAAGGGTGCCCTGCTTTGGATAGATCTCCGCGACCGTTATGGAATCACGCAACTTTTTATGCAAGAGGGAGTCAGCTCGGCCGATACAATGAAAACCGCCCGTGAAATCGGACGTGAATTTGTCATTCAGGCTAAGGGCACAGTGGTGGAACGCGAGTCGAAGAACCCGAAAAACCCGACAGGTGACATAGAGCTGAAGGTTGAAAGCCTCAAGATTTTGACAACTTCGAAGGTGCCTCCGTTCACAATTGAAGACGTCAGCGACGGCGGCGACGATATCCGTATGAAATACCGTTACCTAGACCTGCGCCGTAACCCTATCAAGAACAACATTATCTTGCGCCATAAGATGGCACAGGAAGTGCGTAAATATCTGTCAGGCAATGATTTCCTCGAGATCGAGACTCCTTGCCTGATTAAGTCGACCCCTGAAGGCGCTCGCGACTTTGTGGTGCCTTCACGTATGAATCCTGGCGAGTTCTACGCTCTGCCGCAGTCTCCTCAACAGTTCAAGCAGCTTCTGATGGTGGCCGGTTTCGACCGCTACTTCCAGATTGTACGCTGCTTCCGCGATGAGGACCTCCGTGCCGACCGTCAGCCTGAGTTCACACAGATAGACTGCGAGATGTCGTTTGTGGAGCAGGAGGATGTCATCAACATGTTCGAAGGCTTGGCAAAACATCTGTTCAAGACCATCAAGGGTATGGAATTCGACAAATTCCCACGCATCACCTGGCACGACGCAATGAAATATTACGGCAGCGACAAGCCGGATATCCGTTTCGGAATGAAGTTCGTCGAGCTGAACGACGTGGCGAAAGGTCACGGCTTCTCAGTGTTCGATGAGGCTGAACTGGTGGTTGCCATCAACGCTGAAGGCTGCGCCAACTACACCCGCAAGCAGACCGACGCCCTCACCGACTTCGTGAAACGTCCGCAGGTGGGAGCCAAAGGCCTCGTTTACGTTAAATACAACGAAGACGGCTCTATCAAGTCGTCGGTCGACAAGTTCTACACTCCTGAGATTTTGAAGACATGGCTCGACAAATGCAACGCCAAACCGGGCGACATGCTGCTGATTTTGAGCGGCAAGGCCATGCCGACCAGAGTTCAGATGAACGCCCTCCGTCTCGAGATGGGCAACCAGCTCGGACTGCGTGACCCTAACGTGTACAAACCATTGTGGGTCATCGACTTCCCGCTTCTCGAATGGGACGAAGAGACACAGCGTTACTATGCTATGCACCATCCGTTCACAGCTCCTAAGCCTGAGGACGAATACCTGCTCGAGCAGCCTGACAAATGGGGTGAGATCCGTGCAAACGCTTACGACATAGTGCTCAACGGCACTGAAGTCGGCGGCGGCTCGGTCCGTATCCACGACAAGAACCTCCAGAAGAAGATGTTCCACACCCTCGGCTTCACCGACGAGAAGGCTCAGGAGCAGTTCGGCTTCCTGATGAACGCTTTCGAATACGGAGCACCGCCTCACGCAGGTCTCGCTTTCGGCTTCGACCGTCTCTGTTCTCTGTTTGGAGGTCAGGACTCTATCCGCGACTTCATCGCATTCCCGAAGAACAACCAGGGACGCGATGTCATGGCAGAGTCGCCTTCAGCCATTGCGCAGGAGCAGCTCGATGAATTGCAGATAAAACTCGATTTAAAATAATTGAAAAGTTCTAAACATCATTATTATTAACCAAAAGAATAAAACTATGAAAAGAGTTTTAATAACTACTGGTGGCGGTGACTGCCCGGGTTTGAATGCGGTGATTCGCGCTGTTGTCAAGCGCGCCTCGCAGGAAAAAGACTGGGAAGTGCTCGGCAGTATACAAGCCTTCAACGGCATACTTTGGGAGCCACAGGAAATCGTCAGATTGACACCTGAAGTCGTACGCGGAATACACTTCCGTGGCGGCACAATTATTGAAACAACCAACAAGGGCGGCCCGTTCTCATGGCCTGTCAAGAAAAACGACGGCACTTGGGAAACCGTGGATCGTTCGGATGAGATGATCCGCCGTCTTGAATACATGGGAGTCGACTGTGTCATCAACATTGGCGGCGACGGCTCGCAACGCATTTCTCAGGCGCTGTACGAAAAGGGATTGAACATTATCGGAGTGCCTAAGACCATAGATAACGACCTCTCGATGACAGACTGCACCTTCGGTTTCCAGACCGCAGTGCAGATTGCTACAGAGGCTGTTGACAAGCTCGTCACTACAGCGGCGTCGCATAACCGTGTCTTTGTTTTGGAGGTTATGGGCCGCGACGCCGGCTGGATCGCCCTCAACGCGGCAGTTGCCGGCGGAGCCGATGTATGCTTGATGCCTGAATTCCCTTATGATATCAACATAGTCAAGGAATGCCTTGAAAGCCGTTTCCACAACGACAGAGGTTCTGCCATAGTGGTCATAAGCGAAGGCGCCAAGCCAAAAGACGGACAGCAGACCTTCACCAAGAGCAGCGAGGTGGGATATGAAAATGTGAGACTTGGCGGCATAGGCGTGAAGTTTATTGAGGAGATGAAAGCCGCCGGTTTTGAGCATGACATGCGTGAAACCACTCTCGGTCACCTGCAGCGCGGAGGAGTGCCGATCGCTTACGACCGTGTGCTGGCATCACAGTTCGGCGTGAAGGCGTTCGAGATGGTGCTCAATCAGGAGTACGGCCACATGGTGGCTTACCGTCATCCGAATGTCATCAGCGTGCCGCTGAAGGACGCTGTGGCCAAGATGAACTTCGTCAACTTGGATTGCGACCTCGTCAAAACAGCTCAGGGACTTGGTATTTCGTTAGGTATCTAAAGGATATTCATACGGTTCGCATCCTGTTTCAGGAACACGAACACCATAGTCGAAAACATCAGGAGGCTTGTACCTCCGTAGCTTAAGAATGGCAATGGGATGCCTATAACCGGCACTAATCCTATTGTCATTCCTATATTAATGGTAAAATGATAGAAGAAAATACAGGCTATTCCGTAGCCGTAAACCCGGCTGAAGGCAGATCGCTGCCTCTCAGCTAAATGTATCAGCCTCAACACCAAAGCCAGATAAAGCAATATCAGCAGTGAGCTTCCGACAAAGCCGAATTCCTCGCCCACGGTGCAGAAAATGAAGTCGGTGTGTTGCTCTGGCACGTAGTTGTATTTGGTCATGGTGCCGTTCATATAGCCCTTGCCCGAAAAGCCTCCCGAGCCTATGGCCATCATCGACTGGTTGAGGTTGTAGCCCACGCCCTTGGTGTCTTTTTCCTTACCTATGACAATGTTAATACGTGTGCGCTGGTGAGGCTTTAGCACATGGTTGAAGGCGAAGTCGACCGAGAACACGAAGGCACACGATATAATCAGCAACATGGTAGCGCGTATGACATTATGCTTGGTGCGGTTTATCAGCGCCAAAAAGACGGCAAAGATGCCCACTAAGCCTATTATAACATACCATTTTGATATGCATAGGGCTACTATGAAAAGCGTGGCCGCTGCCAAGCCTATCAGCAGTATGGTGCCTCCCATGCCTTCACGGTATATGACAAACAGGAAAACCAAAAACACCGAGGCTGAGCCTGCGTCGCCTTGGGCCAGCACCAGCAACATTGGCAGAAACACTATTCCGTAAGCCGTAACTTTGGTCCTTAGCTTGCTGATATCCAGGTCGAGTTGGCTCAGATAGTGCGCCAAAGCCAAGGCCGTGCCGAACTTGCCAAACTCCGAGGGCTGGAATGAGATGGGACCCAACTGAATCCATGAAGTGGAGCCTGAAATCTTGGAGCCCACTACCAAAACCAGAAGTAAAGATACTATCGACAGCCCGTAGATGACGTAGGCGAAGACGTTGAAAAACTTAGCGTCTACTAGCAGAATGACAAAGCCGACCACCAGACTTATTCCTATGAAAAGCAGCTGTTTGCCGTAGTTCTGCGACATGTCGTATATGTGCGGATGGGCCTCGTTGAAGGCTGCGGCATAGATGCTGAACAGTCCTATCAGTGACAAGGCCAAATATATGATTAACAACCATATATCTATTTTCCCTATTATCGTCTTGCTTCTCATTCTTCAGTGTTGTTGATGGTTAGGACTCTTTGCTCTACGTTTTTGCGTTTCACATAGCCTCTGATGTATTTCTCTATCATGAGGGAGGCTATGGGTGCCGCCCAGGTGGAGCCGAATCCGGCGTTTTCAACCACCACGGCTATGGCTATCTGAGGATTGTCGACAGGGGCGAAAGCCATGAGTATGGAGTGATCCAGACCGTGAGGGTTCTCGGCCGTGCCTGTCTTTCCGGCCACGGTTATGCTGTCGATATGCGACCAGCGCGCAGTGCCGTGTTCACCTTCGAACACGTTCTGCATGCCTCTCTTCACATCCTTGAAATGACGTTTGTTGATGTTGACGATGTGTTTCTCGAATTTCACTGTGTCGCCGGGGTTGCCGAAGGCGCGGAGGTAGTGTGGCTCGTAGTAGAAGCCTTCGTTACCTATGGTCGCGGCCACGTTGGCCAGCTGCAGAGGTGTGACCAGAATCTCGCCCTGTCCTATGCTGAGCGAGCGTATGGTCATGGCATTCCACACCCCCTTGTAAACCCTGTCGTAGTATTCAGGTTTTGGGATGTTGCCCGAAACGGTAAACGGAATGTCCGACTTGAATGCACGTCCCAAGCCGAAGCTGGTGACCAGATCGTACCAGAAAGCGTAGGCTTCACGAGTGTTGGCAAAACGCGGAGACCTCATCATATCCTGGAAAGCGTACCAGAAATACGGGTTGCAGGAGTTTTCTATGGCATCGTAAAGCTGCACCATGTGGTTGTGATAGTGGGTGCACTTGATAGGGATGCTGTTGGGACCGTCGCATGGATAGGCCGTGTTGACGTTGATGGCACCGCTTTGGAGGCAGATCAGGCCGTTCACCATCTTGAAGGTGGAGCCGGGAGGGTAGGTGCCACTGATGGCGCGGTTTATCAGAGGCTTCTCCGGATTGTTGAGCAGCTCGCTATACCTGGCGCCTCGGTTGCGTCCCACAAGCTCGTTGGGGTCGTAAGTAGGGCTGGTCACCATGGCCAGAATCTGTCCGGTGGAGGGCTCTATGGCCACTATTGAACCCGTCTTGCCCGCCATGAGATATTCGCCGTAAGCCTGCAGCTCGGCGTCAAGGCCGAGAATGATGTCAGTGCCTGGCACCGGCAGGGTGTCGCACTTGCCGTCCATGTAGCGTTCCTTCTCGCGGTTGTGCACGTCCACAACCAGAACCTTCATGCCTTTGGTGCCTCTCAGCTGTTTCTCGTAATACTTCTCAATGCCCGATTTTCCTATATAATCGCCCAGTCGGTAATATTTGTCCTTGTCCATCTCGGGCTTGGTCACCTCGCCTATGCTGCCAAGGGTGTGAGCCGCTATCGGCATGGGATAATGCCTGATGGAACGGGTCTGGAAGTAAAAGCCGGGGTAACGGTACAACACCTCCGCTATGCGCCCGTAATCTTCTTTCGAAATCTGGGCTATGAAGATGGAAGGCGTTATCATGGAGTATTTTTGGGCCTTATGGAGATAATTGTTGTAAGCTTCATTGGTGATATTCAATAACTTGCAGAATGAAGCGGTGTCAATGTCCTTGGCCTGCCGGGGGATAATCATCAGGTCGTACACTGCGTCGTTATACACCAAAAGATTGCCGTTGCGATCATAAATCTTGCCTCTGGAAGGGTATTGGGTGAGGTAACGCAAGGTGTTGCTCTCGGACGAAAGCTTGTAGGAGTCGTCAACCACCTGGATGATGAACAGTTTTATGATAAGAACCACAGCCGCCAATATGAATATTGAACCTATTACATATTTGCGGTGCGAATAGTTTATTTTATTCTTAATCATAATGTTGTGAAAAAATTGCCCGATAAAAATCCAATTACAAAAATAATAAAGTTTATGAAAATTTTGTCTTTTATTTTAGAAAAAAATGTACTTTTACAAAGTATGAAAAGAATAGGAATTATAACGGCTTTGGCATTGATAATGACGACTTTATGTCTGGTATCATGTACAAAAAAGCAAAATGATGTTGTCATTTCGGTCGATTTCGACAAGGAAATGTGGCGCAGATTCGACTATTTGAACGCTACCTACAATGTGAAAAAGGCTCCCATGACGGCCGATCTGGTGCTGTTTGTAACTGTGAGCGAGTCGTTCCCTGACATTTATCCCTATCAGGACGACGGCAGCCTTACCATGACCATGACAATAGACAGTCCTGACGGCAGCCGCCGCTCGCGCGAATACAAGTTCCGCCTCAAAGACAGCGAGGGTAATTTCAAGTCGGAGATGGTGGACGGCTATTATAATTATGAGTTGCCCCTCATAAGCGAAATGAGTTTCCGAGAGGCCGGCGACTATGTCTTCAAGATAGAGAACAAATACTCTAAAGATCCGCTTTTCGGAATTAAAAGACTGAGTATTAAGTGTTTACAAACTAAGAACTGATTTTAGCACATCGTTTGAATTCATTTCGTTGAACCCGCTGACGTGCAATTTGTAGTATGTTATGACATGCTCGAGCAGCTGGCGTCGGTCGGCGTTTCTCAAATTCAGGCTGCTGTCATCAAAAAGGTCGGCATTGCACAGGGAGGCGAACTTTTCGCTTAACTGACTGTCGATGAGATAGATGACGTCGGTGCTGTCGTGACGGAACTGTCCTTCCTCAAGGTCGAACACAAAGCCCGGCTTGTAACCGCCTGCATTAGGCTCAAAACCGAGGTGCAGGCTCAGTTGTATCGAGAATTTCAGAGGGAAGTCGGCGCAGTTGGCTTGCATGGAGTCGAGATGGGTCAGGGCGCGGTGCACAAAGCCGAAAAGCTCGAGGTCGGTCTCGCTGTCCTGTATGGTTTTGGAAAGCAGCTCGCTCAGAAATATCACCACCGCGTTTTTGTTGATATCGAAAGGAATGGCAGTGTAGGCGCGCTCGACTGTGGCCTCGCGCAGATAGCCCAACTCGCCTCTTGAGTTGGCGCAGACCACTTCGAGTAGGGTGAGGGGCTGGAAAAGAGCCGCCCTTATCTTGGATGTTTTGTTGAAGGCGCCTTTCACCATGAACGACTGCAAACCGTTCTGCTCTGTCAGCAGTTTGACTATCAGGCTGTTGTCGCCATAACGTATGGCTTTCAGCACTATGGCGCGTGTCTTGTCCTGGCGCTCCATGCTATTTCATGATGAGTATCTTGGTAGCGTAAGTCTCTGTACCGTTCTCGTCGCTGACGAAAATGAGGTAAATGCCCGGCTCCACCTGCTGGCCGTTGATGTCGGTGCAGTCCCACACAGCCTGTCCGCCCTGAGCTTTCAGATGTGTCACAAAGTTGCCGCTGGTGGTGGTTATCTTTACCAAGGCGTCGGTGACCAGACCTTTGATGCCCACTATGCCGCGATGCTCAGGCTTGACAGGGTTGGGGTAGACCACCACGTTGGAGTTGGTCTCGTTGCCCTTGGTGGCGCTGCCTTTATAGGCTATTATACCCTTGTCGGTGGCGAAATACACATAGCCGTCATCGTCTATGGCTATGCCTTTCACTGTGTTGGAGAACAACGGGCTGTTTTCCATGGTGAAATGGTGGTATGTGGTCTGTCCGTCGGCCGAGGTATGCAGCACTCCGTTATTGGTTCCGAACCACAGGTTATTTGCTCCGTCCACCGCCATGCACAGCACTGACTGCCCCGAAAGCAGATAGTCGGCCTGACCTGTGCCGTCGTTGCGTGGGATGAGTATGCGTGAGCAGGTGTAAGAGCCACCCTGGAATATCTTTCTTGAGTCGTAGAACAGTCCAACGCCGTCGGTTGTGCCTATCCAGACCGTGCCGTTGCGGTCGGTGACGAAGCAGTTGGCCGTACCTGGCAGGTTGCCCGTGCTGGCGGCTGTAGACACTGTCTTGATGACGCCGTCCTTGAACAGCACGGCTTCACCTTCACGGCGCAGTATCCATTTGATATCGTGACTGTCCACCATCAGATGGCTGATGTCACCGCTGCCTATGTTGAAGGCTTCCCACGAATTGTCGCGACGCCAAACCGAGAGCATCTTGGCTGTGCCCGAATTGGCTATCCACATGTTGTTGTCGCTGTCGAAATCGAAGCCGGTGACATAGGTGTAGTCAATGGCCAGATGTTTGCCCAAACTGCTGTTGTAGCTGTTATACACGTTTTTCACCTCATCGTTTTCAAACTCCACCAAACCTCTTGAGAAAGAGCCGGCGTATACCACATTGCTTTTTACCGGGTCGGCCTTTACGCAGGTGATGTCGAACACGCTGTCGAACACATGGTTCCAAAGGTTGTAAGACCATATGTCACCGTCGTAGTGGAAGAATCCGAGGTGCGACCATGTCGGCGACCAGTTGGGAGTGTAGCCGCCCGGAGCCACATAGACGTTGCTGCCTGAGGTGTTTATCTCGAACACACGGTCTGAGTAGGGGCCGTTGAAGGTGATATAGCTTTTTTCGCCTCCGGGAAGCACTTGAACCAAAGAGTTGTAGCTGGTGCCCACCCAGTAGCAATTACGGGTTTTGTCGTACCATGCCGAGTTGGGTCTCAGGCTTGAGAATGAGGCCACACGGTTCTTGTCGGCGTCGTACACGTCCACGTCGCTGGTGGTTATTATGAGATAGTCGTCGCTGACGCGCAACTCCTTGATGAGCTCAAGTTCCTCGTTGAAAAAATAGCTCCATGAGGTGGAGTCGTTCAGAATGTACATTTCGTCGGTATCGTTCTCACCGTCGGAATAGTTGGCGATTATTGTGCCGTTGAATGTAGCCACATGCGAGAATCTGCTACGCATGTGCGGCAGTCCGTTGGCGAAGCGTTTCCACTGTGAGTGGTCGGCCAGGTGGGTGTTGTTAGTTCTGGCGTAATAGATGCCGGTGGCTGTGGCTGCGTAGAAATAACCGTTGCAGACTGTCAGGTCGTTGACGCTGAGGTAGCTGCCTTCCTCACCCAAAATGTAAGTGTCGTTCACCTCTTTGCGCTCCATGTCTATCACCACTATGCCGAAACCGCAGCAGACGTAGGCGTATTTGCCGTTGAAACACACGCTGTTGATGGTTTTATTGCCCAGAATGTACTTGTTGAAAATGTCGGGTATGTTGGTGATATTGCCCTTATTGTCAATGATGTCGATGTTCGAGTCGGTGTAACCCACGAAAATTATGTCCTGAGGTTTGCTGTAGCGGATTATGCTGACGCCCATGTCGGAAAGACCGTTCACCTTCGACAGATGGTTGATACTGTTGTCGTCGGTGTTGTAATAATAAATGTCGTATGGCGTTGCTGCAAAGATCTTGTTATGCATCACATCCACACTGATAACCTTCAAACCCGGGGTATGGGTAAACCAGTCGCCTATAGCCTGGGCTTGGCATATAATGTTGGTAATCAGCAAGATGACTGTGATAAGTGTGTTTTTTTTCATAGATGATAGAATATCAAGAGTACCCTCGCTGGGAATCGAACCCAAATCTAAGGTTTAGGAAACCTCCATTCTATCCGTTGAACTACAAGGGCACAAAATTGCTTGCAAAGATACTACTTTTTTAAATTAATTAAGTAAAATTTGTGCTTTATATTTGCGAATTATGTAATTTTGCATGTTTTTTAAATCGGAATTTAAAATTATGATTCAAGTTTTCGAACATATCAAAGATCTTCAGTCATATCTGCAAGCCAAACGTGACTCAGGTCTAACAGTCGGTCTGGTTCCCACCATGGGAGCCTTGCATGAAGGTCATTTGTCATTGATGCGTCGCGCCAAGAAAGAAAACGATGTGGCGGTGGCGAGTGTTTTTGTCAACCCGGTACAGTTCAACAATCCTGTTGACCTAGAGAAGTATCCGCGTACACCGGAAAAGGACGTGGCATTGCTTGAAAGCGCCGGCTGCGACGCCGTATTCATGCCATCAGTGCAGGAGATGTACCCTACCGAGGTGACCGACCATTACGATTTTGGTGCCATTGAACATGTGATGGAAGGTGCTTGCCGTCCGGGTCACTTCAACGGTGTGGCGATAGTGGTGCGTAAACTTTTCGATATAGTTAAACCCAACCGCGCCTACTTTGGCGAAAAGGACTTCCAGCAGCTGGCCATCATCAGCAAGCTCGTCAGAGACTACGACATTAAGCTTGAAGTGGTGCCTTGCGACATAGTCCGTGAAAAAGACGGTCTGGCAATGAGTTCGCGCAACATGCGCCTCAACGCCGACGAGCGCGCCATAGCTCCTATGATATATAAGGTTTTGAGTGAGACAATAGCTGAATACAAATCTGTCAGTCCAGCCGAAATGAAGGCTATCGCACTGAAAAAATACTCCGATATAAAACAATTTGAGGTGGAATACGTTGAGATAGCTGATGAGATCACTCTGCAGCCTGTCGTCGACTGGAAAGACAGCGAGCACGCCCGTATTTTCGTGGCTCTGCAGCTCGGTCCCGTCCGCCTTATTGATAATATGAGAATCTATTAAAATGAACATAGAAATACTGAAGTCAAAGATTCATCGCGCCACAGTGACTCAGGCCGACCTTGACTATATCGGCAGCATCACCATTGACGAAGCGCTGATGGACGCTGCCAATCTTATTGAGAATGAGAAGGTCGACATTTACGATGTCACCAACGGCAACCGTCTTCACACTTACGTTATCAAAGGGAAGCGCGGCAGCGGCGTCATCGGCATAAACGGAGCTGCGGCTCATCTGGTCAAGAAAGGCGACCTGGTGATAATAGCTTCATACGCCTCGATGGACTTTGAAGAGGCTAAGAAGTTCAAGCCGATGATTATTTTCCCCGACAAAAACAACAAAATTTGAATAAAAAAGCCTCCAAAACCCTGTGGTACATCATCTTCCTCGCGTTAGGAGTGGCGCTGTTGTGGTTCAGTTTCCGTAACATCGACCTGTCACAGCTTTGGAGAGATATCAAAACGGCCAAGTACTCATGGATGCTTCTGAGTTTGGTTTGCTTGGCCATATCTTTGTTTTTCAGAGCATTACGTTGGAATATACAGATTGAGGCCATGGGTTACAAAACACGTGCCTCTTCCACCTATGGGGCCGTGCTGATAGCATATCTGGCCAACTGCATCTTCCCACGTCTGGGCGAGGTGGTGCGCTGTAGCGTGCTGAAACGCAAGGAAAACATACCCTTCGACAAGTCGCTGGGCTCGGTGGTGTCAGAGCGTATCATCGACCTGACGGTGCTGTTCGGACTGGCTTTTCTGGTTATCATATTCCAGTGGAAGCTGCTCGGCAGCCTGATCACCTCCTGGCTGCTGCCTCTCATTGACAAATTGGTGAACAATGTGCTGATGGGACTGGTTGTGATAGCAGCCGTAGTGGTTTTCATAGTATTTTTGGTCAAAATAATCAGAAAAAACAAGAAGCTGGCCTCCATCTGGCATGGCTTTGTCGACGGCATAAAATCGGTGGTAACCATGAGGCAGAAATGGCGCTTTGTCCTTTACACACTGGGTGTTTGGGGCTTCTACGTCATCATGACATGGTTGCCTTTCTACATGTTGCCTGAGACGTCTCATCTTGGCCTGGTAGAGGCTATCACTCTGCTGGGCATAGCCACTTTGGGTGTGGTGGCGCCGGTTCCGGGAGGCATAGGCACATATCATTTCATAGCCATCACTTTGCTGAGCGGCTTCTATGGCATCTCCGAACAGGCTGCCGGCTCATTTGCAGCCATAAACCATGGCTCGCAAATGATATTTTATCTCATCACCGGCGTTTTAGCCTATGTGGTGATGTTCTTTTTCGATAAGAGAAAACCTGTAAACGACTGATTATGAATTATTTCGAGAAGATAAACAACAAGATCCTTGACGGAGAAAAGCTTGCAAAATGGCTTGACGACTGCAGGAAAAACGGCAAAAAGATTGTTTTTACGAACGGTTGTTTCGACATTCTGCATCGTGGTCATGTGGAGTATCTGTCAAAGGCTGCGGCTTTCGGCGATGTGATGGTCATAGGCTTGAACACCGACTCTTCCGTCAAGCGTCTGAAAGGCCCTTCACGCCCGGTGAACGACGAGTTTGCCCGAGCCTTTGTGCTTGCAGGTCTTGAATTCGTGAGCGCTGTGGTGCTTTTCGATGAGGATACCCCTTACAATCTTATCAAAACCGTGCAGCCCGATTTCTTAGTCAAGGGGAGTGACTATAAGCCGGAAAACATAGTCGGTTACGACATAGTTACCGCCCGGGGCGGCAAAGTGGTCACAGTCGACCTGGTAGAGGGCTTCTCAACCACCAAGACCATTGAAAAAATGAAGCATTAATGCCATTTAAGCTCTTAAGGCTGTTAATGGCGGGCTTTTCGGTCTAATTGATTTCCAGTACTAATCCTTTCAGGTAAGCTCCTTCGGGGTGGTAAATGTTGATCGGATGATCCTCAGGTTGCGAGAGTTGGTATAGTATTCTCGCCTTGCGTCCGGTTTCTATTGCGGCGGCCATCACTATGCTTTGGAACTGAGCCTTGTCAACTGCTTGTGAGCAGCTGAAGGTGAATAGCAGACCTCCTTTTTGAATCTTCTTGATAGCCTCTTTGTTTATGAATTTGTAACCCTGCAGGCCACGGTGCAGCGACTTGTGGTTCTTGGCAAACGCCGGCGGGTCGAGGATTATCATATCGTATTGGTTCACAGGCATGTTCTGCAAGTAAAGCTTGGCGTCTTCCACTAGGCTGGGGTTGGCTTCCTTTGAGAAACCGTTCAGCTCTATGTTTTTCTCGCAGATGTCTATGGCTTTCTTTGAGCAGTCGACCGAAACCACCTGTTTGGCGCCGCCTTGCAGGGCTGTTACCGAGAAGCCTCCGGTGTAGCAGAAGGTGTTCAGAGCAGTACGGCCCTTAGCCAGCTGTCGTACCAGGTCGCGGTTGAATCGCTGGTCGAGGAAGAAGCCGGTTTTCTGACCTTCCTCCCAGTCAATCAGGAACTTGGAGTCGTTTTCAAGCACGAAGTCCTCGCATTTGCCTCCAAGTAGGTAGCCGTCGTCGACAGCATCCTTACCCATGCGCTGCATAGCTTCGGAACTCTTGTTGTAGATGGCCTCGATTTTCAGCTCGGGTATGGCTTCCAGTGCCAAGGCTATGGCTTTGACATTGAGTGCCATACCTTCTGTCTGAGCCTGGATGACGGCAGTCTTGCCGTAGATGTCTACTATCAGTCCCGGCAGGTTGTCACCCTCGGAATGCACCAGACGGAAGCAGTTGGTATGCTGATTGCCAATGAATCCCAAGGCTTTGCGGGTGGCGAAGGCTGAGTTGAGGCGTTCCTGCCAGAACATGGCGCCTATCTTGGTGTTCTCAAACGAGAGCAGTTTCACAGCTATGTTGCCGGCCTCGCAGAAACCGGTGCCTATGATTTCGTCTTTGGCGTTGGTGACCGTCACAGTGTCGCCTGCTTGCAGTCCGGGAGCGGCTTGGGCTATGGCACCCGAGAAAATCCAAGGATGGAAACGCTTCACGGCATCGTCTTTGCCCTCACGAAGCTTGATAACAGGATATAAAGGATTCATTGTCAGTTATTTTTCTATTTTCCACGGCTCGTCCAAGTCTATGTCCCAGTTGGCGCGCACCTCAAGCACATTGTCGTAGAATATGACTTTTTCGGGTATCACCTTCTTCTTGAAGTTGCCCGGGCTCCACACTTGGTTGGCGTCGAGGTCGAGTATGGCCTTGAGCTTGTATTTAGCCGGTTCGAGATATTCAAAAGCTACCTCTTGTGTATGTGTAATTATCTGTCTGTCAATTACTTTGTCCTTCTCGTCTATCAGTTCCACTATGAGCTGTGGCACATCGGCCGGCATCTCTATGGTAAGGTAGATGTTGCCGAACAGTGACTCCTCCTGTACCGAGAAACTGATTTTTGTAGTGTCATTGGTCAGTCCGTGGAAGCCGAAGAAAGTGGAGTCGGGGAAGATGATATGGTATTTTTTCTCGGGTTCCAGGGTCTTGTCGAGCTGGAATGTATAACCGTATTCGTCGGCCTGTATGAAGTTCAGTTTGTTGATAACAGTGTCGTTATCGACTATGTACCAGGTGGTGTCGTGAACATTCAAACGGGTCACAGGCTCGGTGAATTTCAAAACCAGTGGCTGTTCAGGCTTCAGCTTGCCGCCCTTGAGGTTGTTGCCGACTGTCAGATATTTCGGGGCCTCCTCAGCCTTTTTCTTGTTGCGGCGCTTGTTGACTGACTCGCGGGGTTTCAGGCTGATATGGGTGGTGTCGCTGATGTTCACTCCGTCGTTTATGCTTATCCAAAGGCTGTCTTTGTTGGGAGTGAAATACCATAAAACTGTGTCCTTTCGGGCTGAATACACCTGGAGTATGTTGAAGGTGTCGGGCAATTCCTCCAATGTGGTAATGCTCACGTTTTCAGCTGGATAGCGGAACACAAAACGCAGCAGGCCAGCCTCGACCAGCTCTTTTTTGAACAGTTTCTGTATGGAATCTTCCTCGATATTGGTCAAAATTACGTATGATAGATTTTTTTCTATCATTGGAGCAGTGGCAATTACGCCTGTGGTGTCGGTAGCCAGACCGAGAGTGTCGGTTTTTAAAACGGCTTTGTCGTAATAAGGCCTCACCACTTCGGGGTAAAAGCCAACTTCTTCGTTCGGCAGGTCGTAAAGCAGGTTGGAGTTGCCGTCCTTAAGTACAAAAAAGCGATACTCCTTATCGGCCAAGCCTGAAAGCTCGAATTTGCCCTCTTTGTCGGTCATGGTCACATAATCGAGGGTGACGGTGTCGCTTTCGGTAGTGTAAAGCCCCACATAAAACCCTTCAGATGGCTTCAGTGTCTCGGCTGAAAGCACCTTGCCCTTGAGAGTAAGCGAATCTATGGTTTCGCCTGTGGAAAAGATATAAGTGTAGCCTTTGAACACATTGCCTTCGTGCAAATCCTTGATGGCTTCGCCGAAGTTGATGGAATAGGTGGTCTCTGGCTTCAGTGGCTCTTCAAACCTGATGGTCACCGTCTTGCCGCTGGAGCGGTAGGTGGGCTTTTTCTTAAGCGGAGGTGAAATCAGAACGTTGGCCGAGGCATTGTTGAGAGTGATGAACTCGTCGAAAGTCAAGTGAATGCTTTTGCCTTTGAAATTGGTGGAGTGGTTGGCAGGCGAGGCCTCCAGCACTACAGGTGGCTTCTCGTCTTTGGGACCGCCCGCTGGAGTGACCACGTTGGCGCAACGGCTCATAAACACAACCGTCAAGGCCAGGGCTAAATATCTGATTATCTTTTTCACGTTGCAAAAATAATAAATTTAGTGATTCTTCTTATCTGAAAAGTTTGTATCTTTGACACATATTTGAAATAAGTTAGAAAATGAAAAGAATAATTACTCTTTGTTTTGTTTTTTGCGCTCTGATAGTTAATGCACAGACAGTGCAAGTGTCTGGTAATCAGAGTGGTATCTGGAATGGTGATATACTGGTGACTGGAGATGTGACAGTGCCTGAAAACGAGGTTCTGACCATAGAACCCGGCACCGAGGTCATATTTAACGGTTATTTCACCTTGACAGTCTTGGGCGGATTTGTAGCCCGAGGCACTGCTGAAGCCCCCATAGTGATGACAACCATCGACACCACAGAGTATTCCAATTACGAGTTGTTGAGAGGCGGTTGGGCCGGAATCACCTTCTCGGACTGCACCGATGAAGTGACGCTGAACTATTGCGACATATCGTACGGCAAGACCAAGCGCGACTGCGATGGCGGTGCCATGCGTTTTTACAATGCCGGTCAGGTGGAGATAGCCAACTGCAAGATTCACAACAACACCATGCGTCGCAGAGGCGGAGCCATCTATGCCGAAAACACAGAGTTTTACATTCACGGCTGTGAGATTTACGACAACCGTGGCTACGGCTATATGGGCTCCTACTGCTGGGGTGCGGGCCTGCAGTTCCTGAAATGCGACATAGTGATGCACGACATGCTGTTCCACCACAATAACTCCGATGTGGCTTACGGCGGCGGCATGAATGTGGACAGCTGCAATCTGGTGCTTAACAAGGCTGTTTTCCACGACAATTACGCCACCAACGCGGCCGGTCTGGGCATACAGCGCTGCAAGGGATATGAGGTGAAAGTGTCCAATATGCTGGCATATCACAATGCTGTCATACATTACGGCGGCGGTATAGCCATGGCCACTTCCGACCCTGAAATCAACAACATCACTCTCACCGACAACTACTGCGGAGGCGGCGGCGGAGCTGGCATGCAGATGGCTTTCGACTCGGCTCCTATCATCAGCAACAGCATAATTTACGGCAACCACGCCATTGCTTCGCTGAATTTGGACACTATAGAGTATTACATCGGTTCTCAAATCTGGATGTGGGGCGACGACAACCTCCCGCATTTCTACAACAGCACGGTGCAGTATGGTTTGGACAGCATTCAGGGCTGCATTCATGTGGAACCTGACCAGTATGTCGATATGATTATGGACGATCCTCTGTTTGTGGATGAGGATGCCAATAACTACCAGTTGTCTCAGGACAGTCCGTGCATCAACGCCGGCCGTGCCGACACCACGGGAATGTTTATCCCATCAACCGATTTGGGCGGAGGCCCCAGAGTGTTCAACAATGTGATAGACATGGGATGCTACGAATGGAACAACATTGGCCTGAACGAGCTGCCTGCTGACGCAAACACTCTGACAGTGTATCCCAACCCCTTGGACGGCAACGCCTATTGCACAGTCAATCTGAAAAAGACCGGCAGCGTAGTCATAAGGTTGGTGTCGTTAGACGGCAAGGAGGTGTATCGTGAGGACTGCGGCGTTTTGAATGCCGGTGAGCAGCGCATTCAGCTGGACAAAATGGTGAAGAATTTGGAAAAATCAGATAATATGTATATATTGATTGTTGACAATCAATGTGTTAAGGTGGTTTATTAAGATGAAGAACAACTTTTTTAAAGAGAACAGAAACGCCCTTTACATTGCGCTTTGCATAGTAGCTTTCGCGTTGGTGACACTTGTTTATTTCTCGCCTATCATTCAGGGGAAACGCATCAAGCAGCACGACATAGAGATGTACAAGGGTATGTCGCAGGAAATTGTGGAATTCAAGGCCCAGACAGGCGAACAGAGCCTTTGGACCAATTCAATGTTCGGCGGAATGCCGGCTTGGAACATAGGCGTTCCTCAGACCAGCAACCTTATGACTTACGTCAACCGCATTCTCAACGTGGGCTTCCCTCATCCGATAGGGGCGGTGTTTGTCAGCATGCTGGGATTTTTCATACTGCTTCTGGTGCTCGACTGCAAGATTTGGGTGAGTTTCATAGGCGCTTTGGCCTATGGTTTCACCTCCTACCTCTACATAGTGATAGGGGCCGGACACAACTCCAAGGCTGTCGCCATGGCTTTCATGGCCCCTGTAATAGCCGGCATCTTGTTGACTTACAAGGGTAAATACCTTTGGGGAGCGGTGCTTACGGCCATAGCTCTGGCTCTTGAAATCAGGGCCGGACACCTCCAAATCACCTACTATCTGCTGCTCATCGTGATATGCATAGTGGTAGCGGAGATTGTTGAGGCTGTAAGGGAAAAGCAGTACCTGCACTTCTTCAAGGCAAGCGGCATACTAATTGGCGTGGCTGTCATAGCCATCTTGACTTGCACCACCACGCTTTACGCCAATTACGAGTTTGGTAAGGAGACCATGCGTGGTAAGCCGGTGCTGACACAAAATGCTGACAATCAGACTAAAGGACTCGACAGAGACTATATCACCCAATGGAGCTACGGCATAGGCGAGACCTGGAGCCTGATGATACCAAACGCCAAGGGCGGCGCTTCGGGCTACATAGGCAACAGCAATCCGGCTTTGGACAAATGCGACCCGCGTTTCCGTTCTACCATAGCCCAGCAGAACGCCTACTGGGGCGACCAGCCGGGCACCAGCGGTCCGGTTTACGTGGGCGCCATAGTCTGTTTCCTCTTCGTGCTCGGACTTTTCGTGGTGAAAGGCAAGTACAAATGGGTGCTGCTGGCCGCCACGGTACTGTCGATCATGCTCAGCTGGGGTAAGAACTTCATGGGCTTCACCAATTTCTTCATCGATTATTTCCCTGGCTACAATAAGTTCCGCGCTGTTTCCATGACACTGGTGATGGCCGAGGTGTGCATGCCTCTGCTGGCATTCCTGGCCTTGGCTGAAATCTTCAAAAACCCCGACGGATTAAAGCAAAATAAGAAATATCTGTACATCTCTCTGGGCATTACCGGAGGTCTCTGTCTGTTGTTCTACGTCATGCCTCAGGCCTTCTTCAACTTCCTGAGTCAGGACGAGGCCATGCAGTTCCAACAGCTGCAAGCCGGTAAGGACGGAGCCTTGTACACCACCTTCGCCAACGAGCTGGAGAGCGTGCGTGTGTCTATATTCCGAAAGGACGCCATCAGAAGCTTCCTCTACATCGGCATAGCCGCCGCAGTCATATTGTTGAGCGTCAACGGCAAGATGAACCGTAGGTATATGTTCGTCACAGTGACCTTGCTGGTGGTGCTTGACATGTTCACCATCGACAAGCGCTATCTGAACGACAGCAATTTCATCGACAAGCGCAAGGCCGAGAAACCTTTCGTGATGAGCGATGTCGACAAGCAGATTCTGAACGACCACGATTTGGACTACCGTGTGCTTAACCTCACGACCAACACCTTCAACGACGCCAGCACCTCCTATTTCCACAAGTCGATAGGCGGTTACCACGGAGCCAAGTTGCGCCGTTATCAGGACATCATAAGCCGTTACCTGAGCAAGAGTGACAGCAACTACTGGAAGGTGCTCAACATGCTGAATACCAGATATATAATCTATCAGAAGGATGGTAAAAAGACGGTTTCGCGCAATTACGAAGCCTTCGGAAACGCCTGGATAGTCTCTGACATCAATTGGGTATCGACACCTAATGACGAGATAGCCGCCATAGCTTCGACCGAAGTGAAGGATGTGGCCATAGTGAACGAGGAGTTCCGTCCTCTGCTTGACAATTTCCAGCCTACACCGGCCGAGGGAGCCATCATACTTTCAGACTACAAGCCCAACGAGTTGCAGTACATATTCGATTCGTCTAAGGACGAGCTGGTGGTTTTCTCAGAAATCTGGACTTCGAAAGGCTGGAAGATGTGGATAGACGGAGTGGAGAGCCCGCTGTTGAGAGCCGACTACATATTGCGTGCGGCCATAATTCCGGCAGGCCAGCATGACATTCTGATGCGCTATGAGCCGAGCATCTGGAAGATAGGCAATACCATACAGCTGATAACCTCGCTGTTGCTCCTGATAGGGTTGGCATTTGCAATTTATATCTCGACTAAAAAATGCGAAGAGTCCTGATAATCACATATTATTGGCCGCCATCCGGTGGTTCGGGCGTGCAGCGTTGGCTGAAGATGTCGAAGTACCTGCCTGAAAATGGCTGGCAGCCTGTGATTTACACTGCCGACCAGGCCGAGTATCCGGTGGAAGACGCCTCCTTGGAGAAGGACGTGGCTCCCGAAGCCGAGGTGATACGTCGCCCCATAGTTGAGCCATACTCGTTTTACAAGAAGTTTCTTGGCATACGCAAAGGGGAGAAGGTGAAGGCAGGATTCATCAACGAGGGCGCTAAAAAAAGCGGCTGGAAAGAGAATCTGAGCGTTTGGATCAGAGGTAATTTCTTCATTCCTGATGCGCGCTGCTGGTGGATAAAGCCTTCGGTGAAGTATTTGTTGCAATACCTTAAAGAGCATACAGTCGACGCCATCATTTCCACGGGTCCGCCTCACTCCATGCATCTGATAGCCAAGGCTTTGCATGAGAAACTAAATATTCCGTGGGTGGCCGACTTCCGCGACCCCTGGACCGACATAGATTTCTATAAAGATCTGAAGCTGACAGGCCGCAGCGACCGCAAGCATCACCGTCTGGAACGTCAGGTACTGACCGAGGCCGACCGTGTGGTTACCATAGGGTGGGACTGTGCGCGGGGCCTTGAGAGCCACGGAGCCAAGGATGTGGCCGTGATTACCAACGGTTACGACGATATGGCAGAGACCCCTTGCAAGACCAGTCATAGCGAGGCAGGGCAGGATGTCGAAACGACTACCTTCACCATGTCGCATATCGGAATCATAGGCGCTAACCGCAATCCGGAGACTTTTTGGCAGGCAGTGGCCGACATAGTGAAAGGCAGGCCTCAAAGCCAAGGCAAGCCTTTGAGAATCCGTCTGATAGGCCAAGTCGACAACAGCGTTCTGGAATCAATAAAACGCAACGGCATAGAGAATTACGTAGAGTTGATTCCGTATATACCTCACAATCAGGTGGCTGAGGAACAACAGAAGTCTGATGCCCTGTTGCTGTTTATCAACAATACGCCCAATGCCAAAGGCGTGCTTACGGGTAAGATATTCGAATACATGGCCAGCGGCCGGCCCATTCTATGCATAGGCCCCGAATACGGCGACTCGGCCCGCATCTTAAGTGAGACCCGAACAGGAGTGACTGCAGGTTTCGATGACAAGAGTAAAATGAAGGCTGTGATTCTGGATTGGATGGTTAAACATGCTGAAAACCAGTTGGTTGCCAACGACACCAAGGCTGTCGAAAAGTATTCCAGACGCAACCTTACCAAGGAATTTGTAAAGATTTTGAACGAATTAGTATGAGAGTTTTTGTGATATCAAAAGGAATGCCTACCGAGCAGTATCCTCTAAACGGCATTTTCGAGTTCGACCAGGCCAAGGCTTTGGCAAGGTCGGGCGCTGAGGTCGCAATGCTTGTAATCGATTTCCGTTCAGGGAGTTACAAACGGAAATACGGCTTTTCGGAATATGAGACGGAAGGTGTCAGGGTGTTCGAGCTGTCGCTGCCTCTGGGACTTTACCGCCGGGCCTTGCCTCTGTTGAGGTATCTGCTCATAAAAGTCTACAAAAAAGCGGTGAAAGCCTGCGGACAGCCCGACATTATCCACGCCCAGTTTTATTCCATAGGAGCCATAGCGGCAGTGCTCAAAAAGAGGTACAAAGTGCCGTTTGTGATAACCGAACATTCCAGCAAACTCAATACTGACCTACATAACATCAGCCAGTTGGACTTGAATTTGGCAAAGAGTGCCTATCAGTGTGCCGACAAGCTGATAGCGGTATCCCATGCCTTGGCCGCTAACCTGAAAAACAACTTCCAGGTGGAGGCCACAGTCATTCCCAACATAGTGGATGTGTCTCAGTTTCAATATGTTGAGCGAACTCCAAAAGATGATTTCACCTTTATTTCTGTGGGCAATCTGGTCAAAATCAAGGGTTTCGACCAGCTGTTAGAGGCTTTTGCCGAGGCTTTCAAAGCCGACAATGCTGTCAAGCTCAGTATAGTGGGTGACGGCCCCGAGCTGGAAAACCTTCAAAACACGGTAACTCGTCTGAATTTAAACGGTAAAGTGTCGCTTCTACGCACTATAGGCCGCAACAGGATAAAGTCGTTTTATCAAGAGGGCGACGCTTTTGTGCTGGCCTCGCACAGCGAGACTTTCGGAGTGGTCTTCATAGAGGCCATGGCTACCGGATTGCCAGTGATTGCTACGTCTTGCGGAGGCCCTAACGATATAGTGACCGAAAATGCCGGCTATCTTATCCCTGTGGATGACAGGCAGGCCTTGGTCAGTGCCTTGCAAGCCATGCGCAACAATGCGTATAACTTCAACTCCTTGGAAATCAGCAGAAATTGTATAGAAAAATACTCGCCCGAGACTGTGGGGCGACAGATAATCGAAGCTTACGCCTCGGTAAGCGACTCTATTCGTTGAAATAGATGAATTTGGAGTGTATCCAGCGGTCTTCCTCCTTGGGAAGTTTCATGTAGTCTTTGTAATAACTCTTCAAAACGGCGTCGTAATCGTTTGGTGCAGAGAACTTTATGCCCTCAAACTCGATTTCTGACAGAGGGAAGATCTTGTCTTTGGCAATGAATGAGTTGTAGGGGTTATGTTCCAGTCTGTAACCCAGATTGTTTGATTTTCTGAGCTTCAGGACGCTCCAAATCAGGTTGATGAAACAACGTATGATAGGGAAGGTGATGCCGGCCAGAACGGTTTTGGCAGTCACATATTGTGGAACATTGAAGAACTGGTCGGTCTTTTTGGCCCACTTCGACAGGCGTTTCACAGTCTTTTTCGACACTTTTGGGTATTCAATCACCTCGAAAATGTCGATGAAGATGCCTTTTTTGTATGGCGACATGAAGTCTTCGTGACGCTCAATGAACAGTGAGTTCAGGTCGCGTACCTTGCAGATGGTGCGGCGGTAGGAGGGGTCGGTCGACTTGTTCTGCAGGAAAAGCCATTCGGGTAACTCGCTGGGAGCCACCTCCATAAACCGCTGATAATCAGAGCTTAACATTGAGATGTCCAAGTCGTCGTCCCAGGGGATGAAGCCTCCGTGACGGACGGCGCCCAGCAGTGTGCCGAAGTCAATCCAGTACTTGATATCGTGTTTGCGGCAAATCTTATCGACTTCCTGCAAAATGGCCACTTCGCGCATCTGAGCTTTTCTCAGCACTGTGCCTTCTCCGTTAAACTTTGAAAAATCGTCCATTATTTTCTTGCGATTACTCTGATGTAGGTCTCATTCTGGCCGTTGTAAGGGGCAAAATCCTTGTCCTCAGCGGCGAAATCAAGCGTAAAGCCAAGCTTTTTGAGGTCTTCACACAGACTGTCAAAATTCAGGAACCTGCGATAATGATTATCTAAAATGTAAGCGTCGGCCTCGTTAGGAACGGCTTCGCCCACCTTGTAAATCTCGTTTTTCTGGCCTCTCACCTCAATGCAGAGCAGTCCGTCCTTGCGCAGGTTGCGGTAAGCCCATTCCAGGGTGCGTTTCTGCTGTTCCTTAGAGATGGAATGCAGGGTGAAACGCGAGTAAACCACGTCGTAAGGCTCGTCGTCGACCATGTCGGTAAAGTCGTCGCAGCGGAAGTCAAGATTGTCCAGATGCTGATATTGCTTCATCAGGAAACAAATCTCGTTGTAGCACTGGTCTATGGCGTCCACACTGTGTCCCTCGCGGGCAAAATACACCGAGTCGCGGCCGTTGCCGCAGCCAAGTTCCACTATTTCAGCTTTCTTTTCCCCCAGCAGTTCGGCTACATAATGCGCAAACAGCGAGGGTACAAGCTCGGCATTTTGTTTGGAATAATATTGTTCCCAATAGTTGAAATCCATTTCAATAGGTATTACAAAGCGTTGGCACCGCTTACGATTTCGATGATTTCGTTGGTGATGGCGGATTGACGTGCTTTGTTGTATGAAAGGTTGAGTTCTTTAAGCAGCTCGGCGGCATTGTCGGTGGCCTGGGTCATAGACACCATGCGCGCGCCATGCTCCGAGGTGAAGCTGTCGAGCAAAATCTTGTATACCTGTAGCTTTAACGACTTGGGTATCATAGTGTTGAGAATCTCTTCCTTGGATGGCTGGAAGATGTATTCCACTTCGTTGGCCGGATTCTTCTCCTCTTCGGCAGTCATTCCGCTGACTATAGGCAGGAACTGCTCCTTGGTGAGGATCTGAGTGCTGGCATTCTTGAACTGATTGTAAATAAATATGATACGGTCGTATTTCTCGCTTGCGAAGTCGCTCATCAGTTGTTCGGCAAATTCCACGGCCCTGTCGTATGTCAAACTGTCAAGCAAGTCGTTTCTGTTGCCTGCCAGACGGTATTTCTTGAACAGAAGGGTCTCCTCAATCTTCTTGCTGATGCAGAGTATGTCGACATTGCCATTTTCGTACTGCACCTTGTATTCGTTTTGCAGCACATCGAGCAACTCGCGTAGCACTGTCACGTTGAACACTCCGCACAGGCCTTTGTTCGAAGCCACCGGTATGAGCAGAATCTTCTCGTCTTCAGGGTTCTCCTTGTGCACCTTGGCGTAAACCCCTTCGGAAGAGGTTTGCATCGAGGCCGAGAGATTCTGCATTATGCCCTGAAGTTTGGAGGAATAAGGACGCAGTGTCACTATCGCGCTCTGCGATTTGCGGAGCTTCGAGGCAGACACCATCTTCATTGCAGCGGTGATCTGCATGGTGGAGTTAACCGAATTGATTCGTGTCCTTACTTCCTTGAGATTTGCCATAATTGTCAGTCTTTCTTAGTCATTGCATTGACGACTTCTTCGGCGGCCTTATTCAGTATGGCCTTTTCGTCATCGCCGTAGTTGCCGCTACGCAGAGCCTCCATAGTGTCTTTGTGAGAGTTGTTGAGGAGGTTCAGGAAGCGTTTCTGGAACTCTGCCACCTGGCTGGGCTGGATCTTTCTCAACAGGTTGTTGACGCCGCAGTAGATGATAGCCACCTCTTCTTCAACGCGCAATGGCGACGACTGAGGCTGAATCAGAATCTGGACGTTACGACGGCCTTTGTCGAGCACTGCCTGCGTGGCCGGGTCAAGGTCGGAACCGAATTTCGAGAAAGCTTCCAGTTCACGGAACTGGGCCTGGTCGAGTTTCAGTGTACCTGCCACCTTCTTCATTGACTTGATCTGGGCGTTACCACCCACACGCGACACAGAGATACCCACGTTGATAGCCGGACGTATACCTGAGTTGAACAGGTTGGTCTCAAGGAATATCTGTCCGTCGGTGATGGAGATGACGTTGGTCGGGATGTAGGCCGACACGTCGCCTGCCTGTGTCTCGATGATAGGAAGAGCTGTAAGCGAACCGCCGCCTTTCACCTTGCCTTTCAGACTTTCCGGAAGGTCGTTCATGCGGGATGCAATCTCATCGTTGTTGATGATTTTAGCAGCTCTTTCAAGCAGACGTGAATGCAGGTAGAACACATCGCCCGGGTAAGCCTCACGTCCTGGTGGACGACGAAGCAGAAGTGAAACCTCACGATAAGCCACAGCCTGTTTCGACAGGTCATCGTAAACGATGAGAGCCGAACGGCCCGTGTCACGGAAGTATTCGCCTATGGCGGCACCGGCAAACGGTGCGTAGTACTGCATTGCGGCAGCGTCTGAAGCCGTGGCGGCCACCACTATTGTGTATGGAAGTGCGCCGCGGTCTTCAAGTGTTTGCACTATGTTGGCGACGGTTGAGCCTTTTTGGCCTATTGCCACGTAGATGCAATAAACCGGCTCTCCCTTGTCGTAAAATTCTTTCTGGTTGATGATGGTATCGATGGCGATGGCAGTCTTACCTGTCTGACGGTCGCCGATGATGAGCTCACGCTGTCCGCGTCCGATAGGAATCATGGCGTCAATGGCCTTGATACCTGTCTGCAAAGGCTCACTCACAGGCATACGGAAGATGACGCCGGGAGCTTTGCGCTCAAGTGGCATTTCAACAGTCTCGTCTTTTATTTCACCCTTGCCGTCTATAGGCTGTCCGAGAGTGTTGATGACACGTCCGAGCAGGCCTTCGCCCACCTTAATGGAAGCTATGCGGCGTGTGCACACCACAGTGTCGCCTTCGTTGATGTTGTCGGCATCGCTGAAAAGCACCACGCCGACGTTGTCTTCTTCGAGGTTCATGACGATGCCCATGGCGCCGTTTTTCTCGAATTCCACCAGTTCGCCCGCCTCAGCGTCTCTCATGCCGTAGATACGCGCCACGCCGTCACCGACGTTAAGCACAGTACCCTTCACATCCAGTGTGGCGCTGTCCTGGAAATTGGTCAACTCGTCAAGCAGAATTGCTGATACCTCAGCGGGTTTTATTGTTCCCATATCTCAATTTTTTAATATCCTTTAACATACAGATTGCCAGTAAACAGAGACTCCAGATTCTTCAGCTTAGTACGCACGCTCTGGTCATACTGGTAATCTTTATAATTTACGATGAATCCACCTATTATATCCTTGTCAATGACATTGACAATCTCAATTTGGCCGCTGATTATTTCTTTGACATAAACCAGAAACTTCTGTTGGGTGGCTTCATCAATAGGCACCGCCGAGGTGATGATCACTCTGGCGATGTTCTTGTATTCATAATACATGTAACGGAATACGTCCAAAATCTGTGGAATAATATTCGGACGGCTCTTTTCGATCATCATGATTATGAATTTCAATGTGTTGGGTGAAAGCTTGTCTTCAAAAATCCTTTTGACGATGCTTTCTTTTTTCTCTTTCGAGATGAAAGGTTGTGACAGTATGATGCGCAGCTCGCGTTGCTCATTGAATGTTTGGGTGAGCAGCTCGAGGTCGGCAAGTCCCTGATCGACCATGTCGTTTTTGATGGTGTATTCAAGGAAAGCCTTGGCGTAGCGGCGTGTCAGCAGAGTGTCTTTCATACTGTCTTACTTATTGTCGTACTCTTTGATTATCTTGTTGATATAGTCCATCTGCTTGTCGTTCTTCGAGAGTTCCTCCTGGAGAATCTTCTCGGCGACTTTTATGGAAATGTTAGCGATTTCGTTTTTGATCTCGGTCACAGCGGCCTTGTACTCGTTTTCTATGGTCTCTTTGGCCGAATCAATCATGCGGTTTGCCTCCTGTGAAGCTTTGGCCTTGGCTTCTTCTATTATCTGTTCGCTCGACAGACGGGCTTCGTTGAGCATCTTCTCGCGCTCTTCGCGGGCCTGTTGCAGCAGAATCTCGTTATTGGCCTGCAACTTCTCCATTTCAGCATGGGTTCGTTCGGCTTTCTCCAGCGCTTCGGTGATTTTCTCCTCGCGTTGCTTCAACATCTTGTTAATCACCGGGAAGGCGAACCTGGCGACGAAGAAGAACACTATGCCGAAGGCCAGCGTCATCCAAAATAAAAACCCGATATCAGGACTTATTAATTCCATAATTTATAGATTCAAAGATTATAAAGATTCAATGTTTCGGTTTCAGATTGCAACCAACCGTTACAATCTGAAACCTGGTTGTTTTTAACCGACTGCGACCAACAAGCAGACCACAACGGCGAACAGTGAAACACCTTCCACGAAAGCCGCTGCCAAAATCATACTTGTCTGGATGTTACCAGCTGCTTCAGGTTGGCGAGCCATTGATTCCAATGCGCTTGCGCCGATTTTGCTGATACCCATAGCCGCACCGATTACTGCGATACTTGCGGCGAGTGCTGCTCCCAACTTGGCCAAAGGTGCCAGGTCTGTTGCTGCTCTTGCCACTTCCTGTAACATGACTAATAATGACATAACTTTAAATATTTAAAGATTAATGATGATGTTCCTTACTTGCCATTCCGAAATACAAGGCCGACAACAAGGTAAACACATAAGCCTGGATGTAAGCCACCAGCAGCTCGATGCAGTCGACGAAGATGGCCAGAATCAGCGAGAACACCGACATTCCGACTCCACCCATCAGACTGACCTTGGCCACAATGAAGATGCTGCTGATGAAGCCCAGCACCACAATGTGACCTGCAGTGATGTTTGCAAACAGACGCACCGCCAGCACGAATGGCTTGGTGAAGCAGCCTACGGTCTCGATGATAGGCATCAGAGGCAGAGGATACTTCAGGAACCACGGCACACCGGGGGTGTTAAAAATGTCCTTGTAATATTCCTTGTTTCCGAGAAGGTTCGTGATGAAGAAGGTGAACATGGCCAGCACGGCTGTCACCGCAATGTTACCCGTGATGTTGGCTCCGAACGGGAAAATCGGAATCAACCCTAAAATGTTGTTGATGATAATAAAGAAAAACACCGTAACCAAGTAGGGGAGATAGCGGTCAACTTTGTTCTCGCTTATGGCCTTGCGGGCGATGTCGTCGCGCACGTATACTATGAGCCACTCGAACAGCGACTGCAGACCCTTAGGGGCTTTCTCGCCACGTTTCTGGTAGGCTTTCATGACCAGATAGAACAGCACAATGATTAAGGTGCTCGAAATGAACAGAGCCATCACATTCTTGGTGATGGAGATGTCAAGTGGACGTATGCGTGTGCCGTCTTTGCCCAGAATAACCACCTTGCCTTTGTACTGGCCTTCGCCCGGTATGGCAAAAGTCATAGGCTCACCAGTCTTTTTATTGGTGGTGACGTAAGTGTTACCGTCATGTAAATGCTTGGTTGAGAAGGTGTAGAAGCGGCCTTCGCTGATGGCAATTATTGGGAGGTTGATTGTGACCGCATGGCCTTTCCAACTGAATAAATGCCAATCGTAAGAGTCAAGCACATGCTCTATAATGACTTCGCCTGCCTTGAACTCCTCTTCGTCTTTCTGCTGTTCGGCTAATGCCACAGTTTGTGCGCCAAAAACTAAACACATTAAAAAAGAAAGACTTATAAAGATTTTCCAGTTTTTCATCAAAATACCGCTTCGCTAGTGTTACAAAGTGCAATTATACGAAATATTTTTGAAATAGAATATCTTTTTTGAAGAAAAAATTGTGATTATACGCTGATTTGCCCTAACGGGCGGTTTTTATTGTTCTTTTCCCTTGATGGAAAAGGAACCAAAAGATCAAGGCCCGAATAATCGGCACTACGCTGCATCCGAGCTAAGGCTGTGATCCTCATGGCAGCGTTTAGAGATTCTTTCAGAATCGACCTGCCTTGAGTATCATGGCCTTAGCTCGGCTTTTTGGCCATCGCTGCCCCGCGATTCGGGCCGGGCCCTCGCACCGCGAAACGACGTGGGGGCAATGCCATATATAAGGATCAAAATTCCTCGTAATAGCTTTCGTACGACAAATAACGCTCTATAATAGATTGATCAGGGCTGAAAACTTTACATTCCTTAGCATCCTTCGGATCGCATAAATAACCCTTATATGGCTCACTATAGTATTCGCATTTCAGTGGTTTTTCATGATCTGGTGGATATCTGTACTTGTTAATTGTATGATACTTGCACAGATAGCAATTTCTCACTTCTATACCTTTTTCACACGCCTTTGCGAGTCCGAACAAATATGATTTAATTCCACAGAAATAATAAAAAATTATTCTATACTCAAACGCATAATTTTTCTTACGTATAGTTTCTTCAATTTTATTACATTTTATGGCATGTTCTTTAAAATAACAAGCCAGTGTTTTCTTTTTAACGAAAAACATTGCCATATCATGTTGTGCAAGAGGCTTATATATATCGTGTTTGAAGTTGTAAAAAGCGACATCTTTATCAGTGTTATCCCTTTCACATATCTCTCTATAAGTATCTCTTAAGCCATGTTTTTGATAATCAACCAAATCACGGCTTTTTATCAGATCTAAGTCTGATTCATCCTTTAATGGAATTTCTATTATTGGATACCCTAATTTGATTTTATCATCAGTACATGAATGGGTTACTTTTATTTCAATGAATATAGGTTTTCTATTATCACTTCCTTTTAGCAGAAGGTCTGGAATATGGCTATCGATCTTTTTTTCTTCTTCAATAACGTTATAATACTGTGTTAAATCATATGTTTCTTTTTTGTATTCAGTACATCCATATCCTTCATATAACTTACTCACATTACATGTTGACATTCTGGAACACCTGATTGTTCTAAACATCGTAATGTTGTATGGCTTATTATTTTTTAAACAATCTTGATATACTTCTCTAAAAATGAACTTGCCTAATTTATGAAGGTATGTTTCTTTATTACAGCTATCAGTATCTTGTTTGTGACGGAAATGGTGAGTGTTTTTATTGCCTAAACTTGCTACCATCTCACTATTACATGAAATACAGAAAAATTTATGATTATTCCTATAAACAACATCAACATCGTTGATGTCTACATATTCTTCATTATCGTTATTTGCATATCTGTATGTGATCATATAAAAGTATTACAAATCATCTATAGCGGCATTCTGAACTTTATCAGAATTGATTTTGTCGTAATATGTGAGGCTAACAGCACCAGTGTATGACTTTACACCTTCCGTTATAGATAATACTATATTACCCAAATCGGTTGAAAACAGAGTGTACCATTCGTGCTCTCCATTATGTATAGCAATCATTTTTGAATCGTTACTACCTGATACATAAGATGTGAATTTCTCGGAACTATTTTTGGGTTTGCCATATTTTTTTATCAGCATATTTTTTAGATTCTCATAATCAATTATGAGTGATGACCATGTATCGTTGTCTAAAAACTGAACAAATATTCTATTAACAACATCGCAATTGTTTAATGTTGAAACTTTAATACGACAATTTTTATAACCAGCGAAATCTCCTGTCAATATAGCACCCCCATCGCTTGTTTTTTCTTTGTAAATGAATCCGGCCTTTTTCATTGCTTCAATATACTCTTTCAATGTTCCATCTATCGGAACCCCTTTAAATGTCAGATGTTGTGTTTCTGTTGAACTAATGTTAATTGTGCTATTATTAACAGGGACTTCTTTATTACTGTTTTTATTTTTACCAGATTCATTTTCTACTTTAACTGATGTTTGATTGGTAATTACAACATCTTCTAACCTTTCAAGACGTTTCATTACATCTTCATCAACTGATTGTTTATTAACGATAGTCAATTCATACCCTTTTTTTGGTTGCAAATCATATGGTAAAGCAAACTCTATGGAACTAAAATCAGGATGAGAAATCTTTAGATAATCAGTATGTTTTGCTGTAATATAAACCCATACTTCGCCGTCTTTATATTCTAACATGACAAAAGTACCTGCATTACCACTAAATTTTAGTTCACGACGCTGTTTATCGTTAATGTTTTCAGTTCTTACCTTTATAATGGCGAAAGGCAAATCATTATCGTCTTTTTGATAATTCTCATCGGGATTTATATTAACAAAACCTGGTACTTCTTTGAAAGAACCATCTTTGACCTCAAGCTGAGCCATCAAATTAAGCGACATTAATATAACAAATGTCAAAAACAAAAGTTTTCTCATATAATTGTTGTTTAACAATGCAAAAATAAGGATTTTTTCGAAGAAAATAAAACATTCTGGAAAAATAATCTCTTCGGGGCTTCGCCCCCACGTCGCTTCGCGGTGCGGTGGCCCGGCCCGAATCGCGGGGCAGCGATGGCCCAAAAGACGGGATAAGGCATTGATACTCAAGCGGGGCGCCCTGTCGTTTGCTTCTGAAAGAAGCACTCCCCGCGCTGAGTATCACAGCCTTAGACCGGCTGCAGCGGAGGCCGATAATTCGGGCCTTGATCTTTGGTTATTTCCATCAAGGGAAAGAACAAAAAAACATTTTTTCAAAAAAAACTTGACAATTCAAAAATTATATGTATTTTTGCAACTGAATTATAGTTGCAAGAAGTATGAGTAAGAAAGAAAAGTTGGTACAGCGGTTGTTGATGTTGCCGAAGGATTTCACGTTTGCGGAATTGGAATCATTGTTGATACAGTTGGGATTTGAAATTGATAACAAAGGAAAAACATCAGGATCGAGGATAAGGTTTTATAATCGTGATAAGCAGTTGCAGTATTTGGCTCATAAGCCTCATCCGACATCTATAATAAAACCTAATGCATTGAAAGACATTGTAATATATTTGCAAAATAATAATCTAATATAAAATGGAAACATTAAAATACAAAGGATTTATCGGAAGCATTGAAGCCGAGCTTGAGGATGACACCCTTTATGGGAAAGTTCTCGGGCTTGATAAAGGTGTTTTGATAACCTACGAAGGACAAACATTGTCTGAACTTAAGGCTGATTTTGTCAATGCCGTTGATGATTACATTGAACATTGCAAGGTTAATGGAATTGAACTTCACAAATCATACAGTGGAAGTTTTAATATTAGAATTCCTGTTGAGCTTCATGCCAAAGCTGCCGCAATGGCTCAAGCTGAAGGCATATCGCTTAACGCTTTTGTAAAAGAAAGCTTAATGCGAGCGGTGATGTAGGAATTTTTAGTGACTACAGGACAATCTCGTCGTATTTCAAAACGGTTTTTAATCCTTTAATGTTGAAGTAACTAAAGACTTCTTTTTCCGGAAGTTCGGTTGCTGCCAGGAAGAAATCACCGCCCCAGGCACCCAAAGATTTTACGGTTCCTTGAAAATCGGGGAAACTGGCCTTTAGAGGGAGCTGCTCCAGACAGTGGCTCATTATGGTTTCATGGCGGATCAGAAGAGCGCAGAAAACGTCGAAAGAATCAGTTTTTATCAAAGCATCCGAAATCTCCGATATTTCATGGATTTCATCTGAGAATTTTTCTTTTTGTGCCCTTTCTTTGAAAGATTTCACCTCTTTTCCGGAGTTTTGCTTGTGGCCTTGGTAGACGAAGTACAGATTTTGGGCGAATGACGGATTGAAATCCACTTCTTCGACCAAAGGTATGCTGTCTGCCAGCCGGTAGGTCAATGGCTTGGAGGCTGTGGCGCAGGCTATGTCGTAGCCTGAGCCGCCCATTGTGCGGCGCAGAAGCTCGTAAGGGTCGACCCCAGCCCATTGAGCCAACAGGGAGATGAGGGTGGAGCTGCTGCCCATGCCCCAGTCTTTGTCGAACTCCAGACGGGTGGTGAAGAAGTAATCGTCCTGGCCTTGTAATATATTGGGATTCAAAGACTTAATCTCGCTGAAAATCTTACAGAGGGTGTCGGCTTTCTGCATGTCGTCGGAGGCATGAACCGTAAAACCATATTTGCTGAAAATTGAGGCGAACCAAAAACCTTTGGGAGTGTATGCGTCCCAATGGACCATTCCGCTCTGTATGTTGACGGTTTTCACTTCTAGCGACTGCCCGAGTTTTAATGGCAAAGCCAAGGCCTTGGCGCCTTGCAGAACAAGGTATTCGCCCGAAAGCAGGAACTTGCCGTTAGCGTGAAACTTATTCATTGTTATGACGAAGGAACTCTTCGACTCCGGCATAGGTGACGGTTTTGTCTTTGAAATAGACCAGAGCGGCGGATTTTTGTTGGTCGGTGGCGCCAAGCTGGTTGAGTATGTTGGCAAGGTGCATCTTCATGTGACCTTGTTGTATACCTTTGGTAGTCAACGACTTGACTGCGGCATAGTTGTTGGCCAAACCCATGGTTGCGGCTATGGTCATCAGCTCTGGAGCCGACGGATGGCCCAGCAGTTCAAGCGATTCCTTGGCGAGAGGGTGGAGGCTGGTCAGACCGCCTATGGTACCCAGTGCCATAGGCACCTCGAGGGTGAACTTGAACATGTCGTCGTTGATTTCGCAGGAGGTCAGCGACTCGTAATGTCCGTTGCGAGCAGCGTAGGAGTGACCTGCAGCCTCTGTGGCGCGGAAGTCGTTGCCGGTGGCTATGACCACTGCGTCTATACCGTTGTAAATGCCTTTGTTATGAGTGGTGGCGCGATATTCGTCAATATGTGCTATGTCGACTGCTTTTTTGAACTTCTCGGCAAAAGCCTTGCCGTCGAGGTGTTCGTCCACTCCGTCGAGGTCGTAAACCGGGCACTCAACCCATACCTTGACGCGGCAGTCGGGGGTGTAGTTGGAGAGAATGGCCATCACTATCTCGACGGTCTCGCCCTTGCGGAGGAAGTAGTCCTGCAGTGTGTGGCCGAAAGTCTCCAGACAGGAGTTGATGAAGTTGGCTCCCATGGAGTCGCAGGTGTTGAAAGTGACGCGCAGCTGGTAATAGTCGGGAAGCCTGTCGGTGAAGTCGATGAGCTTGATGTCGAGTATGCCGCCGCCTCTCTTCTCCATCTTGACGGTCATGTCTTTGGTGGAGGCTCGCAGCTCGGTCTCGATTTCCGGCATGAGGCTCTGGAGAGTTTGCTTGTCGCCTTTGTAGCAGAAATGCAGTTGACCAACCTTCTGAACGTCAACCACTTCGGCGTGGAAGCCTCCGCGATCGCCCCAGAATTTCGCGGCGGCGGACGCCGCCGCGACAACACTGCTCTCCTCTATAACCATAGGCACCATGTAAATTTTGCCGTTAATCAGCACATTGGGGGAGATGCCGTAAGGAATGTGGAAATTGGAGATGGTGTTCTCGCTGAACTCGTCGAACTGTTTTTGCTTCTCGCTGTCGCTGTACCAGAAACCTTTCAGAAGGGCGATAAACTCGCCCGGATTCTCGATATATTCTGAAACAGCTTTGAGCTTGTCCTCTTTCAGAAGCTTCGAAAATCCCGCCTTGATGCGGTCGCGTTTTCTGGGTTTATTCTCTTCCATAACAAGGTGCAAAATTAGTAAAAAAGTTCGTTAAGTTAAAAAGTTTGTGAAGTTTTTTAAATCATTAAATTTTTTTGTACTTTTGCCTTGATGTAAAAACAAATGTCTAACACATAATAATTATCATGAAAAAACTCTTTACATTCATTTTTGCTATGATATTGAGCGTCAATGTATTCGCTCAGTGTCCATTGACAACAGCCGTCGACTTTACGGTTAACGACGTGCACGGAACCGAAGTGCATCTGTTCGACTTGCTAGCCGGAGGACAGTATGTGCTCATCGACTTCTTCTTCACCACCTGCGGTCCTTGCCAGCAGGCCACGCCAAAGATTGCGGAGGCTTACTATGCACTGGGCTGTAACATGCACGATGTCTATTTCATTGAGATTGCCACGGGCGACAGCGACGCGGCCTGCCTGAACTGGGTAAACAATTTCGGCATTGAATATCCAACCATCAGCGGCGCAGGCGGCGGAACATCTATCTGCAGCCAGTACGGCATTCAGCAGTATCCTACAGTGATTCTGGTGGCTCCCGACCATTCAATAGTGATCAACGACCTTTGGCCTATCAACAACGCCCAGACCGTCATCAACGCCCTGGCTCCATACGGCATAGAGCAGCATGAGTGCGGCACTGTGGTCAATCCTGAGGTGACAATTGCAGTCGACCAGGTGCTTGAGACCGAGGTTACAGCCACATTCACCCCAAACGACGATTGCGCAACCTATTATTATATGATGGCTACCGAGGCCGAGTTCAACCAGTGGACAGCGGCAGCGGGTCTTCAGCTTCCTGAATATCTGCAGACATACGGATTCCCTGGGGACGATGTGATCAGCCACACTTTCACTGAACTCACCGGCAACACCGAATATCAGATTTGCGCCGTCCCGGCTGACGCTGACGGCAACCTTTACGATGTGGCCATGGAGACTGTCACCACCACCTCGGGTGGCGGTGGAGAGACCATAGATGACTTCACAGGCACCGACATCGACGGTAACGAGATAAATCTGTACAGCATACTTGACTCAGGACAGTATGTGCTTATCAACTTCTTCCTCACAGACGACCCATACAGCGAAAACATAATGCAGGACATGGTCACTGCCTACTCTCTGTACGGCTGCAACCAACACGATGTGTTCTTCATGGAAATCAGCCCTAACGGCAACGACGAAACCTGCCAGGCATGGGTGCAGAATTTCGATGTCAAATATCCTACCATCAGCCGTGACGGCGGCGGCAACACCATAGCCCAAGCCATTCCGGTTGGTCTCTATCCGACCATCATGCTCATCCGTCCCGACCACACCTTTGCACAGCGCGACATCTATCCTCCTACACTCGAATACATGATTATTTACATGACAGAAGAGGGTATTCTGCAGTATGAATGTGACGATGCCATAGGTGATATCGCAGCAGACAACACCGTCATCTATCCTAATCCGGCCAACGAATTTGTGAAGATCAGCGGTAAGAACCTCGGCAATGTTACGGTTTACAACGCCATCGGTCAGAAAGTGGCCGAGTTTGTGGCTAAAGACGAGCTGAACATCAACACTTCCTCATACGAAAACGGCGTCTACTTCGTGAAAGTGGGCGGTAAGACACAGAGATTTGTGGTGACACACTAAGGAAAAGAACAAGCTCGGTTCATGATCTCGACTTGATGTCGAGTGGAATAAATAAAAGCGCGAAGCGGCAACGCCGCTTCGCGCTCTTTTAATTCTAAACTTTAACTTAGAATTACATCATTCCAGGCATTCCGCCGCCCATAGGTGGCATCTGCGGGGCTGGGTTCTCCTCTTTGTGGTTAGAGACCACACATTCTGTTGTGAGGAGCATGCCAGCGATTGATGCTGCGTTTTCGAGGGCCACTCTCGACACCTTCACTGGGTCGATGACGCCTGTCTTAAGCATGTTCTCGTAAGTCTCGGTACGGGCGTTGAAGCCGAAGTCGCCTTTGCCCATAGCCACCTTGTTGACGACCACTGAGCCTTCGAGGCCTGCGTTCTCAACGATCTGACGGAGAGGTTCCTCCAGAGCGCGTTTGATGATGCAGATACCTGTTGTCTCATCGTCGTTGTCGCCTTTCATCTTCTCCAAAGCCTTGATGGCACGGATGAATCCGACACCGCCGCCAGGGATGATACCCTCTTCGATAGCAGCGCGTGTTGCGTTCAAAGCGTCTTCAACACGGTCTTTCTTTTCCTTCATCTCGACTTCTGATGCTGCACCCACGTGGATGACTGCCACGCCACCGGCGATCTTTGCGAGTCTTTCCTGCAGTTTCTCGCGGTCGTAGTCTGATGTTGTGGTTGCAATCTGAGCTTTGATCTGTGCTGCGCGGGCCTGGATGGCTTCCTTGTCACCCTGACCGTTGACTATGGTTGTATTGTCTTTTGTGACAGTGATCTTGTCGCATGAACCGAGTTCTGCCAAAGTGGCATCTTCAAGACGGTAACCTTTTTCCTCGCTGATGACTGTGCCGCCGGTGAGGATGGCGATGTCTTCGAGCATTTCCTTACGTCTGTCACCGAAGCCAGGAGCTTTAACTGCCACGACTTTCAATGAACCACGCAGACGGTTGACCACCAATGTTGCCAAAGCTTCGCTGTCGATGTCTTCAGCAATGATCAACAATGCACGGCCTGTCTGTAAGGTCTTCTCAAGAACTGGGAGAAGGTCTTTCATCACGCTGACTTTCTTGTCGTAGATGAGGATGTACGGATTGTCGTAGACAGCTTCCATCTTCTCTGTGTCGGTCACAAAGTAAGGTGAGATGTAGCCGCGGTCGAACTGCATACCCTCGACCACGTCGACGTATGTCTCGATACCTTTTGAGTCTTCAACTGTGATGACGCCTTCTTTCTTCACCTTGCCCATAGCCTCGGCGATGAGGGTGCCGATGGTTGAGTCGTTGTTGGCTGAAATTGTAGCCACCTGCTGAATCTTCTCATTGTTGTCACCAATGATTTCGCTCTGCTGCTTGAGTGATTCGACCACCTTTGCAACTGCCTTGTCGATACCGCGTTTCAGGTCCATAGGGTTGGCGCCTGCGATGACGTTCTTGAGGCCTGTTGCCACGATTGACTGTGCCAACACTGTAGCTGTGGTTGTACCGTCACCGGCCAGGTCGTTGGTCTTTGAAGCCACTTCCTTCACGAGCTGGGCACCCATGTTTTCAATCGGGTCGGCCAGTTCGATTTCCTTAGCCACTGTCACGCCGTCCTTTGTGATGTGAGGAGCGCCGTATGATTTCTCGATAATGACGTTGCGGCCTTTAGGTCCGAGGGTCACTTTCACTGCGTTTGCCAAAGCGTCGACGCCTTTTTTCAGGCCGTCGCGGGCATCAAGGTTGAATAATATGTCTTTTGCCATTGTTCTATGATTTTTAATTATTTACAAAATTTAGATGATAGCGATGATGTCGTTTTCACGCATGATCATATAGTCTTTGCCGTCCAGGTGGAACTCGGTGCCGGCGTATTTGCCGTAGATGACTGTGTCACCGACCTTCACTGTGACAGGGTTGTCCTTTGTGCCAGGGCCGACTGCCACCACTGTGCCTTGCTGAGGTTTCTCTTTTGCTGTGTCGGGGATGATGATTCCACTTGCGGTTTTCTGTTCTGCGACAGCCGGTTCAATGACGACGCGGTCTGCCAACGGTTTGATATTCAGTTTTGCCATAATATAATTATTTTAATAAATTGTTCAAAATTTGGCCTAAGCAATCAAATTCCATTCCAAACGCGGTTTTTGGCTGGAAAAAATAAAAAATGTCAGAATGTGTGACATTCTGACATTTTTTTGTCTTGTTTTTTCAGATATTACTCGGCTGTCTCTGTGCCCGGAGTAGCTGCTGGAGCTGTCATAGGGGTTTCGATATGAGTGCGCAAGCGAGTGTCACGGCCTGTACCCGGAACTCCGTTCTTTGGGATTGTCACGCTCGAAGCGAGGCAGAAAACCACCAAAAGGACAGCGAGAGTCCATGTTGTCTTCTCGAGGAAGTCAGTGGTCTGACGGACACCGAGAATCTGGTTGTGCGACGAGAAGTTTGATGCCAATCCGCCACCTTTTGAGTTCTGAACCAAAACCACCAACATCATCAAAAAACTGACGATAAGGATCAATACTGAAATTGTTACGTACATTTTATTAATTATTAATTGTTTAACTTACTTTTTAACACTTCAATTCGAGCCGCAAAGATAATACTTTTTTCTGGATGTTTCAACTTTAATTTTTCATAAATTGAAATTGCTTTTTCAAAATATCCTTGCTGTTCGTAAATGCTTGCTAATGTTTCACTTACGATGTTTTCCTGGTCGATAACCGACTCTTGTGCGGCTGAAATCGGGTTGAAAAACTCCTGTTTTGGACGCGAAATCGACGGGTTTTCTGCAATGAATTTGTCGATAATTTCGGCTTTTGACAACTTTTTTCCCGGTTTTTTTGCCTTGGATTTGGCCTTTTCGAGCTCAGCTATCTTGTTATCGATTATGGACATCAACTCGTCGAGGGTCTTTTTCTTCTCTTCGAGCAGAGCCACCTCACGGTCTATGTCGTCTGAACTGTCGCCCAAGTCTATCTCTGGAATCAAAATGGTCTTTTCAGGAGTGATATCTTGTTGATAATCATTAACTTCAGCAGTTGGAATGTATTCGTCTGGCAGCTGGGTGCAGAGCTTGCGCAAGGTGTTGCGGTCGGGCGCCATGGCTGCCGCCAAATGCAGTTGCTGTAAGGCGCGCTCGTCTTGAGTGCGTGCCATCCCCACTGCAAGCAGCACCTGTCCGGCTGTAAAATATGGGTACTGTCGAACCAGTTTCTCCAGTTCGTCAACATCCTGAGTTTCAATCATTTCAGGGTGCTCCATCAACCGTGTCAGCCTGACTTTGTCCATTTACCAGTTGACTACCGCTTTGTTGAAAATGTCCTCGCACAGCTTGTCGCAGATGGTGCCTATAAGCGTCTCTTGCACCGAAGTCAACTCTTGAGTGCTGGGGTAGTCCTCATATTGTGAAAACTTCTGTTCGAAGTTCTTCGATTCGTCGAATCTGTTGAAAAACCTTACATTGACAGTGATGGTGAGGCGGTTCAACGCCGCTACCTGGTCGCCTGTGATAGCCGTTGGCGAGGTCTTGTAGTCGACAATCTCGCCTTCTATGGCAAGGTCGCCGTCGTTGGCTACCTCGTCGAGAGAGGTCTGGTTCATGAAGTAGTCCCTCAAGGTGTTGGTGATCATGTCGCTGAGCAGAGGGTTCACCAGGTTGGCATTGTTGGGGAAATACTGAATGGACACCGTCTTGGCCTCGGCCGGAATGCTGGCGCCGGTGAAGGAATACACTCCGCAGCCCATCAGTAAGAGGGCTGTCATTAATATTAATAATGTATTGATTCGTTTCAGCATCACATTTTTATATCGTATTCCTTAATCTTTCTGTAGAGGGTGCGCTCGCTTATGCCAAGCTCCTTGGCGGCGTCTTTGCGCTTGCCGTTGTGCTTGCGAAGGGCTTTGCAGATAACTTCGTTCTCCTTGTCCTGAAGCGAGAGGCTGTCGGCCGGAGACTTTTCCTGCAGGTATTCCACCTCCACGTCCTGGGCGTTGTCGTATTCCACCACATTGTCGTGACTGACATGGTTGAGCACCGTGGTTCCCTTGATGGGCTGCACGGTCTGTACCTGGCCGGCTGTCAGCTCGTCGACTGTCTTGCGCAGCTCGGTGATGTCTTTGCGCATGTCGAAAAGTACCTTGTAGAGGATTTCGCGTTCCGAGATGGAGTCGGCTTTGCTTTCGTCCTGGAAGATGGCCGGCAGCACAGTCTGCACAGGCAGATAATTCTTAAGAACCTCAGGGGTGATAAGCCTCGAAGTCTCTATGATGGATATCTGCTCGGTGACGTTTTTCAGCTGACGGATGTTGCCGTCCCAGCGGTAGTGCTCAAGCATGGTGAGAGCCTCCTGTGTGAGCTGCAGGGCCGGAATGTGGTATTTTTCGGCAAAGTCTGAGGCGAACTTGCGGAACAACAGCTTGATGTCGTCTTTGCGCTCGCGCAGTGCCGGAATATGGATAGGCACGGTGTTGAGGCGATAGTACAGATCCTCGCGGAAACGGCCTTTTTCGATGGCTGTAGGGATGTCGAGGTTAGTCGCCGCCACCACACGCACGTTGGTTTTCTGTATTTTGGATGAACCTACCTTGATGAACTCACCGTTTTCGAGCACTCTCAGCAGACGGGCCTGTGTGGCCAGAGGCAGTTCGCCTACCTCGTCCAGAAAGAGGGTGCCGCCGTCAGCCACCTCGAAATAACCCTTACGGGTATCGTAAGCTCCTGTGAATGAGCCTTTTTCGTGGCCAAACAGCTCGGAGTCTATGGTTCCCTCCGGAATGGCACCGCAGTTGATGGCGAAGTAGGGGCCATGCTTGCGGCTGCTGTTCTGGTGTATGATTTGCGGGAAGACGTCCTTACCGGTACCGCTCTCGCCGTTGATGAACACGGTGAGGTCGGTGGCGGCCACCTGCACCGCCACCTCTATGGCACGGTTCAGGTTGGGGTCGTTGCCGATTATGCCGAAACGCTGTTTTATGGCTTGGATATCGGTCATCTCAATGTGGCGTTAAGTTGTTGCTCTATTGACTGCTGAATCTTTGCCATTGTCTTGTCGATGACCTTGTCGGTCAAGGTCTTCTGTGTGTCCTGCAAGGTGAAGCTCACTGCATACTGTTTCTTGCCTGCCGGAATCTTGTCGCCTTCGTAGATGTCAAACAGGTTGACCGACTTGAGAATGTATTTCTCTGCGGACAGAGCCACCTGTTTCACCTGCTCGAATGTGACGTTCTTGTCCATGACTAAGGCGAGGTCGCGGCGCACGCTCGGGAACTTGGGCAGTGCGGTGAAGCTTATGGTCTTTAAACCTTTCACCACTTTCAAAACAGCGTCCCAGTCGAAGGTAGCGTGATAGACTTCCTTCTTCACGTCGAACAGCTTGAGGGTTTTGGCGCTGAGCTTACCCAGAGTTACAAGAACATGCTCGTTCAACGAATAAACTATGGAATAGTCGTAGTGTGACTCCTTGCCTTCGGTCATGACCAGCTCTTCGGTGTTGATGCCCACTTTGCTGATGATGCCGAGCACATATTTCTTCAGGTCGTAGAATGTGAGGCTCTGAGGCTTGCCGCTCCACGACTCGCCGCGGTTGTCACCGGTGAGGAGAAGGTCGAGACGGAAGTTCTCGCTGTATGGGTTGAGAGGCTTTTCGGCTGTGGCTTTAACCTCAGGGTTGAAGGCGTAGACGTTACCGAACTCGAAGAACTTCATGTTGAACACCTTGAAGTTCTGGTTGCGGGCTATGCTCTCCAGACCGCCGAACATAAGCGACTGACGCATCACGTCGAGGTCTGAGCTCAACGGGTTCATAATCTTGAGGTTATGAGTCTCGTCGAAGCTGTCGAGCTCCTTGGCGTAGGCCGATTTCGTAAGAGAGTTGTTCATGATCTCGTAGAAACCGTTGCTGGCAAGCATTATGGATATCTCTTTCTGAATCTTATGTTTATCGGGCTTGACGTTGACGTTGAGGCTGGCGTTGACCTTGGTAGGGATGGCGATGTTGTCATATCCATAGATGCGGAGGATTTCTTCCACTAGGTCGGCCGGACGGTAGACGTCGACTTTGCATGTAGGGATGTCGACTGTGACGTAAGCGTCGGTGCGCTCCACCACCTGGCAGTCGAGGTCCTGGAGAATGTTGACTGCAACATCCTTCTCGATTTCCTGACCTGCTATCTTGTTGAGATAGTCGAACTTAAACTGCACACGCACAGGGGTGAAGTCTCCGTTTTTGACGTCTTTCACCTCCGACGACACTGTGCCGCCTGCCAGTTCCTTCACCAACAAGGCCGCGCGCTTAAGTGCGTATGGGGTGATGTTGGGGTCGCAACCGCGCTCAAAGCGGAAGCTGGCGTCGGTCTGTAAGCCGTGGAAACGGGCAGTCTTACGGATAGAGGTGGGATTGAAGTAAGCGCTCTCGATGAAGACGTTCTTAGTCTGCTCGGTCACACCTGAATCCAAGCCGCCGAACACTCCGGCTATGCACATAGGTTCCTCGGCATTGCAAATCATGAGGTTGGTGTCGTTGAGCTTGCGCTCCACTCCGTCCAAGGTGACAAAAGGTGTGCCTTTGGGCAGGCATTTCACCACAACTTTCTTGCCTTTGATCTTGTCGGCGTCGAAAATGTGCAAAGGTTGGCCGACTTCCATCAAAACGTAGTTGGAGATGTCGACTATATTGTTGATTGAGCGCAGACCCACTGCTTCGAGACGGTGTTTGAGCCATGCCGGTGAAGGGCCGACCTTCACTCCGCTCACGGTGACGCCGGTGTAGCGCGGACAGGCTTTGGTGTCCTCGACTATCACCTCGATTTCGTTGCTTGTGTTCTCCACCTTGAAGGCGTCGACTGAGGGGCGCTCTATCTTGTATTGACGAGTGTTGTTCTTATGGTTGAGGGCTGCCACTATGTCGCGGTCGCATCCGATATGCGAGGTGGCATCCGAACGGTTGGCTGTCAGGCCTATCTCGTAAGTGTAGTCTTCTTCGACAGGGAAGTAGAACGAGGCCGGCTTACCCACTTCATAGTTGTCGGGCAGCACCATTATGCCTTCGTGCGATGTGCCAAGCTGCAGCTCGTCTTCGGCGCAAATCATGCCTTCCGACACCTCACCGCGGATTTTGCCTTTCTTGATGGTGAAATGCTCGTCACCGCTCCAAAGCTCGCATCCGATGGTGGCCACCAGCACCTTCTGTCCGGCTGCCACGTTAGGAGCGCCGCAAACTATGTGCAGAGGCTCTGCTTCACCCACGTCGACTGTAGTGATATGGAGATGGTCGGAATTCGGGTGGTCGATACAGGTCAGAACCTTACCGACGACTACGCCTTTCAAGCCGCCCTTAACTGACTCGTAAAGAGTCATGTCTTCAACTTCCAAACCAGTGCCGGTCAGAGTTTTACCCAGCTCTTCGGCCGGTAAATCGCACTTTACATACTGCTTAAGCCAATTATATGATATCTTCATTTTATAAAAAGTTTATTTTCTAAATCAAAAGTTTTCCGTTTCGCCTGAATACGACAAACTGAAAACTTGCAAAAATACAAAATTCTGACAAAATGTCAGTTAAAAAAATCTTTTTTTTTGATGGTATGTATTATTTATTTTGTGTAGTTTTGTAGTTCTAAACTATGTGTCAAACTTAACATTATTATTATCATGAAAAAAACTGTTTATTTAATGTTCGCCGCCATGATTGTTTGCGGCTTAGCTATTTCTTCATGCAAGAAAGATTCTGACAATCCGAAACCGGAACCACCTACAACCAAGACGGTTCTGACCGGCATGGAAGTCACAGGAATAATGCTTTATGAAAATTTGACGTACGAATATGAGTATGATTCAGACTACCGTTTGACAGGTGTCTTGGCTTACATCACCGACTCTCCGGAAACTGTCATTTCAGATTATGATATCACTTACAGCGATCATCGTATCGTGGTGAATGGTACTATTGAGACTCACGGTATGTTGATTGACTGTGATCTCGACGACGAGGGTCGCATAGTCACAATGGTTAGAAGCACTTACCATGGTGACACTCTGGATGTAAGCAGAGTTATGACATACGACTATGACGAAGATGGTTATTTGGTGAAAGAAACTCAGGTTATCGATGCTGGTGACATTGTAAGTGTAGTCACTTGGGAAGACGATGAGCTTAAGAAGATTAATTCATCAAATGGCTTTTTCGTAAGTGAATATGAGACAAGTAATGCCCCGACTCAGGTTATGTTCAGCAGATTAGGTTATGACATCAATATGTCTGATCTTTGCCCTCAGGGCGTTTTCGGAAAACTTCCAAAACACCTGCCATCACAGAGAGCATTGTCAGTGTATCTTAATCCACAAGGTGAGCCTTCCCACACAACAATCACAGATTACACCTACACAGTTGAAAACAACCGTGTAACTAAATTAATTGAGAAGACAGATGCGATAGAATCTACATACACCTTCACCTGGGAGGAGAAATAACCGATAGATACGGTGATAAAACCAATCAGGGATGCCGCTAGCGGCATCCCTGATTATTTAATACATTTTAAACTTCAACTTTTTAGAAAATACCTGGGATTCTGATCCACTCCCTCGGTTCGGCGCAGGTGCGCTCCACGTCGGCCACTGTCTTCGGGATAGGCTTGCCGAGTATGCGGTTACCTGTCTCGGTGATGAGCAGGTCGTCTTCGATGCGGATGCCTCCGAAGTCCTTGAACGACTCAAGTTTGTCGTAGTTGATGAAGTCCTTGTGCTTGCCTTCGGCTTTCCAGATGTCGATAAGGGTAGGGATGAAGTAGCAGCCCGGTTCGTCGGTAACCACGAAGCCCGGTTTCAGCACCTTGCCGCAGCGCAGGCAGCTGAAGCCCTGCTGTGTTGAGCGTGGAGTCTCCTTGTTGTAGCCCACGTTGATTTCGCCGAGTCCTTCCATGTCGTGCACGTCCATGCCCAGCATGTGGCCCAGACCGTGAGGCTGGAACAGGTAGTGGGCACCGGCCGCCAGCGCGTCGTCTATATTGCCTTTCATCAAGCCTATGCCTTGCAGACCTTCGATGAGGGTGCGGGCTGCCAGCTTGTGCATCTCCATGTAGCGCATGCCGGGTTTGGTGTGTTTTGCGACCTCGGTGTTTGCCTTGAGCACGATTTCGTAGACGTCGCGCTGGCGGCTGTTGAACTTACCGCCCACCGGAATGGTACGGGTGAAGTCACTGTCGAGGTAGTTGACAGTCTCGGCTCCGCAGTCGCACACCATCATGCGGCCTTCCTTGAGCACGTTGTGATGGCTGTGGTTGTGCAGGGTCTGTCCGTCAACGCTTATGATGTTAGGGAAGGAGATGGTGCCTCCTCTTGCGATGGCTATGCCTTCGAGCACTCCTGTGATTTCCTGTTCTATCACGCCAGGCTTACACATCTTCATTGCAGTGGTGTGCATGTAGTAGGCGGTGTCGGCAGCGAAGTCCATTTCCTTGATTTCGATGTCGCTCTTGATTTCACGCAGGCTGATTATAGCTTCGATGAGCAGCTGGCTCACGTAGTTTTCGATCTCGCTGACGCAGATGTCCATGTAGTTGGCAATCTTGATGGTGGTGTCGCCACGATAGGTAGGGGTGATGTGAATCATACGGCCCTTTTCCATCTGCTCGCGTATGTATTCCGGGAAACGGTTGATGTCACGGCAGTCTTTTATGCCTATCATCTCGCCCTGCTCAGGCAGTGACGGCAGGTTGCCGCACCAGATGATGTCGTCTATTGTGACTTCCTGACCGAACAATATCTCTTCGCCGCTCTCAAAGTCGATGACGCCCACCAGATCCGGATGATTCAATCCGAAAAAGTATGCGAAATTGCTGTCCTGACGGTAGTGATAGGTGTTGTCAGGATAGTTCATTGCAGCCTCATCGTTGGCTACGAAGAAGGCAAGACCTTTATTCATCAGCTTTTTGAGGGCTGCTCTGTTTTTTACATAAAACTCTTTTGTAAACATATTTTAAATCTTTTAGATGAATATATACCTTAATATAAAGAGTATCGTCAAAACCCACATTGTGACGTTGATTTTTTGGATATAACCCTTTCTGAATATACCGACTATGCTATTGAGCACAACGTAAGATATCATGCCGAGCATGATGCCGTCTGAAATGCTGTACGCCAGAGGCATCAGCAATATGGTAATAAAGGCCGGTATGCATTCCGAATAGTCATCCCAATCGATGTCTTTCAGAGGCGAGGCCATCATCACACCAACTATCACCAGCACCGGACTTGTGGCCGCGCTTGGCACAGCCAGAAACAGTGGCGAGAAGAGCAGCGACAGGGCGAAGCATACCGCTATGACAAAAGCGGTCAGGCCCGAACGTCCGCCTTCCGACACTCCGGCAGCGCTCTCGACGAAGGTGGTTGTGGTTGAGGCACCCAGGCAGGCGCCCACTGTGGTGGATACGGCGTCAGCCATAAGTATTCTGCTCACACCTTCAACCTTACCGTTTTCGTCTACCATGTTGGCTTTCACTGATATGCCCACCACTGTGCCAATGGTGTCAAAAATGTCGAAGAACAACAAGGTGAACACTACCACAAACATATCCAAAGAGAAGATATGGTTCCATTGGAACTGACAGAAAATAGGCTCGATGGACGGAGCGGCCGAAACCAAGCCGTTCCAGTGCGTCAAACCCATAGGGATTCCGATGAGGGTGGTCGCGATTATGCCAATCAGGAAACTGCCTCTCACCTTGAGAATTACAAGTATGCCTGTGATTAAGAACCCAATGAGTGTCAACAGTGAATTGAGAGTGTTCAGATCACCTAAACTAACCTCGGTAGTCGGGTTGGCAACTATGATGCCGGCATTCTCCAGTCCTATGAAGGCTATGAACATGCCGATACCTGCGCCTATGGCTTTCTTCAAAGTGTCGGGTATGCTGTTGACTATCAACTCACGGATGTTAGTGATGGTCAGTATTATGAAGATGATACCTTCAATAAGCACAGCCGTCAGAGCGAACTGCCAGCTGTAACCCATGCCCAGACATATTGTGAATACGAAGAAAGCGTTTAAGCCCATGCCCGGAGCCAGTCCGAAAGGCTTCTTGGCGTAAAACGCCATAATCATAGTACCAACTATCGCAGCCAATGCCGTAGCCGTGAACACTGAGCCTGTCGGCATGCCGTGGTCGTTCAATTGGCCGAAAATGTTGGGGTTGACAGCCAAGATGTAGGCCATCGTCAAAAAAGTGGTTATGCCTGCCAGAATCTCAGTCCTGACATTCATCGTTTTAGGGTCAAATCCAAAAAGTTTCTGTAGCATGTTATTAATTTTGTAGTCAAGAGTTTAAAGTCTGGAGTCGACTTTGACTCCAAACTTCAAACTCATAGCTGTTAAAAGATCCATTTAAGACCGAGGCAAGGCGATGCGTTGAAGCCTTTGTTGTCGATGTAATTCTTGCGCCATGCACCTGCGAAGTTGTATGCCAGCTCTACCTCACCGCCAATGTGGAGGTTAGGGCAGCCGAAGAAACGGCCGATTTGGTACCAGATCTGAGGCTCGCTGATGAAGACACAGCTAGTTTCCTCTGACATAATATCGCCTTCAGCATTGGTCACCGGGTTGCCGTTGGAGTCGTAAAGGACACCCCATTTCAAAGTCTCCCACCAGAAATCGGCGAAGCCTGAGAATGCGAGGCCTTTCACTCCGAACAGGTCGTTGATGCCCCAGACAATGGTAAACTGCAACGGAGCGTCTTGGTCTGCCTTTGCGATGGTCTTGTATAACACTTCAAGTGTCAGTGTGTACCTGAAATCTTCTGTATGCAAGAACCACTCGACACCGAACAGCCAGGCGTTGTTGGCAAACTGACCGCCGTTCCATTCCACGTGAGCGCTTAACGGGCTGAGTTTGGTGTTCTTCCAGAAGTTAAGACCACGTGCTATCTCGGTGTAGTAACCTGTAGGAAGGTCGATATCTGTCGGGTGATAGATATCGGTGAAGAAGAATGTGCTTCCCCATTTGTCTCCCTGGAACATCTCCAAGGTTGTGGTCAAATGCTCACGGTTAAAATCATACTGTTCCTGAATGTTTGTCTGTGCCTTCGCACACAATGCTGTAGCTACGAAAGCTACGATAAGAAATACCTTTTTCATTACAAAATTTGATTATTAAAACTATCTACTCTAAACTTCTACACTTTCAACTTCGATGGCCAAGTCTCCGAACAAATTCACCGGCTCTCCCTCGGTAATCAAAATATCGTCTTCCAGTCTGATGCCTATACCTTCCTCGCGTATGTAAAGCCCAGGCTCGCATGTGAGAATCATACCGGGCTCGAAAGGCACGTACTTGTCAATGCTGTCGTGGCAGTCAAGGCCTACATGATGTGCAATGCCGTGCATCAGATATTTACGGTACATAGGTTTGTCAGGGTCTTGATTCTTAACATCTTCTTCTGTGAAAAGACCCAGTTTTATCATTTCCTTCTCCATCAGCTGGTAGGTGGTCTGGTTGATTTTGTCTATGGTGCAGCCCACTTTGTACAGCTTGGTAAGTTCCTTTTTTACTCTCAAAACGGCATTGTAGCACTCCTTCTGACGTGGGGTGAACTTGCCGTTAATCGGGATGGTGCGGCTCAAATCGGAAGCATAGTTCTGATATTCGCAGCCCATGTCGAAGAGCAGCAACTCGTTGTCGTTCAGTATGCTGTCGTTCTTTGAGTAATGCAGGCAGCAGGCGTTTTTGCCTCCGGCTATTATGGGGTGGAAGGCGTGGCCTGATGCGTTGTTCATCTTGAAGATGTATTCCATCTCGGCCTGCATCTCATACTCGTAACGGCCCGGCTTGACAGTTTTCATGCAATGCAGGAAAGCCTTGGCGGTTATGTCGCAGGCGTGCTTTATGATATCAATCTCCTCTTGGGATTTTATTCTACGCAGTTTGTTGAGGATGGGGGCCGAGCGGTCGTAAGTGTGGAGCGGATATTGGCTCATTATCTCCTTGACGAAACGGTCCTGAATTGTCACCACCTTGGTTTCAAAACGAGGGTATTCGTAGAGGTCGAGATACACCTTTGAACTGCTGAGTATCAACTCTTTGAGTACGTCGTTAAAGCAGTCGGCATACATCACGTTGGGGCAGCCAGAAATTTGCTTGGCATGGTCGGCGTCAAGCATCTCGCCACGCCAGATGACTTTCATCTCGCTGTAAGGCTCTATGAACAGAATCTCACGCATCTCCGGCTTCGGATGGTCGGGATAGAGGATGAGATAGGCGCCTTCACGGTCGATACCTGTCAGGTAGAAGAAATCTGAGTTCTGACGGTAGGGATAGCATTGGTCACCAGTGCGCGGCATCTCCTCATTGGCTGTGAAAACAGCTATGGAGTTTTCGGTCATCATCGCAGTGAAATTCTTGCGATTTCTGACGAAAAGCGAATTTGGGATATTGTAGTTTGACATCACTTGATACTGACAAAAAAAGTTCAAGACGGAAGTCCTGAACTTTCATTTTATTCTTTAATGATTTACAAACCCAAGCTGAAGAGCTTGAAGCCCAGAGTGACTGTGAAGATGCTCTGCTTGGTGCTGTCCAGTGTGAAGTTGGTGCCACTGATGTCCACAGTTGTTGTGTCGAAGAGGTCGGTCAAACCGAAGCTGTAGTTGATGTCGAGGGTGAACCAGAGAACATCTATACCCACGTTGATGGCTCCGCCCCAAGTCATGTTGTTGGCTTCAATGTCGAGCGACTGGTTGTCGGTGGTTGTGGGCTTGGTCTGGTCGACTACGAAATACATCACAGGGCCGATGTTTGCTCTAAGCTTAACAAGTTTGTAGTCTAAAATCTGATAACCTAAGAAAATCGGCAATGCCAGATTTTGCTGGCTCATTTCGAGTGATGGGCTAAACAGACCGTGGTTTTCAAGAGTGAACACCTGAGTGCTCTTGAACCATAAAAGCTCAGGCTGAATGAGGAAATTATGAATTGCCACACGGCCGAAAATGCCGACTGTTAGATGTTCTGAAAAACCTGATTTGATGTCCGCTTTGTCTAATGACAAATTGGCTGTCTGATAACCAACTTTCGGTCCGATATGCAGACCGAAGCCTTCAGCTCTGACGGTTGAGGCCATAAAGACTACTGCTAAAACAAGTAATAATTTTTTCATTGTATGAAATTTTTAGTACGTTATTGAATTTTTATTATTTTTGCAAAGATATTTAAAATTGTAAAACGAACAGCAAAAATGATGAAAAAATTTTACCTATTGGTGGTGGCCGTGGTGCTTTGTCTCGGCGCTAACGCCCAACGTTTCGAATATCAGCTGGGTCTCAAGGGCGGAGTCGGTTTCGACTGGATCCGTTCCATAAAGGAAGACTACACCGGCAAGGATAACGGCTTCTGCTACAAGTTCGGCTTGACTGCCAACTATTACTTCGGTGAGAATTACGGCGTGAATTCCGGATTCAACGTGCTGGGCAGCAAGTTCGGTTATACTGCAAAAGTGATGGATGACGAGACTTTCATCGAGTCTACCGAGAAGAAGGAATACCGTGCCACCTATTGCCAGATTCCGATACTTCTGAAGATGCGCACCGACTCTTTCGGCTCGGGCTTGCGTTTCTTTGGCGAGATAGGCTACGGCTTCAATGTGCTGGTGGAAGGGCAGTATAGCGTAGAAGGTGAAAAGAAGGCTTCGCCTTTCCGTGATGTTTGCAGTTCGTTGATAGTGCATCTGGGTCTTGAGATGGAGGTGCTCAACCGCAGCGCCTTGCAGTTTATGTTAGGCTACGACAACTTCTTCTCAAGCATGATGACCATGAGTCAGGACAAGCTGTCCATCAGCAATCTTTGTTTGGAAGTCGGATTCCTGTTCTAATTGAAAATAGTTTTAGCGTGAAAATAAATTTGGCGCAGATAGGATGCGTTGCCGGCGATGCCGCCGGCAACGCATCAAAAATAATAGCTTCGGCCCGTCAGGCCAAAGCTTCATCTTTGGTGATATTTCCAGAGCTTACGGTTAGCGGCCCCGAGCCTTACGCTTTTCTGAAAGACGAAGGCTTTATTGCACAATGCGAGCAGGCTCTTGACCGTATAGCCCACGAGTGCGAGACCATACCGGTGCTGGTAGGTTGCCCTGTACGCAACACCACTGGTCAAGGCAAGCCTTTGTTCAATGCAGCCGTCTATATGTTTCAGGGACAGCGCTTTGTGTTCAAAAAGAAACAGCTGTCGGCTGCCGAGGCCGAGTTTTTCGAGCCTTCCGATCAGGATACAGTGCTGCAGGTTGGCTGTCACAAATATGCCGTCACCATAGGCGACGATCTGACCAATACCAGCCAGGACGAGTTCTTGCTGAGCAACCGGGTGGACGAACTAATGCCGTTGGCTCCCGATGTCATCCTCAACATCAGTGCCGAGAAGTGCGGCCTTCGCAGCTCAGCCCGCCGCCGCAACGACATGCGTATGAATGTGCTCAAATGTGAGCGCCCGCTGGTGTTTGTCAACGCAGTGGCCGACAAAAAAGAAGCCACCTATGACGGTGGCTCCATGATATTCGGTTACGAGAGTTATGTGGTGGCATCCGCTCCGTTTTTCGAGGAATCCGTGCTTGACGTAAACCTCGAATGCCTCATCTCCATGCGTCATGTTGACGAGCAGGAGGACTACACTCTATAATCTGTCAAGAGTATTTTTTACAAGTTTATCGACGTAAGTGTGATAGTCGTTGACAAAGGTCTTGTTGACACGGTTGGCAAGAACCACGCAAATCGTCATGCAATTGTGCCCCAGCATTCTGCCTAGGCTGAATATAGCTGAAGACTCCATCTCGTAATTGCATATTTTCCATCCGTTATATTCAAAGCCCTTTATATTCTCATTGATTTGCGGATATGCCAGCTTCAGTCGGATTGAGCGTCCTTGCGGTCCGTAGAATCCGGGCGCAGTGGCGGTGATGCCTTTGTGATAGCCGGCTGAGAGACGGTCGAACAACTCGTTTGAGCTTTCCACAATATAAGGCCTCGGCAGGTCGGCAGGATAGTTAATGTAGCGGATGAATGCCTCGGTCATGGGCTTGTCAACCACCTGGTCCTGATTTTTGTAGAAGTAAGCCTGTCCGTCAAATCCGATGGCGTAGCGTGATGCCACGTAGCTGTCTCCCACACCTATTTCAGGTTGCAGGGCGCCGCAGGTTCCCAAACGGATGAGGTTCAGGCTGCGGTGTTTTTCGTTAGGTGTGCGGGTCTTGAAGTCAATATTCGCCACGGCATCGAGCTCGTTGACCACTATGTCGATATTGTCGGTACCCATTCCCGTCGACAGAACTGTTACACGTTTACCTTTGTAAGTGCCTGTATGGGTGACCAGTTCGCGGTTCTGACGTTTGTATTCAATATTGTCGAAATATTGTGAAACCATTGACACACGGCCTGGGTCGCCTACCAAAATGACGTTGTCGGCCAGCATCTCCGGAAACAAATTCAAATGATAAATGGCGCCTTCGCTGTTTAGCAACAGCTCGGAACTGGGTATGGGTTGAGCGTTCATGTCCTCTTTAAATGTTAAAATATTTTTACAAAAGTAGGCAAAAAACCGTACATTGTGTTAAAAAATGTTAAAATTGAACATCGTAAAATATTAATGCTTAATTTTGTGACGTTATTACGTTTCAGTAAGAATTGACAGCATGAAAAGAGACAATGATTTCGTGAAGGCTAAGATCATCTCGATCGGTGACGAACTGCTGATTGGGCAAGTGGTGAACACCAATGCCGCATGGCTTGGCAATATTCTGACAATCAATGGAATGGAGGTTATCTCCACCTTGACCATAGGCGATGGCGAACAGGATATTTTGGAGGCTTTGGACTCCTGCTCGGACGTAGACATCATAGTGATGACAGGCGGTCTCGGACCTACAGCCGACGACATCACAAAACCCACTCTGTGCAAGTATTTCAACACCGAGCTGGAATTTTGTCAGGATGCCTATGACAATGTGATGAGCATTTTCACCAAGCGCGGCTATCAGATGACCGAACGCAACCGTGGGCAGGCTTACATCCCGAAGTCCTGCACTTACATCCCAAACCGTTATGGCACAGCGCCTTGCATGTGGTTTGAGAAAGGTAAGTCGGTTTATATTTCCATGCCGGGAGTGCCTTTCGAGATGAAGAATGTGTTTGAGCAGGAGATACTTCCGATGTTGTTGTCGCATTTCAAGATAACGCCTTACATCAACAAGGTTGTGATGACAACCGGAGTGGGCGAGTCGTTCCTGGCTGACAAGATCAAGGACTGGGAGGATGCTTTGCCCGATTTCCTCTCGCTGGCTTATCTGCCACAATACGGTATGGTGCGCCTGCGCCTGGAGGGCCGTCATCCCGACAGAGACTTTCTGCAGCATACCATTGACGAGCGTATAGAACAGCTGAAAGACCTTATAGGTGAATATATTTTCGGTTACGACGAGAAACCGCTGGCCGAGGTGGTTTTTGAGAAACTAAAGGCAGCCGGAGCGACCATGGCCTCAGCCGAGAGCTGCACAGGAGGCAGCATAGCTAAGATGATTACAGCCATTCCGGGCAGTTCGGAGGTTTTCAAGGGCACGGTGGTGTCGTATGCCACAGAAGTCAAGGAAAACGTGCTCGGCGTCAGCCATGACGATGTGGTGAAATATACAGTTGTCAGCCAGCAGGTGGCCGAGCAGATGGCTATGGGTGTGAAGGCGTTGCTTAAGACCGACTACGCGGTGGCTACCACAGGCGTGGCTGGCCCGGGTGGAGGCACTGAGGAGAACCCTGTGGGCACAGTGTGGATAGCGGTGGCAGGCCCGGCCGGACTGGTCTCAAAGAGGTATAATTTCGGCAACAGCAGAGAAAACAACATAGAGCGCGCAGCCATCACAGCTTTTGAAATGCTGCGCCGTACGATTAAATAATGACGATAATACATTTGGATATGATGAAAAAGGCTTTAATAACGGTTTTGGCGGCAATGACCTTGGTTGCATGCTCAAACTCAGACGGTTATAAGAAAAAATTGAAGGTCCCATACAAGGATCTGGACCCTCAGACCCTTGAGATTGTTGAGTATAACAAGGCGTTTTTCGGCATAGACACTGCCAATTTCGAGGAGGGCATACGCGCCATACAGCCGCAGTTCAAAAATCTGTTGGGCGATAACATTAATGATATGCAAATCAAGTATTTGAAAGATTTTGCCACCGATACCTTTGTGATTAAACTCAATCATATGGTGGAGGAGGAGTTCGTTGATATGACGCCTATAGCCAACCAGCTGAAGGAAGTCTATCAGCATTTTCATTACTATTATCCTGAAGCCTATATACCTACCACCTACACCTATGTGTCGGGAATAAACTATGAGAACGGTCCGGTCATAGTCAACCGTGATAAAATCATGATAAGTCTTGATTTCTATTTGAACAACAAGGACTTGATTTACGACAAGCTTGGTATGCCGCGTTATGCTTCGAGGCGTTGCCAGCCGGCCGTCTTGCCTAAAGATATGGCTGAAGCCCTGTATTTCAACTATGTTTACAAAGCTTATATAGCTAAAAACGCTTTGATAGACATGGTGGAAAGAGGCAAGAAACTGTATTTCATAGAGGCTATGATTCCAAACATTCCCGATTCCATACTTTTGGGTTATACCGCACGTCAGATGCAGTGGGCCATAGAGAATGAAGGGGAGGTGTGGGCCACGGTGGTCGGCAATAACATGCTTTACCCCAACAACTATGAAAATCAGCGGATTTTGTTTGCCGACGGGCCGTTTACAGCGCCATTCGGTGAAGAGGCACCGGCTCGTTTGGGAGAGTTTTTGGGTCTGCAGATAATACGTTCTTTCATGTCGAACAACGATGTGGAAATGACATATTTCATGAATTTGACCAATCAGCAGGACATCTTCCAGCGTTCGCAGTATAAGCCGCGGAAATGATGTCGCGCCCTTGGGCCGATGAAATTATAAACTAAAAACTGAAATTTATGTTGGTAAAAACTTTTGGCAGTGCCTTGAATGGCATTGATGCAATTACTGTTACTATTGAGGTTAACAGCGACCGCGGAGTGCAGTTTTTTCTGGTCGGACTGCCCGACAGCGCGGTTAAGGAAAGCCAGCAGCGCATTGAATCTGCGTTGAACAGCAACGGCTTAAAGTATCCCAGACGGAAAATCACCATCAACATGGCTCCCGCCGACATCAGGAAAGAAGGCTCGAGTTACGACCTTCCCCTGGCCATAGCCATACTGGCCGCCACCGAGCAAGTGAGTGCCGAACGGCTCGACAAATATGTCATCATGGGCGAGCTTTCTCTGGATGGCGGCATCAACCCTATAAAAGGAGCCTTGCCCATAGCGATGAAGGCGGCCGAGGAGGGGTTTGAGGGGGTTGTGGTGCCTAAGGCCAACGCCAACGAGGCCGCCGTAGTGGAAAACCTGAAAGTTTACGGAGTTGAAACTATTATGGAGGTGGTCGACTTCTTCAACGGCACGTCCAACCTGGAGCCCGTAAAACTCGATCTTGAAGACGGGACGGGCAACGATTTCTACGATTTCGACTTCTCGGACGTGCGAGGACAGCCTGCCATCAAGCGTGCCCTGGAGGTAGCTGCCGCCGGTTCGCATAACGTGATACTGATAGGCCCTCCGGGCAGTGGCAAGACCATGCTGGCCAAACGTCTGCCCAGCATTTTGCCTCCCATGACACTTAAGGAGGCTCTTGAAACCACCAAGATTCATTCCGTGGCTGGCATTCTGGGGCATAACGTCTCGCTGATGCGACAGCGTCCGTTCCGCAGTCCGCATCACACCACCTCCTATGTGGGGTTGGTTGGCGGTGGGGCCTATCCTCAGCCGGGCGAAATCTCGCTGGCTCACAACGGCGTGCTCTTCTGCGACGAGCTGCCCGAGTTCAAAAGACATGTCTTGGAGGTGCTGCGCCAGCCGATGGAAGACCGCAAGGTTAGCATAGCCCGTGCCAAACAGACGGTGGAGTTCCCGGCCAACTTCATGCTGGTGGCCGCCATGAACCCCTGTCCGTGCGGCTACTACAACCATCCCACCAAGGAATGTACCTGCAAGCCCGGACAGGTCGAGAAATATCTGTCAAAGATTTCGGGTCCTCTGCTCGACCGCATAGACCTGCACATAGAGACTTTCCCTCTGTCGTACGAGGAACTGGCAACAAAGAGTCCCGGTGAGACTAGCGCCGTGGTGCGTGAGCGCGTGCTGAGAGCCCGCATGATACAGGTGAGGCGTTTCGCCGACATGCCCGGCATACACAGCAACGCCCAGATGACGCCAAAAATGATACAAAGGTACTGTGTTCTTGACAGCCAGTGCGGACAGCTGCTGAAGAATGCCATGGAGCGTCTCGGGCTCTCAGCACGCGCTCGTGACCGCATTCTCAAGGTGTCGCGCACCATTGCCGACCTGGCCGGTTCCGACAATATCATGCCCGAACATCTGGCCGAAGCCATACAATACCGTAGCCTCGACCGTGAAAGCTGGGGTAAATAAAAAAAGCCAGCGAGTTAACTCGCTGGCATGGTTTTTCTGTTCGTTTCCGAACTACGTTTATTCTGTCACTTCGCCGTTAACCGGGATGACATTCACGTATGAACGATCTTCTCTTTTCTTGCGGAATTCCACGATGCCGTCTGTAAGAGCGAACAAAGTGTGATCTTTGCCCATTCCGACATTGTCACCAGGATAATGCTGTGTGCCGCGCTGACGAACGATGATGTTGCCTGCGATAACGGCCTGTCCACCGAAAACTTTCACTCCGAGTCGTTTGCTATGTGATTCACGACCGTTTTCGGAACTACCAACGCCTTTCTTGTGTGCCATAATTCTTTAAATTTTTTTCGGTTTATTATTCAGTGATGTTTTCAATGCGCACCTTGCTCAAATCCTGACGGTGGCCGTTTAAGGTCTGATAACCTTTTCTTCTCTTTTTCTTGAAAACAAGAACTTTGTCTGCTCTGAGATGCTGGATAATCTTGGCATCTACTTTAGCACCTTCGAGGACGGGGGTGCCAACCCTTGTGCTGCCGTCATTGTCGATCAACAACACCTTGTCGAAGCTGATAGCGCTGTCGACATCGCCATTCAAGCGGTTGCAGAAGATTTCATCTCCCTTGCTCACTTTGAACTGCTGCCCTGCTATTTCTACGATTGCGTACATTAATTTGTATTTATATTTTTTCAAATTTTTCGGACTGCAAAAATACAACTTTTATTAATACGCGCAACATTTTTCTGAAAAATTAATTTTCGATGCCAAAAATCCCTTGCAGCCTTCCGTTATATCCCTGAATGTAGTCTCGAAATCGCCTGTGTACCAGGGGTCGGCTACGTCGCGATGCTGGCCGGCATACTCCATCATGAGGGTGATTTTATGCTCGGTGTCTTCGCCCAGCAGTCTATTCAGATTCCGCAGATTATTCTCATCCATTGCGATGATGTAATCGTAATATTCGTAGTCATGTTTAGTGATCTGCCGTGCTTTGCGATAGCCGTATTTTACTCCTTTCTGAAACAAAATCCTTCTCGCCGGCGGATACAAATCATTCCCAATCTCCTCGGTCGAAGTGGCCGCCGACGCGATCTCGAACTCCTCAGCTCTTCCAGCTTTCTCGACCATATCCTTCAGAATATATTCCGCCATCGGGCTCCTGCAGATATTGCCATGGCAAACAAATAGTACACGGTGTTTTCTCATGATGAAAATTTTTTGACAAAAATATAAAAAACTTCAAATTCCTCATTCCTAAATTTAAATTATTTTCAGCATTTTGCACTATGCGAAGTGCAATTTTAAAATATTTTTGCACTTTACGAAGTGCAGTATAAAAATTTTTAATATTTTTGCAAAAAATTTGATATGGAAACATTGTTTGAATCATTCAGGGTTTTGTTGGATCTGACACCAATGGACTATGTCCGCAGTTTTCACGACAGAATAAATTGGAAAAACAGACTTATCGGGCTGTTAGGTCAAAAAGGCGTTGGAAAATCGACGCTGTTGCTCCAGCATATAAAAAAATATGATAATCTTGAAGAAACGCTGTATGTTCAGGCTGACGACATGTATTTTGCAGGACACAGCCTGTTTGATACAGCCTACGATTTCTTCAAACGTGGTGGCAAACGCCTTTATATAGATGAAATTCACAAATATACTGGATGGTCTTCTGAAATCAAATTGATTTACGACAGATTGCCGCTGATGTCAATCATTTACTCGGGAAGTTCATTGTTGGCTTTGAGAAAAGGTGGGGCGGCCGATTTGAGCAGACGCACTAGAGAATATACCATGCCAGGACTGTCTTTCAGGGAATATTTGAATATTGCTAATGGTTGGAACCTTAAACCTTCGTCTTTGGAAGAGATTTTAAAGGGGAAAGTCGATTTTCCATACGGGGAGCACCGCCCTTTGAAATATTATGAGGAATATTGTAAGAAAGGATATTATCCATATTTTAAGGAGGAAGATTTTTTAACAAAATTGAAACAGGCAATAAACGAGACCGTAGAGCATGACATCCCTGCATACGCCGAAATGCCGGTAGCTTCAGCTGTAAAATTAAAGAAATTGATGTATGTTCTTGCCAACAGTGTGCCGTTCAAACCGAACTATAGCAAATTGGCGCGCGAGTTGGAAATTGGGCGCAACCAGCTTCCTGAATATATCGATTATCTTGAAAAAGCTTGTCTTTTCAATGGTTTGAAAGAAAAGGGCGCTAGCGATTCGATTATTCAGAAGGTTGAAAAGCTATATTTGAACAACAGTAATATTGCATACGCCATTTCAGACACGAAACCCGATGCAGGAACTGTCAGGGAAACAATGTTTCTAACATGGATGCGCGAAAAACATGATGTAACGGCATCTAAGATTTCGGATTTTGAGATTGACGGAATCACCTTTGAAGTCGGTGGCAAAAACAAAAAAGGCAAGCAAGTTAAAGATGCTGAGATAGCCTATCTTGTGAAGGATGGCATAGAATACGCTATCGGAAACAGCATCCCGATTTGGATGTTCGGATTTGTTTACTAAAATTTTTCATTTAACGCATTATCATATAAAATAGTATCAACATATTTATCATTGGCATATTTTCGTATTGTTGATTTTGTTGGAACCCAATCAGCACTAGCCCAATCACTATCTATAACAACATTATAAGGTTCTGGTTCTGGAGTTACACTTGCTTGAGAGGAATCCTTTTTACAAGAATGGTTAACAAACATTAATAATGCTAATAGCGCAAAGATCATCAACTCATTTAACACCATTTTACGTTTTGTTATTAACATAATAAAACTGTTTAAAGTTACTCTGCAAAGTAGCAAAAATAATATTGCAAATAAATATTTTAAAAAAAAGTTGACAATTCGAAAAATACATAATTAAACCGCCTTTGTAGTAGAGTAGCACCATAATTATATCTCCACACTAATACTCTCCGTTATCTCTCCGTTTTTGAATAGCATTATATCCTATTTCAAGTAATTTTAATGCTCATATCAACAGCAATCGAGCTGTGTAATACGCTTGACAACATAAGCGCACCATATTCTGTAAATGCCATGGGTAAAGCCGATTTGGGACGTTTAGTTTTTGATGTCATCACAAATTGTGACGAGATATTATCCCATTCCGTCGCCGTAATACGAAACATAAAATCATCAGGAAAGCGTTTAATATTACGCTTTACGGCTTGATTTAGAGCACGAGTTTCGACTCTGTACAAATTTGCTAAATCAAAATCAAGCATTACACGCAACCCACGCAACTCAATAATCTTTTGTTTAATAGCTTCTAACCCATCGTTAGGATTACCTTCATTTTCGTAAAACTCATTTTTTGCCATACTTTTTATTTTTCAATTGTTAAACAATAAAAATCACTTCGCAAACCATGCGAATCCCAATCCATTTCTATAAGTTTTACGATGTTTTTAGTTTTGATTCAAAATCAGTTGCAAAATTACAAAAAAAACTTCAAACTTCACACTCAAATCTTCAAACTATTTTGTATCTTTGCGCCTTGAAAATCTCATACCATGATAATCTTTTTCAAAACCCGTCAGAACACAGTCATCGCTGTAGAAAGCGTTGAGAATCATTCAGAAAACGATATTAAAAAGTTTAACTGGCTCTTTGGCGACGCCACCAGAATTGAAGGAAATTCTGTAAAAGGAACCTTCTTCGGCCCACGCCGCGAGATGATTACACCTTGGAGCACCAACGCCGTCGAAATAACTCAAAACATGGGCATTCGCGGCGTTTCTCGTATAGAGGAGTTCCATCCGGTCGAGGAAAACGACAACAGCTTCGACCCTATGTTGCAGAACAAATACAACAACCTCGACCAGGACGTGTTCTTCATCGACCGTAAGCCTGAGCCTCTGAAATATATCACCGACATAGACGCTTACAATAACGAGGAAGGTCTTGCACTCAGTGCGGAAGAGATTGATTATCTGAAAGGTATTAGCAAGAAGATAGGCCGCGCCCTCACCGACTCTGAGGTGTATGGCTTCGCTCAGGTCAACTCGGAGCACTGCCGCCACAAAATCTTCAACGGCACCTTCATCATAGACGGCAAAGAGATGCCAGACACTCTGTTCGCCCTCATCAAGAAGACCTCGAAAACCAACACCAACCGCCTCGTTTCGGCATACAAAGACAACGTCGCCTTCATCCTCGGACCGAAGGTTGAACAGTTCGCGCCGGCAACTCAGCACAAGGCCGACTTCTTCAAAATCAAAGATATAGACACAGTTATTTCCGTCAAGGCGGAGACACATAACTTCCCGACCACTGTCGAGCCGTTCAATGGAGCCGCTACAGGTACAGGCGGTGAGATCCGTGACCGTTTGGCCGGCGGCAGAGGCTCTATCCCGTTGGCAGGTACAGCCGTCTACATGACTCCTTATCCGCGCAACGACGAGTCGCGCAAGTGGGAAGACAACTTCAAGGCCCGTCCGTGGCTCTATCAGACCCCTGAAGAGCTTCTCATCAAGGCATCGAATGGCGCCTCTGACTTCGGAAACAAGTTTGGACAGCCTCTCATCAACGGCTCTCTCTTGACTTTCGAACACAGTGAAAACGATAATAAAACCGATGAATTCGGTTACGATAAGGTTATCATGCTGGCAGGCGGTATAGGATTTGCTCCGACAGACGACAGCATGAAGGAAGATCCGGAGCCGGGCGACCTCATCATAGTGCTTGGCGGCGACAACTACCGCATCGGAATGGGCGGCGCCGCGGTCTCGAGCGTAGGAACAGGACAATATTCCAACGCCATCGAGCTCAACGCAGTGCAGCGTGCTAACCCTGAGATGCAGAAACGTGTGGCTAACGTCATCCGCGCCATGGTGGAGAACGACAGCAATCCGGTGCGTTCCATCCACGACCACGGCGCCGGCGGTCACCTCAACTGCCTCAGCGAGCTCATCGACAAGAGCGGCGGCACAGTGTACGTCGATAACCTCCCGATAGGCGATCCTACACTTTCCGACAAGGAAATCATAGGAAACGAGTCGCAGGAGCGTATGGGTTTGCTTGTAAACAAACAGGATACCGAGATTATCCGCCAGACAGCCGAACGTGAACGCGCACCTTATTATATGGTGGGTGAGTCGACCGATGACCAGCGTCTGCGTTTCGTCCGCAAAAACGGTGTGAATCCTATAGATTTGAGCCTGTCAGACTTCTTCGGAAGCGCTCCTAAGACAGTCTTGACCGACAACAACAAAGACTATCATTTCCAGAAAGTCGACTATAAAAACAATGACTTTGAGAAATATCTGAAAGACGTGCTTCAGCTTGAAGGTGTGTCCTGCAAAGACTGGCTCACCAACAAGGTTGACCGTTCAGTGACAGGCCGTGTGGCCCTGCAGCAGTGCGCCGGCGAGGTGCAGCTTCCGCTCACCGACCTCGGCATCATGGCACTCGACTATCAGGGTGTCAGAGGCATTGGCACAGCTCTCGGACATGCCCCTGCGGTGGCTCTGATAAGCCCTGAGGCAGGCTCAAGAATGTCTGTAGCTGAGTCACTTACCAACTTGGTCTGGGCTCCGATAGAGGAGAACCTAAAAGGTGTTTCATTGAGCGCCAACTGGATGTGGCCGGCCAAGAACCCTGGCGAGAACGCCCGTCTGTATCGCGCCGTCAAAGCCTTGAGCGACTTTGTGTTAGCACTCGGCATCAACGTCCCTACGGGTAAAGACTCCCTCTCGATGACCCAGAAGTATAAGAACGGTCAGAAGGTGTTGGCTCCTGGCACCGTCATAGTGACGGCAGCAGGTGAGGTCACAGACATCAAAAAAGCCGTCAAACCGGTGGTTGTTAACGACAAAGACTCTGAAATCATCTATATCGACTTCTCGAAGGACAACTTCAAACTCGGAGGCAGCAGCTTCGCCCAAGCCATCAGCAAGATTGGCGATGCAGCCCCGGATATCAAAGATACAGAATACTTTAAGAAGTGTTTCAACACTTTGCAGAAGCTCATTGAGCAGAAGCTCGTTATGGCCGGTCACGACGTGTCGGCAGGCGGCTTGATCACCACTTTGCTTGAGATGACATTCGCCAACAACGAAGGCGGCATGGACATCGACCTCAGCGCACTTGGCAACGATCTCATCGGCGTGGCCTTCAGCGAGCAGCCGGCAGTGGTTATCCAAATTAAAGATAAGAAAGCCAAAGAATTACTCGATAAGGAAGGTGTCAAGTATGCTGTCATCGGCAAGCCAAACAGCAAGCGTAGCATCAACCTTAAGAAAGGTCAGGAAGCTTACGATTTGGATATCAACGCTTTGCGCGACCTCTGGTACAAGAGCTCATATCTGCTCGACAGAAAACAGAGTGGCGAAGCGAAAGCTAAAGAGCGTTTTGAAAATTATAAAAATCAAGCACTTAAGTTTGACTTCGGCAGTTTCACCGGCAAGGCCAAGGATCTGGGCATAGACATGCACCGTCGCACTCCTTCAGGCATTAAGGCAGCTATCATCCGTGAGAAAGGATGCCAGTGTGACCGCGAAATGGCTTACGCACTCTACACCGCCGGATTCGATGTCAAGGATGTACACATGACCGACCTCGTCAGCGGTCGCGAAGACCTCAGCGATGTGAATATGATAGTGTTTGTCGGCGGTTTCAGCAACTCCGACGTTTTGGGTTCAGCCAAGGGTTGGGCTGGAGCATTCCTCTACAACGAGAAGGCACGCACAGCTCTTGAGAACTTCTACAAACGTCCTGACACCATGAGCCTCGGCGTCTGCAACGGCTGCCAGCTCATGACCGAGCTCAACCTCATCTACCCGGATCATGACAAGCATCCGCGCATGATTCACAACGACTCACATAAGTTCGAATCAGGCTTCGTAAACGTAAACATCGAGGATACCAACAGCATCATGCTCAAGAGCCTCAAAGGACGTCGTCTCGGCGTCTGGATCGCTCATGGCGAGGGCAAGTTCAACTTCCCATACGGCAAGGAGAAATACAACATCGCATTGACATACAGCTACGACGGATACCCAGCAAATCCTAACGGTTCACCATGGTCTGTGGCCGGTATCTGCTCAGCCGACGGTCGTCATCTGGCTATGATGCCTCACCTCGAGAGAGCCTTCCTCCCATGGCAGTGGGCATTCTACCCGCAGAACCGCAAAGACGACGAAATCGCCCCATGGATTGAGGCGTTTGTGAATGCGAAAGAATGGATTAAGAAAAACAAGAAGTAAATAACAGAAAAAGCCGTTAATTGACGGCTTTTTTAATTCATTAGCTTGTAAATCATTTCCCGGTAAAGCTCTTTCTGGGAGACGTCGCCTACGTTGTAGCCTTTGGATTTGAGGTCAAACTCGCGGAGGACAGCTATGCACTGCACGCATTTGCGGATGTCGTAGCGGCGGGCGGCCTCGAAGTAGTCTTCCATGAAGAATGGGTTGACGCCTAACACGCTAGCGGCTCCGTTTCGGCTCTTGTCGGTGGAGTAATGCAGCTTCAAGAGCTTGCAATAGAAACCGTAAAGTATTATCACTGTGGCAATTAGCGGATTGTCTTTGGTGTTGTCGCCGAAATAATTGATTATCTGCACCGCCTTCGGGAAGTCGCCGTAGCAGATGGCTTTCTGCAGCTCAAACACATTGAAATCCTTTGAAATGCCTATGTTGTACTCTACGTCGTTGTCGTCTATGGTCTTCTTTTGGGGCACCGCCACTATGAGCTTCTCGAGCTCATTGCGCACCTTCTGCAAGTCGTTGCCGAGAAAGTCGGCCAGCATCTGGCAGGCCTTCTGCGAAATCTTGTAGTTGCGGTTTTCGAGGTACTTGACTATCCACTTCGGGATGTCGCTGTCGTACATCTTCTTCGACTCGAACAAAACGTAGTCTTTGTCGAGAGTCTTGGCAAACTTGGTGCGCTTGTCAATTTTTTTGTATTTGTAGTCGATGACCAGTATGGTGGTCTTTGGAATCATCTCCAGGAAAGGCTCCATCGACTCTATCTGCTTCACATCCTGTGCTTCTTTGACAATGATTACCAGATAGTTGCCCATCATGGGGAAGTTGCGCGCCTGGGTCACTATGTCGTGCACGTTGACGTCCTTGCCGTAGAGTATGATCTGGTTGAAAGCCTTATCGGCCTCGTCAAGCACAGTGCTTTCGATGGCGTCGCTTATGGAATCGATGAAATACGGTTCCTCGCCCATCAGGAAATACACCGGATGGTAAATTTTGTTTTTTATGTCCGTAAGAATCTGCTCGTAGGTCATTAGAAACGCAAGTGTTTGACTGTCAATCTGTTGTGTATTATTTGGTGCAGGGCATCTATGCCTATTTTGATGTGTTCGTCCACAAAGGTGCTGCTCACTTTCTTGTCGCTCTCGGCCGTCTTGACTCCGTCCGGAATCATAGGCTGGTCGGAAACCAGCAGCAGGGCGCCTGTGGGAATCTCGTTGGCGAAGCCCGCAGCGAAAATGGTGGCTGTCTCCATGTCGACTGCCATGCAGCGTGTCTTGTGAAGATATTCCTTGAAATTGTCGTCGTGTTCCCAAACTCGGCGGTTGGTGGTATAGACTGTGCCTGTCCAGTAGTCATGACCATGCTCGCGTATGGTGGTAGAGATGGCTTTCTGGAGCTGGAAGGCCGGAAGAGCCGGCACCTCGGGCAGTATGTAGTAGTTAGAGGTTCCGTCGCCGCGTATGGCAGCTATTGGAAGAATTAGGTCGCCGACCTTGTTTTTCTTTTTCACACCGCCGCATTTGCCCAGGAAAAGCACGGCTTTAGGTTGTATGGCACTCAACAGGTCCATGATGGTGGCCGCGTTGGCGCTGCCCATTCCGAAGTTGATCATGGTGATGTCACCGGCAGTGGCGCAAGGCATTGAACTTTCCTCGTTGACTATCTCAACATTGTTGATTTGGGCGAAAACATCCAGGTAATGTTTGAAATTGGTCAGCAGAATGTATTTTCCGAACTTGTCGAGTTTCATGCCAGTGTAACGTGGCAGCCAGTTCTCGGTGATTTCCTGTTTTGTCTTCATACGGCCTAAATTTTTGCAAAGTTAGGAATATTTTCATTATTTTTGCCAAAAATTTTGAAAATGGCATTTTTAAAAGAAGATTTGGTATTCGGTCCAATCCGCAGCAGGAGGCTGGGTAACTCGCTGGGTGTCAACTTGTTGCCCAAAGAGGGGAAGATTTGCACCTTCAACTGTGTGTATTGCGAGTGCGGCTGGAACCCCGAGCATCGCGACGTTAATGCCCAACTGCCTACGACAGTAGAGTATGAGGCCACTTTGGAGAAGGCTTTGAGGGAGCTTGCCGGAACGCCGAGGGAGCCAGACAGCATCACCTTCTCTGGCAATGGCGAGCCCACGCTTCACCCTCAGTTTCCGGAAATCATCGACATCACAGCCAGACTGCGCGACAAGTATGCCCCCAAGGCTGTCATCAGCGTGCTCACCAACGGCACCAGGATTCACGATGAGAGGGTTTTCAATGCCTTGCGGAAAGTTGACAACAACGTCTGCAAACTGGACGGAGGCACTGTAGACACTATCAACAAAATCAATCTGCCGAATGTTAAAATCGATCTGGATCAGTATATTAAAGATTTGCAACGCTTTGAGGGTCAGGTGGTTATTCAGACTCTGTTCATTCGAGGAGAGCATGACGGCCAGCATTTTGACAACACTACCGAAGAGGAGATAAACCTGTGGCTTGAGCATCTGAAAAAGATAAAACCGAGAAAGACAATGATTTACGTCATCGACAGGGAAACTCCCGAAAAGAATCTGGAAAAACTGGGTCCGGAGGAGATGGCGAAGATAGCCGAGAAGGTTAAAGCCATTGGACTTGAGGTGGAATATTACGCCTAAAATATTTTTTTAAAAATTTTAGCGTTATTAAAAAAATTCGCTAAATTTGCAGACTGAAAAAGAATATAAAATTTAAAATCATGAATAATAAAAAACTGACTTTAATCAACATCGGATTGGCAATCGTCGCTGTGTTTTTAGTTTATTTGGTATACAAGAGTATTAGCGAGCCGGTTGTTTTTGAAAACACTCGTAAAGAAAGAGAATTACAGGTTGTTCAGAACTTGAAGGATATCAGAAGCACCCAGACCCTGTTCAAACAGTCTCACAACAGATACACCGGTAGCTTCGACACCCTTATCGAATACATCAAGACTGGCGAACTTCCTGTCGTCAATATCGTTGCAGACCCTAACGATACCACATTCACCAAGACCATCAACGATACAGTTGGTTATGTGAAGGTTATCGACTCATTGTTCAGCAAGAGAGAGAATTTCGACGTCAACGCCCTCCGCATAGTTCCATTCTCGGAGAACGTCCAGTTTGAGATGGAAGCCGGCTACATCACCCGTGGCGGTTTGAAAGTGGCTGTGTTCGAGGCCAAGACTCCATACAAAGTGTATCTTTGGGACCTCGATCCTCAGAGAGTCAACAACTTGAGAGCTGAGCAGGAAGACCTCGACAAATACGCCGGCCTGAAAGTCGGTTCTATGGACGAGCCTTCATTGAGCGGTAACTGGGAGTCATTGTAATATGCTTCCCACTGTCGACAATTTGAACAATAACGAAACAACCATCCGGCATTCGACGGATGGTTTTTCGTATGTTTTTGTACCGGCAGCCTTATATCAGGAGAAAGCCAATGAGAAATATCTCGATTTCCTTGGAATTAAAGGGGAAAACAGCCTTGTGCGCGCCGACTTTATAGAATCGGCTGAGGCATACAACGTATATTGCGTGTCACAACCTGTTGACAAAGAGTTCCGTCATCCGGCAAGCGTGCTTTTGGAATATCTCATCAAAGAAAATCTCGAGCGTCCAGACGACATCAGAATATACCTAAATGTCAAGGACCAACATTATGAGATGTTTGTCTTAAAAGGCGCTAAACTGTTGTTTAACAATACCTTCCGTTTCAAAACTAAGGAAGATTTCCTGTATTTTCTGCTCTTCGCAATGGAACAGCTTCAGCTGGATGCCGAGACTGTGCAGGTGATTTTCATGGGTATGATTACCGAAGACTCAAAGATTGCGGAGCTTGTCACCAGATATGTGCGCAACATCCGTTTTAAAAATGATATAAAATGCGAATCATAAGAGGCAGACATCAGAGGCGGCAGATAGTGGCGCCAGACAACCTTCCGACACGTCCCACAACCGACATGGCGAAGGAGAGCCTGTTCAATATCCTTGAAAATCAGATAGATTGGGAGGAGACAACGGCTCTTGACCTTTTTGCCGGTACCGGCAATATTTCGTATGAACTGGTTTCGAGAGGCTGTCCGCATGTGACTGCTGTCGATGAGAACAACAACTGTGTGCGCTTCATTCGCGAGACCGCCAACAAGCTCAATATGACAGAGCTTTCGGTGGTGAAGTCGGATGTGTTCCGTTTCCTGCCCATGCACAGCGCCAAGTACGACCTTATTTTCGCCGATCCGCCATACGACTGCAAGCATTACGATTTGATAGTGAGTCTGATATTTGAGAGAAGCCTGCTGAAAGAAGACGGCATCTTGGTGGTGGAGCATGACAGAACCATAGATTTTTCGGAACATCCCAATTTTTATGACCACAGAAAATACGGAAAAGTGAACTTTACTTTCTTTTCGGCTACGCCTCAAAAGACAGAATAAAGTAGTTATACAATTATAGTTAAAAGTTAAATATATGAAAACGACCTTTAAAACTTTAATCACTTTGGTGATGATTGCTATGACACTGAACCTGGGCGCTCAGTACATAGTCGACGAAACAGAATTTGACGGTGCATATTGCACCAGCATAATGGTGGGCAAGAAGGCCTCAACCGACGGTTCGGTTATGACTTCACACACCTGTGACGGCGGTTACCGCACCTGGATGCGCTGGGAGAAGGCTGCTGACCACAAGGAAGGCGAAATGATGAAGATTTACAAGGGTAGCATGCGCACCTATGATGTCAACGACAGACATGGCATGAGGGAAGTGGGCGAGATCCCGCAGGTGGCTCACACCTACGCTTACCTCAACACTGCTTATCCTTGCTTCAACGAGAAGCAGTTGGCCATAGGCGAGACCACATTCGGCGGTCCGGACACCCTCAGAAACAACGACGGAATGTTCTGGATTGAGGAGCTGGAGCGTGTGGCTCTGCAGCGCTGCGACAACGCTCAGGATGCCATCAGCGTCATAGCTGAGCTGGTCGAGAAATACGGCTACGGCGACAGCGGTGAGGCCATCACCATTGCTGACACCAAAGAGGTGTGGCTCATGGAAATAATGGGCGAGGGTCCCGACAAAGTCGGCGGCATCTGGGCTGCACAGAGAGTGCCTGACGGCGAGGTGGGCGTATCGGCCAATATCCCTAGAATCAAATATTTGAACAGAAAAGACGAGAAAAACTTCCGCTGCTCGGACAACGTAGAGGAAGTGGCTATAAAATGCGGTCTCTGGGACGGCGAGGGCGACTTTATTTGGTACAAAGCCTTCGGTAGCAGCTACACGCAGGGCAAGAACTTCCGCGAGCGTGAGTGGTACATCCTCAACGAGCTGGCTCCGTCATTGAACCTCAAGATCGACGACGACGAGATGCCATTCTCGGTGAAGCCCGAACAGAAGGTCGACGTGCGCGATGTGATGCGCTTGTTCCGTGCCAATTACGAGGGTACACCTATCGACCAGATAGCCAACCTCAAGGTCGTCACCAGAAACGGCGACACCATAGTGTCACCTACAGCCAACCCTTGGATGAGCGGCACCGAGCGCAGTGTTTACAACATGCTCAAGCCGGGTACCATAGAGTTCAAGCGTGGCGTGGCCATGTCGTGGTGCTCATATTCGTTTGTGGCCCAGCTGCGCGGCTGGATGCCTGACGAGATAGGCGGCTTGCTCTGGCTTTCGGTTGAAAACCCTGGCCAAAGCCCAAGAATCCCTGTCTACAGCGGCTGCACACAAATGCCTAAATGCTTCAACAGATGCGGTCACGGCGGATACAACGAGGATGCTGCCTTGTGGCGATACAGAAAAGCCAACAAGCTTGCACAGGTCAACTGGGGAAGCTGCAAAGACTTGATGTACAGCAATATACTCCGTTACGAAGATAAAGCCATGACAGAGCTTCCAGAGCTCGAGAAGCGTGTGGAGAAGCTTTTGAAGAAAGGTGAACGCGATGAGGCCATCGACGCCCTCAACCAGTACACAGCCGACTTCGAGGCTGCCACCGCCAACACCTGGAAGGAAATGGAATACAAATTCTGGGAGTGGTTCTGGACCGGATTCTGATTTGATAACAGCTGTTGCAAAAACATATCACTATGAAAAACACCGTCACACTCCTGTTATTAATGATGCTCGCTTTCACAGCGACTGCACAGAACACCAAACCGCAACCTTTGACACAAGAAGAGTTTGAGGCATTGTGCCCGACTCCGCCAATGGGATGGAACAGCTGGAACAAGTTCGCCTGCGACGTTAACGAACAGCTGCTGATGGAAGCCGCCGACGCTATGGTGGCTTCGGGCATGAAAGACGCCGGATACGAATATATAGTCGTTGACGACTGCTGGCAGATTGACCGCGACGCCGACGGCAACATAGTGTGCGACCCCGAGCGTTTTCCTCATGGCATGAAATATGTGGCCGACTACATACACTCCAAAGGACTGAAGTTTGGCATCTACTCCTGCGTGGGAGCATACACCTGCGCCGGACGACCGGGCAGCATGGGCCACGAATACCAAGACGCACTGTTTTATGCTCGCACTGGCGTCGATTACCTGAAATATGACTTCTGCAACAACCGCGGCACCAACTCTAAGACCGCCTACACCATCATGCGCGAGGCTTTGAAAGAAGCCGGCCGCCCAATAGTTTTCAGCATATGCGAATGGGGCAGCACCAAGCCATGGGAATGGGGCAAAGGCATAGGTCATCTCTGGAGAGCCACAGGCGACATCATCAATATGTGGGACGGACGCGAGGACTGGGGCGGTCACGGCATGGTCAACATAATCGACCTGGTACAGGACTTGTATCCTTACAACGGCCCGGGACACTGGAACGACCCCGACATGCTTGAAGTGGGCAACGGCGGCATGAACGCCATCGAAGACCAGAGTCACTTCTCGATGTGGTGCATGCTGGCAGCGCCGCTGATGGCTGGCAACGACCTCGGCAACATGAGCGACGACACCAAGCGCATTCTAACCAACAAGGACGTCATCGCCATCGACCAGGATCCGTTGGGCATACAGGCGCATCTGTCGGTGGCTATGGGCGACCGCCAGATCTGGGTGAAACAGCTTGCCAACGACGAATGGGCTGTCTGCTTCTTCAACCGCGGCGACGATACTTGGAGCCTCAACTTCAACTGGAACGACATCCCTGAGTTGCGCGCCACCGGCGAAAACTATAAAGTCTACGACCTCTGGCAGCACAAAACCATAGCCAAGTCGACCAAGAAAAACGTGATGAACAGCATCCCTTCGCACGGTGTGCTGATGGTGAAGCTGAGTCCTGAGAAATAGATAGCTTGATAGATAAAACAAAAAGCGCCGACCGTACGGTCGGCGCTTTTTTGTGGTACCAGCGGGAGTTGAACCAGCGACACACGGATTTTCAGTCCGTTGCTCTACCAACTGAGCTATGGTACCCCTTTAGTTTTGCGCTGCAAAAATACAACTTTTTTCATTACTCCAAACATTTTTTGAAAAAATTATTTATCTTTGCACCTCAATTGTTGAATATGAACGGGATTCTAACCATCGACATAGGAAATACCAGGGCAAAATACGCCGTGTTTCAAGACAAAAACATAGTGGAAACCAACGTTTTTGACCCTCTCGGAGACGATTTGACCAAACTTTTGGCCCGTTGTCCTTATATTAATAAAGGTATAATTTCGTCGGTGGGAGGGAAGGTGGAGGAGTGCCTTGCACAACTCAAAAACATCAAAACAGTGGTGCTTTCGAGCGGAACCAAACTCCCTTTCAGCCTCACTTACGCCGAAAAAACCAAGATAGGAGCCGACCGTCTGGCTCTGGTGGCTGCCGCTTACGCTGAAAAGCCCCACCAGAACAGCCTCATAATCGACATCGGTACCTGCATCACCTACGACGTCCTGACAGCCGACGACCGTCATCTGGGAGGCCCCATCAGCCCCGGCATGAAGCTTCGTTTTAAGGCCATGCACGAGCACACAGCCCTGCTGCCTATGTGCGAACCCACACGCGATGAGCTGAAATTCGTTTGCGACGACACTGTGGAATGCCTGCAAAGTGGAGTGCAGCTGGGCGTTTTCTACGAAATAAAAGAATTTATTGAGCAGTATGCATTGAAATTCAACGACTTAAACGTTTTTATCTCGGGAGGTGACAATATTTTCTTGGAAAATAAGTTAAAAAACTGCATATTTGCAAATTCAAATTTTATGTTCAACGGCTTAAGATTGATTTTGGAATATAATGATAATCAATAAGTTACAAAAAATGTTGTTTTTAGCTGTCATGATTTTCATGACAGTTGGCAGCGTTTTTGCGCAAGCTGACATCTCTTCGCCGTATTCCCGCTTCGGTTTGGGCACCATGAGCAAGAACAAGTCGAACACCATGATTCAGAGCATGGGAGGCATCAGCAACGCCCTCGACGGAAAGTATCTGCTCAACAACGCCAACCCTGCTTCATACGCCGAAATCGACTCCTTGACCTTCCTTTTCGACGCCGGTTTCTACATGAAATTTGTCACCTATCGTACATCGGAGCTCTCGGAAAGAGGTTCTGACGCTTCATTTGACTATTTCGACTTAGGTTTCGGCGTAACCAAATGGTGGAAGATGGGAGTGGGCGCCGCGCCGTTCAGCAACAGGGAATACACGTCGACTGCTGATTTTGTTTGGGAATACGAATATCCATACGTCATAGACTATGATGGCGTAGGCGGTCTTAACAAGATTTATTGGACCAACGGTTTCAAGGTATTCAAAAACCTTTCGCTGGGTGTTAAGATGAACTACATCTTCGGTAACATCACCGACCTTACCACCTTGTATTTCCCAGATCATATTCATGTTTTCAATGAGAAACGCACCATTAACCTGAGCCTGAGCGACCTGACCTTCGATTTCGGTTTGATATTCAAACATGATTTTAAGAAGGATTACCGCATGGCAATCGGTTTGACATACTCCTTGCCTGCCACCATGAGGGCCCACCGTAACATATTCATCAAGACTATGTTCAAGGGATATGGCGATAATTCAGGGAATATCATAGACACCATATTGTACAAAGACGGTGAGCGCGTGGATGTCAAATATCCTCAGAGCATCGGAGCCGGTATCACCTTGCAGAAAGGTGAAAGTTGGCTGATAGGTGTAGATTTCAACTGGAGCAACTGGGCGGCTTTCAGAATGGGCGGTGTCAACGACTCTCTGCAGAACTCCTGGAATGTGGCGGTGGGTGCCAGTTACACCCCGGACCACACCTCGGTGTCGAGCTACCTGCGTAAAGTCAATTACCGCGCAGGTTTCCACTACGACCAGACCTTCTACAACATCTACGGAACTTCTATCAAGAAATACGGGTTGACTTTTGGTGTAGGACTGCCGATTCAGCGTGCCATGACCACACTGAACATAGCAGCCGAGATTGGCCGCATGGGCACCACCCAAAACAACTTGATTGCAGAAACATATTTCAATATATCGTTTGGAGTGTCAATACACGACAGATGGTTTGTAAAACGAAGATATAAGTAACAAATAAAAGTAATAGCAATGAAACTGAGATTTTTAATTTTAAGCGCTGTATTATGCTTTACAACGCTGGCATTCGCACAGAACTCTGAGTGCGACGCTGACATCTCTGTCTATAGAGAAGCTTTCAAACAGTGGGACGGTAAGACTTCGACAGCCAATCCGGTGATGGTTTCGGCATGGAGAAGAGTGTTCCTCAATTGCCCGGGTTACAAAGAGAGAACTCTCACTGACGGTGTGAAGATCGTCAACAACGTTCTCATTAAGGGCACCAAAGACGCAGCATTGAAAGAGAAATATATCGACACCCTCGTGATGGTGTATGATGCCCGCGTCCAGTACTTCCCGCAGACCAAGAACGGCAACCAGGTGGGTAACATCAAGGGTCGTCTTGGATTGGACCTCATGGCTTATCCTTCACGTCTGGAGCAGTCATACATGGCTCTCAAGGAAGCTATCGATTTGGAGGGCAACAACAGTGCATACAACTTCATTGACGGCTACTTCATGCAGACCATCAACATGGCCAAGGCCGGCAAAGTCGATGAGTCACTCATCATTGAGGAATACAGCCGCCTGATGGACATTGTCGAATTCAACATCAACAGATACACCACCGAAGGCAACGAGAAGCTTTTGGGCAACTTCACCCAGACCAAGAACAACCTGGAGGGTGCCGTTCAGCCTTACGCCAACTGCGAAGACCTCGTCCGTATCTATCAGAAGAAGTTTGACGCCGAACCTGACAATGTAGAGCTTCTCAACAAGATTGCTACAGTGCTCTCATCGAGAAACTGCGACAAGTCTGACCTCTACCTGGCCGTGGCTATCAAGCTGCACAAGCTGAATCCTTCACCAGAGTCGGCTTACTTTATCGGTAAGAGATACCTGGTCGACCAGGAATACGGCAAGGCTGTCAGCTATCTGAATGAAGCTACAAAGTCAACCGACAAGCAGTCAGCTCAGCAGGCTTACAAATACCTCGCCCAGATCATGCTTAAGGAAGGCAACTGGGAGCAGGGCCGTACATACGCCAGAAAAGCTATCGAACTCGACAAGACCGACGGCGAGCCTTATATGATTATCGGTTATCTCTATGCATCAAGCGGTAAAGACTGCAATCTCAACCCTCTGCACCAGAAAGCCGTGTACTGGGCAGCAGTCGACAAGTTCCAGAAAGCCAAGGAAGTTGACCCATCTATGGCTTCAAAGGCTAACGAGATGATCAGAGAATATTCAAAGCTGTTCCCAACCAGTGAAGACGCTTTCTTCTACAATGTGTTTGAAGGCGACGAGTATCAGGTGGAATGCTGGATCAACGAAAAGACAAAAGCAAGATTTTCGAATAATTGAAAAGACTGATTTGTATATTTTTTGAAATCAACATCATAGCACATCTTGTTATGATGTTGTTTTCTTGTGAGAACTCGATGGAGAAGGTCAAGCAGTTCATCGACAACGACACCATTTCGGGCCTTATGGCGTATGATGTGGTTATCGAACGCAGCGACTCGGGCCGTCTCGTGGCGAGGCTCACCGCTCCAGTCATGCGCACTGTCGACGACAAAGACAGCGCAAAGATAGAGTTTCCTAAAGGTTTCGTGGTGTACATGTTCGAAGGCGACACAGTGCCTTCGGCTCAAATCAGCGGCAACTACGGCGCAAGCTACGAGAAGAAGCAGCTGATAGTTGCAAAGCACAACGTAGTGGCCAAGAACCTCAAGACAGAGGAGATGCTCGAAACCGAGACTCTTTACTGGGACCAGAAAAAGAAAAAAATATACACGGGATGTCTTGTCAAGATATCAAGTCCCGACAAGGTCATTTACGGCGACAGCATGGTTGCCAACGAGAGCTTCACCAAGCGTGAGATTTTCGGCATAAGCGCAACATTGGAGATGGAAGACGATGAGTAACTGGATGGTGGTCATAATATCTTTGTTGGCGTCGGCACTGTTTTCGGGTGTAGAGATTTCGTTTGTCAGCTCCAACAGACTGAAACTCGAGCTCGACCTGAAGAAGAAGAGATTCTCGGCCAGGCTTATCAACCATTTTGTCAAGCATATGGACCTTTTCATGGGTTGCATACTGCTTTGCAACAACATAGCCAACGTGGTCTACGGCATAGCTATGGCAAGGCTTTTGGAGCCTGCTATAGTTAGAATACTGCCGGAGGTCATCACCAATGAGTTTACCATTCTGCTGTGCCAGACCATCATCTCAACCTTGCTGGTGCTCTTCGTGGCGGAGTTTATCCCCAAGACCCTCAGCCGCATCAACCCGAACGGCCTGATGAAGGTGATGGCTCTTCCGATGATGATTCTTTACATCGTGCTTTATCCTTTGCTTTTAATCTACATTGGCATTTCGGAGCTCATCATAAAATACATTTTCGGAATGAAGGTGGCTCGTGAGGATTACAAGCTCAGCACAGTCGACCTCAACGACTATCTCAAGGAGTATGCTGACCCCAACGAGGAGAATGAAGATATCCAGCAGGGCATAGAGCTGTTTCAGAATGCCATTGAATTTCAGAATGTTAAGCTTCGCGAGTGCATGCAGCCGCGCAATGAGATTATGGCTGTCCGCATTAACGATTCGGTGAAGACGGTGAAGAACGTCTTCGAAGAGACCAAGCACTCAAAACTGATAGTCTACGACAGGAATATTGACAACATAGTGGGTTATATACACATCAACGACCTGCTTCACAAGGGCGGCTCGGTCAGGGATAAGGTGCGCCAGATAGAGTTTTATCCGGAGACTTACGGAGCTCAAGACTTGCTGCAGCATCTGTCCAAGACACGTCAGAGCATAGCTGTGGTGGTCGATGAGTTCGGCGGAACAGCCGGCATTATCACTACAGAAGACCTAGTTGAGGAGATTTTCGGAGAGATTGAGGACGAATACGACGAGGAAGACGATATCGAAAAGACCATAGACGAGAACGACAGAATCTTCTCGGCCCGTTTGGAAATCGACTATCTCAACAAGACTTACAAATACAACTTCCCGGAGTCGGACGACTACGAGACCCTGGCCGGATACATCATTCATTATCACGAAAGTATTCCGCAAACCGGAGAGGAAATACAGATTGGCGACTATCTTTTCAAGATCATCAAAGCATCGGAAACCAAGCTTGAAGAGGTGGAAATCAAGAACAATCAATGAGTTAGCACTTTTTTACTAAAAATGTTGGTTTTATTTAATATTTTTGTAAATTTGCAGGCTCAAAATAATAAGAATAATTAAGAAAAGAAATAGAATTATGGCAGCAATTGGAAAAATCAGACAACACTATGGTATTTTAGTGATTATCATTGGTTTAGCTCTTTTGGCATTCGTATTGGGTGACTTGTTCAAAAGCACCAACAGAAGAAGTCAGACCGACGTCGCTATAGTCAATGGCGATAAGATCTCATATCAGAGCTTCGCCAACAGAGCAGAGCAAAGCATTCAGAATCAGAAGGCTATGAGCGGTTCAATGACAGAAGAGGAGCAGTTCAACATCCGTCAGCAGACCCTCAACTATATGATCAGGGAAATCATCATGGGCGAAGAGTTCGAAGATCTCGGCATTGCCGTGACATCAGAAGAGCTCAGCGACCAGTTCCTTGGTGAGAAACCTAACCAGTATGTGCTTCAGAGCTTCAGCGACCGTGACGGCAACTTCGACCGTCAGGGCTTGGTTGATTACCTGAACAACTTCGACAACCTTTCACCTGAGTACCAGGTCAGATGGCTCAACTTCGAGAACGCCATTGCTGAAGACAGACTTAACACCAAGTATGAGAGCCTTCTCAAGCACGGTTTCTACATGCCTAAGAAGATTGCCGACCGTTACAACGACAACAAGAACTACAAGAGAACAGCCGAGGTTTACGCAGTGCGTTACACCACCATCCCAGATTCAACAGTGGTGGTGACCGAACAGGACAAACGCGACTACTACAACAACGTCAAGGCTAAATATCAGACAGACGCCACACGCGGCATCGACTATGTGGTCTTCGAACTCAAACCGTCAGAGGCCGACAAGAACGTCACAAGAGAATACATGGAGAATGTGAAACAGGGTCTCGCATCAACAAGCAATGTTGAAGAGTTTGTGAAACTCACATCAGACACTCCATTCGACACAACATGGGTCGACATCAAGACTCTCCCAGCCGACGTTGAGAAGGCTGTTGCTGACAACAAAGTTGGTTTCGTCTATGGTCCTTACGAGGATGGCGACAACTACAAAGTGGCCAGAATCATGGAGAAAGCCAAGAAAGAAGACGGCGTCGTCAAGGCTCGCTTGGCAGTTGTGACCAAGGAAATCGCCATCAGCCAGGAGACAGACCAGGCTTTTGTGGCAGAAGTCAACAAGTTCGTCATCGAGAACAAGACAGCTGAACAGTTCAACGCTTCAGTCGAGGCTCAGGGCCTGAACAAGCGCACATATCAGTCAATCAGAGAGAATACCAGCCGTATAGCCGGTATCGACAGCCCACGTGAGATCGTCCGCTGGACATTCAACGATAAAACCAACATCGGTGATGTGAAGATGTTCGACAACGGCAACAAGTTCGTTGTGGCAGTTCTCACCAAGAAGGTCGCCGAAGGCGATGCCCCATACGAGGACATAGTCGAGCGTTACGACCTCCAGATCAAGAAGGTTAACAAAGGTAAGATGATCGCCGCTAAGATGAAGGCTTACGGCACCGATTACGATAAGATGATCAATGAACTCGGCGGTGAAAAGACCGACGTCGAAAACATCACATTCGACGGCCGTGGCTTTGGCAGCTTCGGTGTTGAGGAAAAGATAGGCGGTACAGCACTCGGCATGAAGGAAGGCATTTATTCAGCTCCTATCGAGGGCGGCAATGCCTGCGTGATCATGAAAGTGACTGGCACAACTCCTGCACCGGCCACCGACTATGAGGCCATCACCAAGGAGAGAAGAACCCGCTTCAACAACAACATCACAAGCAGCAACTACTACTCAGCACTGCTTGACAACGCAGATGTTATTAACAACGGAGTTTTGTTCTTCTAGTTTAGTCTTTAGACTTTAGACCTTAGACCTTAGTAGAGATGCACGATAGTGTGTCTCTACATTTTTTATATTCATAAATGTTTTTTTATTATATTTGCAGCGACAATCGTAAAACATAAGAAATAGTAATATAGTAAAATAAAGATTTAGGACTATACGCTCTTGTTATCCTATTGAAAAGTCTGGAAAACTACTATGGGTGATAATAAGCAAGCGAGGTTCACGTCGCAGGGCGTGAACTGTTTCGAGCTTATTCACCCACAGGCTATTCCAGACGCCTTCAATAGGGATAAGCGACAAAACAGGGACCGCCCTTTTTGTGGCTGGCAAGGCGGAACTCCGGAAAGGCAGGCAATATGAGAAGTGCAGCAACACCCGACGGTTTTCACCTTGGAAAGATTATTAAGCAGGAGCTTGCGAGGCAAGGTCGCACGGCAGTCTGGTTAGCTAAGCAGGTAAACTGCACGCCCGAGAACCTTTACAAAATCTTCAACCAGCAGTGGGTTACTATGCCGTTGCTCTATAAAATTAGCGAAGCCATAGATTACGACTTCTTTAAAGAATGCTCGGAGTATTTTCAGGAACAGAGAGGAAAATAACAAGCATTATTCCCATCTATCTCCTGGCAATCTGTCTATCAATCTTGATTTTACTATCTGATATGCTTCTTTGGGATCAAACTTTGTGTCTGGTCTTAAAAGCATCTCCATGTCTGTCAGAAACTCTTCTTCGTTCATCTTCTCTTCCATATTGAGAACAAATTCTTTGTATGTTGGAGCGTGTTCAACAACAAACGACATGTATTTATCATAACATTTAAGAATAGAGTCTTCATCAACTTCAGCCTGGGTTAATGCATACCATAGGTCAAACAAATCACGTCCTTTTCTGCGTTGGTAAAGCGCACGCATTTTAGTTCCAAGCAACTCGTTTAACTCGTATGTTGTAATGTCACAACTACCTGTAAACCATGGACTATTTACCGAAAATGGTATCCTCTTTAACCCCAAAACGCTGAAATGCTCAAAACAGTTAATCTCAACTTTTAAACGTATCTGAACAACAGGAAGCATCTCCGATTCAACTCTAAACAGAAGTGTGTTGTTGTAACGTTTTTGTTTCACGACCTTGTTAGGCATATACGACAGAACTTCTCCCAATCTGAATATAATTGGCTTTATAGGTCCCGGATTTATCTGAACCAAATCGATGTCTTCGCTATACCTCTGTTGTGGAAGCAAATACAATTTATGTAGGGCGGTGCCGCCTCTAAAAGCCAGCTGACTTGCTAAAAACTCATCACTGAATATTGCGACCAATGTCCTGCAAATCAGCAAATCCTGTTCAACCATGTAGTCGCTCGACCATGGGGCATTCTCACGCCATCCTATAATATGTGTCTCTGGTATCATAATTCATCAATTTCTAAAGTAATGTTTTCTTGTATCTTCCACCGTGTTGCCGATTCTTGCTCTGCCATTCGTCCCTTTTTTAGTGGTGTCTTTCTGAATGTAAGACCGGCATTTTTGCATCCCTCATAAAGTGTGTCGGCTTGCGCCTTTTCATCCAACACCTCTTCTAAAATATAACCAAGTCTCTGATATATCGGTGTTTGAGCAATCTTATAAAATTCAGCGTCAACACTCTTGAAATCAATCGTTTCCAACAATTCTGCCAACACTTCCGTTGCTCTTGAAAGCCCACCAACATTTGCTTCATATTCAATCAAATCAATGGCGGTTAATGCCGGCGATGAAACATTGAAATCACCGCTTTTCGACCTTTTCTTAATCAAAAAAGCCGTTGGTATATACTTGCGTGTAACAAAATCCAATCTTGTACCGTTTTTAACGACGCTTCTCATTTTGTCATTTGTAATAACCATAAACGCTTGAGGTGCCTGATGAGCGGCACCGTGTAGTGCCGCAGCTGAAAGCAAGGCCACGTAATATGGCTTTCCCATAAAACTCATCATATTGTCAATATAGAAAATTGGTGGTACAACGCCCTTCAATCTATACTCTTCCGGCACTGCCACATAAAAATTTCTACAAGGCGACATGATAACACCTCTTTTTGTCAAACGGTTCAAATCAGTACGCAAGACAAATTGTGTCTTCTGTGGGAATGATTCTGTAATTTCCGCCATTGTAAAGAAGTACTTACCCCTCAATACACGCTGCGTTATCCAATCATTAAGGCTTGTTTCGTTTGTGTTCATATATCAGAATCTGCAATACGGTTGCAAAAATAAACATTTTTTGTTTATAATTGCAACTGCATTGCAAAATTAATCAATCCTTTGCTATAAAACATTATTTTAAAGTATACTTTATAATATTTTTATATTTTTTAAAAGTATACTTTAAGATAATGATATCAAGCGAGCCAAAAACAAAATTATTTTACCACATTTCCTATAATTATATTCATATTTTCCGATAATAAAAGTAGAAGTGTAATGCTTTGATTTTTAATTGGTTATGTTTAAATTTGCGGTGTGCATTATTTGTCGACTACTAACTATTGATAATTATAGACATGAGAGCCTTAACAAAACTTGGTGGTATTATTGTTCTAACTTTGGCTTTCGCAAGCTGCGGAAGTGAAAAAAAAGTGGTGTCACAAGAGTCTCAACAACCTGTAACGCAACAACCTGTAAAACAGCAACCTAGCAGAGAATCTGTTGTGATACCATGCAAAAATGAAGCAAAAAGTGATAATGATTACTTCAGATTACTTGGCACAGGTACAAGTATTAGAATGGAAGACGCCATGAGAGTTGCTTTGTATGATGCCAAAAACAAATTACAAAACACAACTGACAATCTATTAATAGAAATTTCGAGATGTTCATTATATGATATTAATTTAGGTGATTATATAAAAGATATGTCTTCTCATATTTATTATGACATGAATGTGATTTGTGACGACACTTATGTGGAAGCTACTGGGCATTATCATTCATATTGTGCAATTGAAGTATCCAAAAAACAAATAAAGACATGCATTATCAACGATTTAAACAAACTATCAAAAGACAACGACCTTGGCATTGATTTCAATGAGGATATATTTGTGAATTACCTTAATAACATAATGAATATTGAATAATACTTCAAACAAATTATTAACAATTAAATTTTACAATCATGAAAAAGTTACATTTATTAGGCGTAGCTGCTATGATTCTAACTTTAGCAAGCTGCGGAAGCAACAAACAGATGGTTAACAATCAGCCACAACAGCAACAACCAACTTATCAACAACCGGCCCAGCAACCAGTGGCTCAGCAACCAGTAGCACAGCAACCTAGCAGAGAATCAGTTGTGATTCCTTGCAAACAAGAAGCAAGAAGTGATAAAGATTACTTCAGAGAACTAGGAGTCGGAACTAACGTTAATATGCAAAATGCACGTGATGCGGCATTGTCATCAGCTAAAGAAATGCTAAAAAACCGTTTAGGAGGAGTTGTGAAAGGCGTATCGACTGGCTATAGCAAAACTGTAGCCGGGCAATCGGCATCAGACAAAGTGGAACGCATTATGGAAAGAGAGATGAATCAGGTGGTAGATAAGATGTTAAATGATGCTGATAACCCATGTGAAGATGTAATATGGTTAGGATCAGGTGAATATCAAGCATATTATGTTATTGAAGTATCAAAGAAAGAACTTATTAATAATTCCATAGATGTTTTATCACAAGAAGAAGAACTGAAGTATCTTTATGATCGCGAAAAATTCCGTGAATGGGCAAAACAATATATGTCTGAGAACCAATAATAATGCTTTATGAAAAAAATAATGCTTATTACGGTGTTAACTCTTATGGGATGGGCGTTTAACTGCAACGCCCAATCCCTGTATCCACAACCGCCTTATTGGGTAAAAAACACACCTATTCCACAAAGCGGTAATTTTTATTATAGGGTCACTATTGCTGAAGGGAAAAATTACAGAGATGTGTATGCTGAGTCTTTTGCTAAGGCAATTTATGAAAGCTATTCAAAATTAGTTGGAATCTCCGTCAACATCAATGATAATGAAAGTACTTTAAAAGATGACGTGTTGCAATCTATTTCGTCTAATAGCGGTCAAATGCGTCTACCCATTAATAAAGTGTGCGAATACCGAGAAGACCTAATAACATCAAACGGCATACGATTATACGTGTTATGGCAAGTAGCTAACAGCGCTTTGGTTGATCCTCAATTTGAATTTTTCAACAAATGCGAATGAATTCATAAGATATGCAAAAAAGACTCGTATTTACAATTGTATTTACTATTGTTACATTAACATCATTTACCCAAAACAAACCAAATTGGATAAAAAACAAACCTACTCCGACGAATAGTACTTATCGGTATGTTGTAGAATGGGCAACTGGTGAATCCGAAATCGAAGCCAGAAACTTTGCCATAGGAGAAGTTTTCCGCTCAACTGCCATGCGCATTGGTCAACCTTTTGATTCAGAAAACATTTTTAATGCCCTTCAAAAAGGAACTGATTATAGTGTGATTTCAAGGCAATTTAATATACCTATTAACAAAGTTTGTGAATACTCCGAGAATGACGGCATACATTATCGAGTATATATACTTTGTCAAGTTGCTGAAGCAGGTAATATCACTGTTTATTTTGATAACTTTAATGATTGCTACAATATGGTAGAAGACCACTCCGATGATTGGAGAGCATTGGGATTGTCTGTTTTTCCTGGATTAGGCCAAATAATAGTAAAAAAGAACAAACCTGTCGGTTACGCTTTCATGATTGGCGATTTGGCATTGATTGGCGGAGGCGTATATTGTCTTCTCGAAAGCAATAACCAATATGATATAAGTCAAAATCCAAATTATACCAGTAATTACAGACAAGATGCATACGACAACTATAAAATGTTGGACACATCAAGTAAGATTTTGTTTGGAGCCGCCGCAGCGGTATACGTGATAAACCTTTATACAGCATATAAGATGCCCACAAAGACAAAAGGCTTTGCATTTGCGCCAAAACTAATCCCAGAAAACAACAATTTGGCTTATGGTATTGGGATAAGTTATAATTTCTAAATTTAAGAACATGAAAATAAAATTACATTATATAATAATTGTAGGTTTTATGCTTCTTTTCGTTACAGCTTCATGCAGCAAAAAGAAAGAATACAACATTTATTGTACAATTACAGGAATTGTAATAGATTATGAAACCAGCCAAGCCATTCAAGGGGCAACTGTAACGCTCAGTCCGAGTGGCATGAATGCTCATACAGGCGATAATGGATATTTTGAGTTTAATGATCTGTATGAAAATCAATATACCATCTCTGCTCAAAAAAACGGATATATAACCAATCGCGTAACCGTCACCACAGTAGCAGGTGGAACAATTAACGAAATAATTGAATTGCAAAAGGATTATTAATAATTATAGGTATGAAAAAATATATTATTATCTCTATTGCCATCATATGTTTACTGATGACAGGCTGTAAAAAAGATAACAGTTCAGCATCAAGTACTCCACAAGGATCAATTTATGGTATTGTCACCGACTTCGCCTCTGGTGATTATGTCAGACATGCCAATGTTCAGCTTCGCCCCAGCGGAGAAACCACTCAAACTGGATACAACGGACAATACGAGTTCAAAAACATTGAGGATGGGGATTACACAATCGTTGTAAGAAAAGCCGAATACTCCGAATTAATAGATGATTATGTCATTTCGGTAAGAGATGGCAGACGTATGAGACGAGATGTCCAGATACAAAAACTGCCACAGATGTTGCAGATTGTTGACAACAATCAACACCCGTTGCTAGAACTGGATTTCGGTTCATACGCAGGCGTTTCGCAAAAATCATTCAATCTTTTCAATGGTGGTTTAGTAAATTTGGACTTCACTATTACAAAAACAGCTAATTGGATAACACAGATCAATCCATCGTTTGGAACAGTTAACAAAGGAAACATGGTAACGGTATCGGTAATTATAAACAGAAACTTGCTGTCTGACGGTGATAATGTTACAACTATAGTCGTATCAACTAATGCAGGCGGAGTTGAGCTACCAATAAAAGCGAGAAAAGTCGGGGGAAGTATAAACGACCTTGTTATTGAAGTTCCTGGGACAAATCTGATGGTTCAAAGAGCAGATTTGGGCTGCTATGACTGGTATTCCGCCAACGCATATTGTCAAAATTCAAATGTTGCAAATTATAATGATTGGAGATTGCCAACAATAGACGAATTGGAAGTTTTATATAACCACAGAGACTTTATCGGTGGATTTGTTAATGATAAATATTGGTCGTCCACAAAGGAAACATATAGTGATTACTATTATTACTATAATTTTAGACATGGTTGGGATAATTCTGATATGCCTTCCGAAACTCATTATGTTCGAGCTGTTAGAGATACAGAGAAATGTCTTCATTACGGTGATTATAACAACTATTTAGATTGTTGGGGATTAAAATATGGAGGGTCTGATGAATGGGCAGTTATGTTTCCATCTGAAATAACATCGCAATATTCTGGTTCAAGTATATCAAAAGTTGATGCTTATTTGGGCGAAACAGGTTCCTATACGTTAAAAATATATAAAGAAGGAACTTCTGAGCCAAATACATTGATGAAATCTCAATCTTTTTATGTTTCATCAGTTGGGTGGAATACTATAACATTATCACAACCGTTAGCTTTGCCATCAAATATGTCAGTATGGATTTCAATATGCCATACGTACGATGCCGGTTATTATCCTAGAGGTGCTTGTGATGGAATCGGCAACCCCAATGCACGTTGGTGTTATCTTGAATCAATCGGATGGTATGACGCTTACGACTATAATGAGGGTAACGATCTTTGTTGGGCAATTTGGGCATATATCAACAATGTCAAAGGAGAAGATGGTGCTGAAATACAATTGCCTCAAACTATAATAATTAATGCGAATGAAAATAATGTGAAATTATCAAAAGCTCCATACAAAGTAAAAATGTCCAAATAATAGTTATACATACAACATTAGTTTGTGATAATACAACTATGAGAAAGCACATCACCATAATCGCCCTCTTAATAATCATATTGCTGATGGCTGGATGCAGGAAAAAAGATTCTGCAACAGCTCCAGGTTCTATATATGGAAGTGTAGTTGACAAAGCTTCACAGGCAAGCATATCAGGTGCCGGAGTTGAACTTATGCCTAAAGGTCTTAAAACTGTAACCGGCTATGACGGAACTTTCCAATTTACTCAGATTGACCCAGGTGATTACAATTTGTTTGTCACAAAAACAGGTTATAAAGATTTGAAATCAAGTACTATTACTGTGAAACCAGGTGAGACATTCAAAGGTGATGTGCAAATAGAAAAGTTGCCTTCTATTTTGAGAATTATAAATAGTGAAGGCCAAGATATAGACTCACTGGGGTTTGGCGCAGAGAATGATGTCACAAGCCGTACTTTCAGTATTTTTAATGATAGTCCAAGAAAAATAACATGGTGGATTGAGGAAAACTGCAGTTGGATTACTGAAGCGATATCAATGCTTAACCATGAGTCGTCTGGAGAAATCGAAGCTGGCAGACAAGAACCGATAAAAGTAACAATTGACCGCGATGCATTAGGTTTAGGGTTAAAATCATACATTCTTAATATTAATTCGGATAATGGCAGCAAAGAATTGCTGATAACAGCTGGGGCTGATGTGGGGCTACCTTCGCTTACAACAGATCCTGTCAGCAATCTCACACAATATTTTGTTACATTTAATGGGACTGTTATTAACGGAGGTACGCCTGTTTATACTGAGAGAGGTTTTGTTTATTCTACAAATCCTCAACCGACAATTGATAATAATTTGGGTAAAATTGTTTCAGGAATAAACGGTCAGGCTTCGTATTCAGCAAATTTAAATGAACTTACACCAAATACCACATATTATGTCAGCGCTTATGCAATAAATGCTGTTGGTGTAGCATATGGCGACCATGTCTCCTTTACTACTCCAGCTGGCATTATTAATGTCACAACACATGATGTTACCGATATAGCTTCTACAAGTGTAACGTGTGGCGGAACACTCTCACTAGAAAACGGTAACACTTTACCTGTAACTGCTCGTGGTGTATGTTGGAGTACTAACCATAACCCAACAACTGCCAACAATCATACTGATGACGGTTCAGGAATAGGCTCATATACCAGTTATATTACCAATCTAACTATTAACACCAATTATTACGTTAGAGCATATGCGACAAATGAGGTGGGGACTTTCTATGGAGAAGAAAAAACGTTTACAACAAATTCAGGTGAGATAACTGTGACAACCAACTCTGTTACATCCATCGGACCAGAAACAGCAATATGCGGTGGTAATGCTACGGTTTCTAATGAAAACAACTTGCCAATAACGGCCAAAGGTGTTTGCTGGGCTACAACACAAAATCCCACCATTTTTGACAATCATTCTATTGATGGGACAGGCACTGGAGCATTTGTTAGTTATATATCAGGGCTAACATCAGCTACAATTTACTATGTAAGAGCATATGCCTCCAACGAATTTAACACTTATTACGGTGAAGAGAGGGTTTTTGCCACCAACGGAGCTACTCCTATTGTTATGTTGGATGTATATAGTTTTGAAGCTTTATCCTCCACTAGCGTAAGTTGCACATCAAATATCCTATATGATGGAGGTTTTACTATAACAGAAAGAGGCGTTTGTTGGAGTACAGTACCAAATCCAACTATTGCTGATTCTCACACTTCTGATGGAAACGGGACGGGTTATTATTCGTCGGTTATAACAGGTTTGACCGACAATACAACATATTATATCCGTTCATATGCGACAAATCTGTCTGAAACTTCATATAGTGAACAGTTCATAATGGAATATGATTATCGTATATATCTAGGCTTCCCGCGATTTATTTACAATGGCAATACCTATGTTGTATATTCAGATTTAGGATCCTTTATGCCGTGGCATTCAGCAGTTACAACTTGTGAAAACCTAACATTTGCAGGATTTACAGATTGGCGTTTACCAGATTTAAATGAACTTTATTATATGTATTTAATTCACAACACAATTGGTGGATTTGTTAATGACAAGTATTGGAGTAGTGATTATGATAATAATTATCATAATGGTTATTCAATAGATTTTTGTGATGGATTAACTTATTATAACGCCATGAATTGCTATGTACGTCCAATAAGAGTAATAACAAAATAAATAATTATATGGAAAACACCACAAACACCCCTCAAGAATCAAAACCCCACAAAATGGTGGGCTACGTAAGCACATTTCTCAAATCTGCAGCAGTAGCCTTGATTTTTGCCTTGGTTTGCTTTGCATTCGACCGGTATGAAAACGTCATGCAGCAAAAACAATTGGACGAATCAATTGCAAAACTTGACGAGATTGAACAAAGTCTGTCAACCCGTTCATTGGGTATTTTCCCCGGATATATCAAAGAAATCAGGGAATTGTTTAATAATATCAACAAAACTGACACCATAGTGATTATGGAAGACGTGCTCTATTATGGTTTTAAGAGCAAACCAAAAGAGTTCTACGAAATGAACAAGAAGCTGTTTGATCACGCCATGCAGAAAGGTGCCGTAACCGTTGCATATTACAGTTTTGAGCAAAGAAATGTACCCGTGGCAATGGACATTTTCCACAATATGATAAAAAATGAGCATATAAGCAGTGATAACATTGCTATGATGAACAAGGAATGTGACACTATTATAAGAACAATAAAAGGTGATAACAAACTTCAAAAAATATGGGCTGCTGAATATGAGTTATGTGACAAATATTTCAAAGCCACCATTAAAAAAGACTATAAAAAGTTTGAAGAAAGCATTAACGGCGAAAACGGATATTTAAGCACAGCACTAATCAATTTTGGAGAGAACGAAACAACACAAGGCGCTGGTGTGGCTAAAGACATGTGCAAAGACATTCAAAAACTCAAAGAAAAATACCTTAAGAAAGATTTGAATAAAATCACTTTTGCCGATTTCGAAAACATGAATCGCGAAATAAGTATGGTAATTGCAGAATATTACGAAAAACGTGGAATAAAACTTGTTCCATTAAACGAGTACCTCACCATGAGTTGTTGGATGGTCAAATATGGTCATACGACAGGCGCCAAGGCAGTGCTGGCATTCCCGAGCAAATACTCGTCTGATGAAATCGGATTTTATTCACAAGACGAGGCTTTCTCGAGGTATATTTCAACCATGTTGAACGGAATATTGTTAAATAAAGGCTCTGAAGCAAACAACTACTAATAAAAACACAATAAGTTTTACAACCATGGATAATCTAAACACGTCTCAAAATCAAAAAAAATCTTCCTTGTGGCCTCTATGGCTCAATCTGCTGGCTTGGGGAACAGGAATCTTAATCGGTTCGTTAATTGACAATGTCGAACTGCTAATATTAAGCGTCATTTTATTTGTCATGTCACTGATAATTCTGATAGCAATTAAAAATTATCAGTCGAAACTGGCAAAAACGCAATCAAATGCGAATGCGTCAAATGTTTCAAACAATCAAGCGAAATGGTCGTTGCCGACTACACCGGTGTTTGTTGACCCTTACTCTGGTTTTATATTTAAAAATATGCTTGAAATAATGAAACTCCATTTTAAAGACGACTTTGACTATACTCATGGCGATGCTATGATTAATGTTGAATACCATGGCGAAACCATAATGCAGATAATCGACTGGCCCGACCGCGAAAAAGGTGAGAAGCACAATGTTACTCTTCATTTTTATCCGATGTTTGATAAAAATGTGGCGGAGCGCTTTAAAAACTGTTTCTATAAGGACGAATTCGACATGAATGAAGAAAACAATCAGTTTATGGCATACTTTGGTGACGATTTTGAAAAAGCCGCGAAAGTGACTTCGTATGTCCTTGCAACAGTGTATTATATACCAACAGACACAAATCTGAAATACGACATGTGTTCATGCTGAAAGCAAATAGTAATTAATTATCGAACGATTCTTACCAATTAAATATTAAAAACCATGTTAAAAAGAATTTTAATAAAGCCACAGAAGAAGCACATTATGCTGTGGTTTGCAGTTATCGTAATGATGTTAATTAGCATCAGTTGTACTGCGCAAGATAATGATGGTCTCTATCTGATTAAAGACGAAGCAGGACTATATGGCTACATTGACAAAACAGGAAAAATTGTCATTAAGCCACAATTCGAATATGCTGATGATTTTTCAGAAGGCTTGGCTGCTGTAGGTGAAATGGGCTACATTGATATTACAGGGAAAGTTGTAATAACACCACAATTTGAATTTGGATCTGCTTTTAGAGAAGGAGTGGCTTTTGTTGCAAAAGATAGTGAAAAGGTTGGCATAATTGATAAAACAGGACGATTACTTAATAATTATACAATTGATTTTGATTGGACCTTCTTTAATCAATTCTTTCGTTTTCATGAAGGATTAGCTACAATTGAGATTGATAACAAATATGGCTATTTTGACATAACTGGTAAAATAGTAATAAGACCACAATTTGAAAATGCAAATGAATTTTCAGAAGGATTGGCTGCTGTTAAAATAGATGGCAGTTGGGGTTTCATTGACAAAAATGGTAAAATTGTCATAGAGCCTAAATTTGAGATCGCAAGGTCTTTTTCAGAAGGATTGGCTGCCGTTAAAATTGATGATGAATGGGGTTATATTGACAAGACCGGAAAAATTGTAATAGAACCTCAGTATGATGTTGTCAATAATTTCTCAGAAGGTTTGGCTCGCGTTGCATACCATGAATCCAAGACTATTTGTTATTATGATTATATTGATAAGACAGGAAAGAAAATAATAGAAAGTGTACTTTTCGCGCATGACTTCTCAGAAGGTCTAGCATATGGAAAGATTGGTGATGCTTATAAAAGAGAAGATGGATTTTTTAATAATAAAGGTGATCTGGTAATAAAACTATCAGATAATTGTTCTGATGATTTTTACACGGGTTTTTATAATGGTTATTCTACGATATCAAAGTCAGGGAAAAGTGTTTTTATTGACAAAAACGGAAAAATAATGGATAATATTCAATTTGATTATCTAATATCTTATTTTGATAATAACGGAATTGCTTGCGTAAAAAATAAAGATGACAAAGGGAATAATTGGGTTATTTATATAAACAATAAAGGCAAGATAATATATAAGTATAAGAATATAGACTAAATTGTATATTTAAAAACAGTGACTCATATAGTGAGAACGTAAATTAAACCAAGTTTGCCCTATACCTACTCCATTGAATATCATCGAATTACATAAAAAACAGAAAGAATCCGTCTTTTTTATTGCCAGAAGATGGAACTATACAGCTTGAAGTCCAATTGTATGAAGAAGCAGTGTGGCTAACACAATATCAGATGGCTATTTTGTTTGAGACAACGAGAAACAATATCACTATACATATTGGCAATCTGTTTAGAGAAGGTGAGTTGGAGAAAATATCAGTATGGAAGGAATCCTTACTAACTGCTGCGGACGGAAGGCCTTATAAAACAAAGATATATAATCTCGATGTGATAATATCAGTTGGTTATCGCGTGAAATCCAAACATCGATGATGATGTTTATCACATTGGTGCCTCAATTAAAGATTTAGGGAATAGTGTTTTCGCTTTTTCTAAAATGGGACTAGAGAAAGAAATCATCCTGTCAATCTTGTAAATAATGTCTAAAAAACAAAAAAAGACGTCACTTCAATGTGGCGTCTCTACTTTTTTTATTGTATATATATTGCTTAGCACATCTCCAGCACTGCGTCGGTGACGTATTTGAGCTGTTCGTCGGTGAACTCGGTGTGGATTGGGAGTGCCAGGACGTGGTCGCAGAGGTACTCGCAAACCGGGAAGTCGCCCTTCTTGTAGCGCGGGTCGGCGTAAGCCTTCTGCATGTGCAGAGCCACAGGGTAGTAGATGGCGCAGGCTATGCCTTTCGACTGCAGGTGCTCCATCACTTTGGCGCGGTCCAAGCCGTTCAACACCACCACATACTGATGATAGACGTGGTTGGTGAAAGGAGCGGTCTTAGGAGTGATAATCTTGTCGGTCTTCGAGAAGGCCTTCTCGTAATAAGCTGCCGCATACTGACGGGCTGCGATATATTCGTCGAGGTGTTTCAACTTGATGTCGAGCACTGCTGCCTGAATGGCGTCCAGACGGGAGTTGACACCCACGTAGTCGTGGTAATAACGGGTCTGCATACCGTGGTTGACCACAATGCGCATCATGTTGGCCAGATTGTCGTCGTTGGTGAAGATGGCGCCGCCGTCACCGTAGCAACCGAGGTTCTTCGAAGGGAAGAAGGAGGTGCAGCCGATGTGGCCTATGGTGCCAGATTTCTTCACTGTGCCATCCTTGAAGGTGTAGTTGGCGCCTATAGCCTGGGCGTTGTCTTCAACCACATACAGGTTGTGACGCTTGGCTATGTCCATGATGGCATCCATGTTGGCGCACTGACCGAACAGGTGCACAGGCACTATGGCTTTGGTGTGAGGTGTGATGGCACGCTCCACGGCAGCCGGGTCCATGCAATATGTCTCTTTGTCGACATCCACCACCACTGGAGTGAGACGCAGCAAAGCCACAACCTCGGCAGTAGCGATGAAAGTGAACGAAGGGGTGATGACCTCATCGCCTGGCTTCAGGCCGAGACCCATAAGGGCAACCTGCAGGGCATCGGTACCGTTGGCACAAGGAATCACATGCTTAACATTGAGATATTGCTGTAAATCTTCTTGGAATTTCTGTACGAAAGGACCGCCGATGAAGCCGGCTGTTGAGAGAATCTGCTGGATGGCTGAGTCCACCTCAGGTTTGATTTTGTTGTATTGACCGACTAGGTCAACCATTGGAATTTTCATAGTTTAAAATTTTTAAAGCGCAAAAATAAAAAAAAACTAAGTCAAAAGTATGCTGTCATTAATTTTTTTCAAAAAAAAGTTTTTCGTATTGAAAAAAGTTGTAATTTTGCACTCCGTTTTGAAAAGTAAAAAGAAACAAATAAAATATTAGAGAAGATGTCAAGGATTTGTCAAATCACAGGAAAGAAAGTCATCAGTGGAAACAACGTTTCACACTCTAACAAGAAGACCAAGAGAACGTTTTCACCAAACTTGAAGATCAAGAGGTTCTACGTTCCAGAGTGGGATGAATGGGTAGTTTTGAAGGTCTCTGCAGCAGGTCTGCGCACCATCGACAAGAAAGGCGTTTATCAGGCAATGGTCGACGCAGCGAAGGATGGCAATCTGAACCGCTGGTAAGATATGACTATTTTAAAAAGAAGCCGTCTGCTTAAGGCGGCTTTTTTTGTGTAATAAAGCACTTGAAACGGCGTTATTAAATGATATGAAAAGGCTGATTATCTTCATATTGCTGCTTCTTCCGGCTTTTGCCTTCGGGCAGAAGAAGGATGGCGTGCTGTATGGAAAAATCGTCAGCGAAGACGGCAAAGCCTTGGAATTTGTGAATGTGGCGGTGCAGGGCACCCCTCATGGCGTCGTTTCGGACAATCACGGCAGTTACCGACTGACGCTTCCGGCCGACACATTAATTAATATAGTGTATTCCTTCGTGGGCTTTGAGGACGAAAAGCTGCAGCTGAGGCTGAAGCCCGACGAGCGCCGCAAGAACGACGTGGTGATGAAGACCTCGTCGACCATGCTTCCGGAGGCTACTGTTCACGACCAGGCCATCAACAGCTCTACCATCACCAAGCTCGACGCCAGAGAGGCCGTGCTGCTGCCTTCAGCGGGAGCCGGCGGAGTGGAAGACATGGTGAAAACCTTGGCCGGAGTGAGTTCGACCAACGAGCTCAGCTCGCAGTACAACGTGCGAGGCGGCAACTTCGACGAGAACCTCATCTACGTTAACGGAATAGAGATTTACAAGCCTTTCCTGGTTGGCTCGGGCCAGCAGGAGGGACTGAGCTTTATCAACTCCAGGCTGGTGTCGAACATTGAATTCTCGGCCGGCGGATTCTCGACCGAATATGGCGACAAGCTTTCGTCTGTGCTTGACATCTCATACAAGAAACCTACGGTGACGGAAGGCTCGTTAGCACTCAGCATGCTGGGCGCCGAGGCTCATGCCGAAGGTCAGGCATTTAAAAACAGGATGAGCTACCTGATTGGAGCCAGATACAAAAACACCAAGTATCTGCTCGGCAACATGGACACCAAGGCCAACTATCAGCCTAATTTCACTGATGTTCAGGCACTTTTAACATACAGTGTTTCACCACGTTTCGAGATAACGGCTCTGGGTTATTACTCTCGCAACAGCTATCTGATGATACCTACCACCCGCGAGACTGACTTCGGCAACCTGCAGGCCTCTTACCGCCTGAAGGTGTATTTCGACGGACAGGAGCTGAGCCGCTACACCACAGGACTGGGAGCGGTGACATTCAACTACAGCCCCAACGAGGACCTTAACCTCAAGCTCATAACATCGGGCTATTCGGCGGTGGAGTCGGAGACCTACGACATTCAGGGACAGTATTGGATAGGTCTTTTGGAGACTAATCCGGGCAGCGAGGAATATGGCAATGTGATAAGCAACCAGGGTGTGGGAACTTACATTGAGCATGCCCGTAACTCGTTCTATACCAGAGTGTTCAATATCGACCATAAGGGCGCTTACACATACAACGACAACACTTTGAAATGGGGCTTGCGCTACCAGCATCAGTATTTCGACGACTTCATCAACGAGTGGGATATGGTCGACTCGGCAGGCTACACCCAGCCTCACACTATAGACTCGATTCTCAATCCCAACAACCCCATGCAGACCCCTCTGGAGCTGAAGAATGTGTCCAAAGGCCACAACGAGCTTAATGTCAACTGCCTCGACGGCTACTTGCAGAACTCTTGGCAGTTTGAGAACGAGAAAGGCAATATATGGGTGCTGACGGCAGGACTTCGCCTCAACTATTGGGGTTACAACAGCTCGGTTAACGTCAGCCCTCGTGCAGGCATAGCCTTTAAGCCGCAGAAATATCCCAACATGACCTTCCGCCTGTCGGGAGGCGTTTACGTGCAGCCGCCTTTCTATCGCGAACTGCGTATGTTTGACGGCAGTCTGGTGAGCAAAGACGATGCCTTGGTGCAGAAATCATATCAGGTGGTGCTTGGCCACGAATACAGGTTTACGGCCTGGGATCGCCCCTTTGTGCTGACATCAGAGATATACTACAAGTATTTGAAAGACATCATCCCATACGAAGTTGACAACATCCGCATCAGGTATTATGCCGACCAGAAAGCCACAGGCTACGCCACCGGTATAGACTTAAAGGTCAACGGAGAGTTTGTGAAGGGAATAGAGAGCTGGGCTTCGGTCTCAGTGATGAAGACAGCTGAAAACATCAAGTATTACATAAACTCCGACGGACAGATACTGTCGCAGACTGACATCAACAACGGAGCCGACTACGACCACGACACCATCATCTCGGGCATACCCCGTCCGTCCGACCAGCGCATCAACTTTGCAATATTTTTCCAGGATTACATCCCGTTCATACCTTCGTTCAAGGTGAATCTGAAGCTCATTTTCGGCACGGGTTTGCCGTTCGGAGCGCCTGAGTCGGAGCGTTACCAGCAGAAGTTCCGCATGCCGTCTTACCGCCGTGTGGATATAGGATTCAGCAAACAGCTGATAGGGGAGAAGACCTCCTTCCGTAACCCGAGAAATCCTCTCAGATACATAGAAAACTGCTGGCTTAGTCTTGAGATATTCAACCTTTTGGGGGTGAACAACGTGAGTTCCTATATGTGGGTGACCGATGTATACAATGTGCAGTATGCCGTGCCTAATTATCTTACCAACCGTCAGATAAATTTGAAACTTGTTGTTGAGTTCTAAAAAATATTATAAGTATGAAAAAACTATACCTATTGCTTGCAATTACCTTATTGTCAGATTTGGTATTCGGACAGATGAAACCCAAGGAAGTTGACGCCATCAAGAGCGACACAACTTTGTACTGGGGCTTGAGCCGGGTGTGCAACACTTTGGAGGAAGCTACCGACATGTCGATGGACGAGCTTTACGAAAACATCGCCAAGAACTGCAATTCCCATGCCATTTACCTTGCAAACAACGGTGACAACCAGCTGGAAAACATAATCAAGACATTCAAGGAGCGCATAGACGACAAGGTGAGGGTGCAGGCAGTGATAGAAGACGAGAAAAAGGACGCCTATCAGTATATCAGCTGGATGAAACGCTCTGAATTCAGGGCCATGTGCAACGACCGCAAGCACGACATAGGTAACTTCATAGCCAAGGGTGTCAAGCAGGAGGAAGACGCCTGTCTGGAAGACGCCCTGAAGTCGTATTACTGGAGCCTGATGCTCATTTATGCCCATCCTCAGGGTAAGGTGCTGCATTTCGATGTGCCGGAAATCAACGAAAATATCGACTCGGAATGGCTTATCGACCGCATCAACGGAAGCGATGGCATTCTCAAGTCGTTCAACTTCATAGTGCCTAAGGATGATGCCTTTGAGGAAGAGGGCAGCGGTGTCATGGTCAAGCTCAGAGTCAAGAACAAGCACGGCATGGATGTGAAAAACCTGCGTTGCGACTGTTACGACGGACGTAAATTCATACCCAACACTGTGCGTGACGGCAAACTTATGGTTCAGCTTCGTGAGAAAAACATCAAGACTCTCAAAATAAAAGTCGACTATATTTTTGAAGATGACGCCAAAAAGATGAACATAGACGTGGCCAATGCCATAGCTCTCATCAAAGGCCCCCGTTTCTCGAACAGCATTAACGTCGACCTCTCAAAGACCAAGACAGTGAAGCCTGAAGAGGAGGTGCAGGGTTGGAACAAGATAGAAAGCAACCGCCCTGTGGCCAAGAACGTCTATCTGGAGAAGATGCAGATAATTGAGAATGCCATGCGTAGCGGCAACATTGCCTCGGCCCGCGACTGCTTCTCGGAGAGCGGCTACGGCATGATCGACACCCTCTCGCATTACGGCAAGATGACTGTGGTTGGCAAACCCGACTACAAATTCCTGAAATACAACGATGAGGTTTTGTGCCGCAGCATCACGGTGCAGTTCGATTTCCGCAACACCCCGGGCTTTTCGCAGGACGTGGTGTTCCGTTTCGACACTATCAACAAAGTGGTGACCTCGCTGGCATTCCGCCTGTCTGACCAGGCCGAGTACGACATAGTGTCGAAGACCAAATGGCCTGAGTCGTCCAGACTGCTGCTGGTCAATTTCCTTGAGGATTACCAGACGGCTTACGCCCTCAAGCGCCATCATTTCCTGGAGAGCATCTACTCGGACGACGCCCTCATCATAGTGGGCCGTTTTGTGAAGCGCGCTCCCGACCTTCCAGACCGCATGACTCTCAAGCAGACCACCGAGGAGGCCGAGCTGACAAAATACGACAAGGACACCTATATGAAGAACCTGCGCACCTGCTTCGGCAACAACGAATACATCAGGCTGCGCTTTACAGAGACCGATTTCAACAGGGCCAACAACACCAACGATGTGTACGGCATACGTGTGCGTCAGGAGTATTTCTCGTCGTCTTACGGTGACGTGGGTTACCTCTTCCTGCTGGTCGACTTGCGTCACGAACTGCCTACCATACACGTTCGCGCCTGGCAGCCCGACAAGGTTGACCTCGACAAGCTGATGAACATGGGCGACGTTAGGTTTAATTAGTGGTTTTACTGTCGACCGACAACTAACGGCTAAAAAAAATTACAGCTTTAATTATTTTTACTATATTTGCGAGTTAAATTTTTTCAGATATGCTAACGATACCTTATATCAGAGAACATAAAGAGGAGTGCATTGAACGCTTGAGTATCAAGAATTTCACACGCGTGGAACTCCTCAACGAGATTTTGGCGCTTGATGATGAGCGTCGCAAGACACAGCAGGAGAACGACGAGGCTTTGGCCGAGGCCAACAACATAGCACGTCAGGTGGGTGACCTCTGCAAGCAGGGTAAGGCTGCCGAGGCGGCACCGCTGAAGGCACGCGTGGCTGAACTCAAAGAGTTTACCAAGGTTAAAGGTGATCGTCTGGAAGAGCTTAAAGATTTGATTCAGAAGAAGTTGGTTGAAATACCCAACACTCCGAATATGATGGTGCCGCGTGGCAAGACAGCCGCCGACAACCTGGTGGTGAGCGAAGAGGGCAAGATGCCTAACCTTCCGAAGAACGCCCTCCCGCACTGGGAATTGCTCAATAAATATCACTTGGCCGACTTCGAGTTGGGTAACAAGGTGACAGGCGCAGGTTTCCCGTTCTACACCGGACAGGGTGCACGTCTGCAGCGCGCTCTGATTAACTTCTTCCTTGACGAGGCAGTGAAAGACGGATACTACGAGGTTCAGCCGCCTGTAGTGGTCAACGAGGCATCAGCCTACGCCACAGGCCAGCTTCCTGACAAGGAGGCCCAGATGTACGCAGTGCCTTTGGACAAGATGTACCTCATCCCTACAGCCGAGGTGCCTGTGACCAATATTTTCCGTGATCAGATAGTTCAGGAAAGCCAGCTGCCTATCAAGCGTGTGGCCTACTCCAACTGCTTCCGCCGTGAGGCCGGCTCATGGGGCAAGAACGTGCGCGGCTTGAACCGTCTGCACCAGTTCGACAAGGTTGAAATAGTTGAAATAGCACATCCTGACAACTCATACGAACGCCTTGAGGCCATGAAGGAACATGTGGCCGGACTGCTCCGTAAGCTTGAGCTTCCGTTCCACGTGCTGCGCCTTTGCGGTGGCGACATGAGCTGGACATCAGCCATGACTTACGACTACGAGGTGTGGTCGGCTGCACAGCAGATGTGGCTTGAGGTGAGCTCGGTGTCATGCTTCGAGACATTCCAGGCTAACCGTATGAAACTCAGATTCAAAGATAAGGATGGCAACATCCGCCTGGCTCACACCCTCAACGGCAGCGCCCTCGCCCTTCCGAGAATAGTGGCGGCATTGCTCGAAAACAACCAGACAGAAGACGGTATCATGATTCCTAAGGCACTTCAACCATATACAGGCTTTGAAATCATTAAGTAAGATATTGATAATTATATGTTTGCCTTTGATGGTGGCTTGTGTTGACAAGTCACCGTCAGGGCAGATTGACGCCATGCTCAAACGCGTCACGGTGGTGGAGCGTCGGGTGGATAAGCTCTATGACGGCGACTTCAGCTATCTGGTGAAGGAATATGCCGCTCTCGACACCACAGTGGCACGCCAGAAAGACATCAACACCGAGATGGTGCTTTTACAGGCTTATCTGCAACAGTTTGAGACACAGAGAGTTGTGATAAAGAGAAACGCCAGTTTGTCCAGACAGCAGCTCTCAAACCTGAAAGACGACGTGAAAAAGCAGCTTTACGATGAAGCCACCACGTCAAAATACATCAAAGACGAAGAAAAAGAGCTTCACACCATGGAGGCTCAGTTAGATTATTTTCAGGAAAAGTTTGACGCACAGAAGAAAGTCGTGAAACAACTGAGGAAGGAGTAGACATGAGACTGTCGCACTTCCCGAGCTGTTTGGCATTGTTCTGTTTTCTGACGCTTTTGGGCGTCAGTGACCTTAATGCCCAGTCGCGGCAGGTTGACGAGAGGCTGGCCCGTGAGTTCTATCAGAAAAAAGACTACGAGAAGGCCGGAGAGATATACAAAAACCTATATGAAACCTACGGCTATAGCACTTATTTCACCTATTACACCGATTGTCTGACCCTTACAGGCGATTATGCCGCTGCCGAGAAGGCTCTGAAATCCTATCTGAAACAGAATCCGAACAATTGGAAGGCACATGTCGACTTGGCATACAACTATATGCAGCAGGGTGAAAACGACAAGGCTACGAAGTATCTGAACAAGGTCTTGAAAGATGTTCCCAACAATATAAGTTCGATAAGGGAAGTGGCCAGCCTGTTGAGAAACAGGAATTTCAACGATTTGGCCATAGCTATGTACGACAGGGGAGCCAAAGACCCAAACATTGACTACAGCTTCAATCTGGAGAAGGCTTACGCCTACAACTCCATGCTCGACTTTGAGAATGCCACCGAGTGCTATCTGTTGTACTTGAAAGAGAATCCGGAGCAATACGAGATGGTTAAAAACCGCTTGCGCGTGATGATGATGTACGACCTGAACGGCAATGTCGATGACGTGATTCGTATGGCTTTGTTGCGCAAGACACAGGCTGAACCTGAAAACGAGGAGTATGCCTCTCTGCTGATGTGGTTCTCCCTGCAGATGCAGGACTACGACCTGGCTCTGATGCAGTTGAAAGCCCTCGACAAGCGCGGCCATGGCAACTATGAGAACGACATAATATACATAGCCCAGATTGCCAGCGACAACAGACAATACGACATAGCGATAGACGCCTATGAATACGTCTTGAAAAAAAGCGGAGAGGGAGTGTTTTACGTGAACGCCACCGTCGGACTTATCAAGACTGAATATGCCCAAGCTGTGGCCAATGGCAGTCACGACAAGGCTTTTTACGATAAGCTTTCAGAACGCATAGACGAGGCCATACGCAAGATTGGCATAAATGACGAGACCTTGCCGCTCATAACGGTGCAGGCTCGCATTATGGCGTTTGAGCTGGGCAGATCCGAGGAGGCTGTAGCCTTGCTCAACCACTCTCTGGAGATGAATATGTCGGCCTATCGCAAAGCCGAGCTCAAGATGGAGCTGGCCGACATCTACCTGTTTACTGACGAGGTGTGGGAGTCGACTTTGCTGTATTCTCAGATAGAGAAGATCTTGAAAAACGAGCCTATAGCTCACGAGGCGAGGTTTAAAAACGCCCAGCTACGTTACTTTATCGGTGAATTTGAATGGGCCAACGCCACGCTCGATGTGCTCAAGGCCGCCACCTCGAAGCTGGTGGCTAACGACGCCATGACCCTCTCGCTGACCATCAGCGACAACCTCGAATACGACACAATAGGGCTGAAGAGGCTCGCCAAGGCCGATTACTACATATATCAGCGCAAATACGGGCTCGCCAACCAAATGCTCGACTCGGTGGTGGCTTACAACCCCAACGAGGTGAGTCTGCCGAGCGCTTTTTACCGCAAGGCGAAGATAGCCTATGAGGAGGGCGATTATGCAGTTGCCGACAGCCTGTACAAGAGGGTTTACGAGGGCTATGCCGACAGTTATATGGCCGACGAGGCTCTGATGGAAGATGCCATGCTGCTTGAAAGACAGTTGGATAGGAGGGAAGTGGCCATGGAATGCTATGCCCGTTTGTTCGACTACTACACCGCCAGTGTATATGTGGCCCAGGCCCGAAAGAGTTACCGTCGTCTGCGTGATGAAATAAATGAATAAGACTGACTATGGGATACTATCAGAATAACGATTCAGTGAGGCCGAAAAAGGCACTCGGACAGCATTTCCTTGTGGATTTGAACATAGCCCGAAAAATAGTCGACTCTCTGTCGCATGAACACGATGCGGTGATAGAGGTGGGCGCCGGTATGGGAGTTCTGACGCAGTATCTCATTGAAGATCAGCTTGATAAGCTGCAGGTGGTGGAAATTGACAGCGAGTCGGTGGAGTATCTGCAGAGAAAGTTTCCGCAGTTGGAGGGGCATCTGGTGCATGGCGATTTTCTGAAGTATGAGATGCCTGAGGGCGACGTGGGCGTCATAGGCAACTTCCCTTACAACATCAGCTCGCAGATATTCTTCCAGGTTCTGAAATACCGCAACAGAGTGTCGGAATGCGTCGGCATGATTCAGAAAGAGGTTGCTGAGCGCATAGCGGCGGCTCCTGGCAGCAAGACTTACGGCATACTGAGCGTGCTTTTGCAGGCTTGGTACGACATAGAATACCTGTTTACGGTTCATGAGAATGTGTTCAACCCGCCACCAAAGGTAAAGTCGGCGGTTATCAGGCTAAAGCGCAACAATGTCAAGGAATTGGGCTGCGACGAGAAGCTCTTCTTCACCGTCGTTAAACAGGCATTCAACCAGCGCCGCAAGACTTTGCGCAACTCACTGCGTTCGCTTATTCCGGCGGAGATTATCGGCAATGAGATTTTTAATAAGAGGCCTGAACAGCTGTCAGTGCAGGAGTTTGTGGAAATAGTACGACAATTTGAAGTTTGACAGAAACATAAGGGGGAACAAGATGACACAAGGCGACCATCAAAAATGAGGGTCGCCTTTGTTTTGTTTTTATTAATTTTTTTCAAATCCCTGGCTGCAAATCAGAAAATTAATTGTAATTTCGCAGAAAGTTAAAAAATATAAAATATGAATATAGAACTAATTATCAAAAAGCGAAGCCTTAGAGAAAACCGCAGAAGTTTTAATAACTACATGCTTGAGAGAGAGTTGAGGAATAGTGTCAGTCCTGATGAATTCAGGGCTAAGTTGGTGGAAAGTGTTGTCAAGCAGTATGAAAACGTACAATGTTAGGTTTACAAGAGGACTTTACGACAAGATAGAAGAGATTGCAAAATTTATTTCATCATTAGTTGATGAGATTCTTACGCTGTCTTATCGTGCAGATACAATGCCTAAATTAATTTGGGATTCATCTGATGTTCAACATTCGGATTCCAGGCGTATGCTTGTGAAAAAAGGTAGATTGTCGGTATTTTTCATAATCTACAAAAACTATGTCATAGTTTACGATATTGTTCCGTCAAAGCTATTGACAAAGGAATTACCAGAAATGGAGTCAATATAATCTTTCAAAAATTTCATCTTTTTTTTCATTGTAAATCAAGGATTTTGTACCTTTACAGCGTCAAAACTATTAACAACGACATATAATGAACATAGAACGCTTCAAAACAATACTTTTATTGGCAGTCCTTATGCTTTTCATGGTGCCGCAGCGCGCTTGGGCTTCTTATCGTGCCGTTGCCACTAAAGGCAAACTGCCAGGTGCGTTTTCAGTAAGTGCCACCAAGCAGGTCTGGTTTTCGCAAGGCAACTTGCAGTATCAGGCCGACAATGGGGATGGAGGCAGCACTTGGCGCTTTGCAATAAAGCAGTATGACTTTGTGGGTGATGCAACACATGGCAATGTGTATGAGAAGGATGTTAAGACCGGCGGTCTTGATCCAAGTTACGAGAATAACCGCCGCATCGGCCTCAGTGTTCGTCTTGTTTCAGAAACCATGTTCCCAGGTTCAGGCACAGCGGATGATCCTTACCTCATTACTTCCGTTGACACATGGAATTACCTAGTTAATGCCGGCAACACCTATTCAGGTAAGTTCTTCCAATTGACAGAAGACATCAGCGTGACCACAATGGTAACCGCCACATTCTCGGGCACATTCGATGGTGGCGGTCACACCCTCACTTTCAACTACACCGCGACAAGTGATAACGCTGCGCCATTTGCATATATCACTGGTGCAACTATCAAGAACCTCAGGGTGGCTGGCACGATAAATACCGGTTATAAATATGCTGCCGGTATTGCAGCAGAGTGTGGTACCACCACTATTACAAACTGTCAAAGTAGCGTTACTATCAATTCTTCGGTTGTTGGCGATGGCACACACGGCGGATTGATTGGCCGTCAGTCAAGTGGTACGCTTACCATCAACAGCTGCTTGTTCGATGGCGAGTTGATGGGGGCAAATACCACTAGTTGCGGTGGATTTGTGGGCTGGGTTTCAAATAATTCAGGCTACCACACTTACATCTCCAATTCGCTCTTTGCACCGGCAAATATCACCGTCACGGCCTACACCTTTTGTCGTCAAAATAAAAGTACACTCCATCTTGAAGCTAGTACCTGCTACTACATTACCCCCAGTTGGACTGCCTCTACTGTTCAGGGCGAAAATGCCGGCAGCATGACTACTGCGTCGTTAGTAACAGCGTTGAACAACGGCGACAAGAACTGGTGTGTTCATCGCGGCAATGCCATTCCAATCATGGTGAACCTGGTGATCAGCACTAAGGCCCAGTGGGATACGTTTGCCGCAAATGTGGGCAACTACGACAGCAAATATGTGCAATTGGGTGCCAATATCGGAACGGCAAATGATCCGATTACCACGATGACAACGTCAGCCACATCCTTTAAAGGTATCTTTGATGGTAACGGATATACGCTGACTGTCAACCTCTCAGGTTCATCTTATACGGCACCGTTCTCGCTGTTGAACGACGGTACCATTATGAATCTGCATGTAGAAGGAAGTGTGACTGTTACTGGTGATTACGGAGGAGGACTGGTTTGCAGAACGTCGGGGGGCGACAACCTCATTGACAATTGTGTGGTCAACACGAATGTCAATGGAGTGAGTTACATTGGAGGTGTCATAGCCCATGCCTATAACGCTAAAAAACTGACGATATCCAATTGTGTCTATGGCGGAACGCTTACGCAATCTGGGGGTTATATCGGTGGAATATTCGGATGGTATAATAATAACAATAATACCAACTTGAATCTCATAATGCATAATTGCCTGTTCAAAGGAACCTACGTTGGTAACGGTCAGTTCCATCCTATAGGTGTAAAAAAATTGGCAGCAACCTTTAGTAATCTTGACTGTCGGGATTGTTTCTATACAGCCAATCCAACTACACCAGACGACCCAGACCGTTTTTTCACAGACGGCACCAAGGTTAGTGAATTGACTATCGGCACTACGGGAGTGAGCATTGCTTCCGGCAGTTATGCTACCTTCCAAGGCACTAAATACTACTATGGTACGGTTACGCTGGGCTACAACGGCCCCATGGCAACCACGAATTTTAGTCTGGACGGCACTCATCTCAACGACAACAGTTTCACCATCAGCACTGATAATGCTGCGTTTGACGATGGTACCGCCACCATCAAATGGGATTTCCCGGGAAGAGGAACAGTGGGAGACCCCTACCAGATTTCTTCAGCCGCCGTTTGGGATTTCCTGGCAGACGACGTGAACAGCGGCACCAACTATTCCGGCAAATACTTCCGACTCGAAAACGACCTCGACTACTCTGGTGTAACGGTTGACGGGGGCAGCAACTTTACGCCGATAGGATGGGCTTCTGATTTCTGCGGGAACTTCGACGGACAGGGCCACACCATCAGCGGCGTGATGATCGAGAGCACAGCTGGGAGTCAAGGAATCTTCGGCACCATCGGCACGGCAGCTACGGTGAAGAACCTCGTGATAGCCAACAGCAACATCACCGGCGGCAATAATACGGGCGCCGTGGTGGGCATGGCAAATGGTAACATCGAAAACTGTCACGTACTTGGGGATGTCATCATCGCCGGCACTGGGGTTAACCACGGCGGCATAGCAGGCTATGGCAACGTCATTGCCTGCACCAGCGCGGCTATAATAAGAGCTACAAATACTCCTGCTGGCGGTATCGTAGGCTCTGGCGATGCCAACAACTGCCTCTACTACGGCACTATCCTTCCTGCCTATGCCAGTACCATTGGTACTCTTACCAATGGCAATGTCACCAACTACCAGACCTACGACGCAACGACCACATCGCACAAATACGCCCGTGTCTATGACGCCGATCCTGGCATCATGGGCACAGTCACGAAGACCTACGCCGACACGGGCTACAAGGTCTATGAGAAGGGCGTGAGCTACGGCGGCAAGTTCTACACTGATGTCGTCGTCATGACGGAGGACGGCATCACCGACCTCACAGCCTATGCCGGAAAGACCATCGACGCTGCCTTTAACCGCTCGTTCGATGCCCTCGGCACCAGCACGGGCACTGTCCATGCGGCAACCATCTGCCTGCCCTTCAGCTTCGCGAAGCCTAACGCCAGCGTGGGCACATTCTACACCTTCGGCGGCGTGACGAAGAACGGCGACGACTATACGGTGACGATGACTGAAGTGAGCGGCACGGAGATCACGGCTGGCATACCTTATATGTTCGTGCCCGCAGGCAGCGGTGCAACGGTCTTCGAGAATGCGGCCTTCAACGTGCCCGCAGCGGGCTTTACGGCAGCTGGCAAGACGGAGGACGCCGGCGGCTGGGCCTTCACCGGCACCTACACCAAGCTGACATGGGCCAGCGGACAGACACGCCTCTACGGCTTCGCCGGCACGAACTTCAAGACTGGCGACGGCTCGGCGCTGAACGACATCGGCGCCTTCCGACGCTTCGACTACGGCACTACCGCCGCCTTCCGCTGCTACCTCATGGCTCCCGGGACGGCTGGCACGCGTGGCAGCGGCGCGGCCCTGCCAGAGACCATGCGCGTGGTGCTCAAGGGCGCTGACGGCTCGATAACCGGCATCGGCACCATCGACACCATGACGGGCGAGGCCACCCTCGACGGCAACGGCCCGTGGTACACGCTCGGCGGACAGTATCTGCAGGGCAAGCCCTCAAGGCCCGGCATCTATATCCATAACGGCAAAAAAGTCGTGATTAAGTGAGCGAAGCTCAAAGTCGTGATTAAGTAACCTCAAAAAACAACATTGAATTATGAATCAGAAAAAGATCTATCAGAAGCCCGTGATGAAGATGATCACCCTGAAACATAGACCGCGCCTGCTGGCAGGCAGCGACCGCGGCAACGGCGGCGACATGTACTATATCCCCCGCTATGACAACGACATGAACCACATGGCGTAATGCACAGGGGGAAACCGATCGATCAAGGATCGATCAAGGGGACAGGTCCATGATATCGATTAGTCACGGGGACAGGTGCTTGGGTATACCCAGATCTGTCCCCATGACTAATTCTGTGCGTTGATTAGCTATCATACTTTCTTCTTTTACGGTTGCCACCACCACCGCCGTTTACAGACTCCAACTCTTCCTCGTTCAGAGCGCGTGAGCTCTCTTCTTCATTCTTCTTTACCATAATCTT
>JAEEGK010000193.1_pt1 | contig 154164 bp, 142 predicted proteins | sample 8958771 | NCBI WGS metagenome assembly JAEEGK01 (sample SAMN16246547, study PRJNA631951) | gut metagenome | biome: gut microbiome; feature: rumen; material: SC-attached | host: Bos | place: Iran: Karaj | collected 2018-10 | reverse complement strand
GACCTAATCGGAGAGGCTGTAACACCACGTTGGAGCATTGACTTCTCAAATATCAAACAGTGGCAACGCAACAGGTATGACACACGAGGCGTTAAACTCACCCTCCGTTACACATTCAACAGCGTGAGCACTTCATTCCGCGACGCACAAATCAACAAGAGCAGCGATGGACGTGTGGACTAAGCAGTATCATCATTTTTCATAATAATTGCCTCGGAGCGCTTGACGCGATCCGGGGCTTTTTTGTCGCATACCATCCGCTGTAAGGCGGTGGTTAGCTAATCGGTAAGGTGAAGAAACGGCTGGCACCGTTCTTCTCCTTGCTTTGTTTTTCTCCGCTCGCTGCTTCGCTGGAGTGCCACGATGTGTGAGCTGCCATAATCAATTCCCAAGAGGTTATCATTGTCATTACTCCTGCCGCTGATGTATAACTTTTTCCAGTGCAAAGTTAAGGGCAGCCGTTCCACTGCAAGGCCCATGTCGAGTTGCCTTTTGAAAATTTTCTAAAAAATTCAGTTCTGCGCCCATAATTTTTCGAGCCGCAAGCGATAGAAATTTTTCAGGCAAGCCTTGCGGTCGCTCACTTCCCTGCCTCACTTTATTACGCACCGTAAAAAGGTTATACGCGACATACGTAGACAATGATTATTCATCTCTTAAAAATTTCAAAGATTATGACAGCTTCATTCAACACATCGTTCTTCAGCACTCCTGCCACAGCTGCAAGCGGAGTTAGTAAAAAAGGTTTCCGCTCTACCGCATACAATAATTATGTGGTTGATGTGGTGGACTTCGACAATGAAATTCACACTTTCGAGGTCGAGGCAAGCACGGCAGACGAGGCGAGCGAGCAAGCCGCAGAGTTGGCAATGTCGCAAGGCACACAAGTTAGTTACTGCAATGTCTATTGCGAGCAATAACAAGCGAGTTAATAACACTATTCATATATTTCTAAATTTTACAATTATGGCAAATTTGATTTTAGCAAGCAAGCGAGAGGTTAAGAGCGGTGCCCAAATGTGGCACGTGTACCAGCACGAGAATGGCGCAAAGGTCGCCGAGAGTGAGTTTTACTTTGCACTGCCTTACAAGGCTTTGCGCTATGCATTCATGTTGCGCAAGCGCACCGGTGCGATAATCCCGAAAGCCATTTACACGAAGCTAATGGCGGACGTGAGCGCAAGCAAGGCACAAGCCGAGCCGAGCGCAGAGAGCGAGAGCGCACCCCAAGCCGAGCAAGTTAGCGAGCCGAGCGCACTTGCAAAGGCATGGGAAAGCATGAAAGCCAAGCACCCCGACAGCATTTTGCTGTTCCGCTGTGGCGATTTCTATGAGTCTTACGACATTGACGCTAAGATAATTAGCGAGGTTTTAGGCATCACCCTCACACGCACAAGCCGCAAGGACATCACCGCACAAATGGCAGGTTTCCCACATCACGCCCTCGACACATACCTGCCCAAGTTGGTGCGTGCAGGTAAGAGAGTCGCCATTTGCGATGAGCCTACCAAAGTAGCCGAAAAGGTTGAGCCAGCCAAGAAAGCCACACGCAAGAGCGCAAAGAAAGAGAGCAAGTAATTAGAAGTCTAACAAGGTGGGCGAGCAATCGCCCACCACAAACACCACCGAGTTATGATTTTTGAACAAATGACATCAAGCGATTTAGACAAATTGCACGGACATTTAGCCGAAGCCGAGAGCGTAATGGCAAAGTACCGCCCTGTGGGCGCAAAAATGGGCGAGTTTGCCCTGCAATGCGAGGAATATGCCAGGCTGTTAATTCTCGAACTCAATGCCTTTTCGGAGATTGTTGCGCGAGCAAAGAAAGGAGAGCGATAAATCGCACCGCCCACCGAGCAGAAGCCACCCTAACAAGGTGGCTTTTGTTGTCTTTTAGCGGTGGAACTAATGAGAGTAACTTTGCCACAACAAAACCAAACGGCAACGAATATGGCAGTAACCCTACAAACAGAACTGGGGAGCTTGATGTTTTCCTCGCAAATTCCCGACATCGTGATCACCACAAGTGATGACAACGAAGTCGAGGTGTGTCTCGACTGTCGAGACCACACCATTTTCTCGGCACTGCATTTCCCATACGGACGGAGTGTGAAGATACACGACCTGAGCTCGGTAATCGAGTATTACCTGCGCGACCGCAACACCTCGCTCGATGAGTTCCAGTTGCGATCCGTCACGAACGGAACGCAACAAATCCTCGCTACGTTCCAAGTGCTTTATCTCGAACAGCACTTCACTGGCGACATCGAGGAGTTTTTGCGGAACAACTTCCTCACCACTATGGCGGCAAAGCTCACTTCGCCAAAGGCTACGGAGTTCCTGCATTTCTTCATCGAGGCTAACGCCCAGGAATACATCACCTACCAAGTGGTGGCAAGTGTCTATGGCGGCGAGCCGCGCATCTACCAGATGAGGGAGAACTGCGGTCTGTATAACCACGACCGCATCAAGTCAGTGGAACTGACCTGTGAAATGCTCATCGGCATTGTGGAAAGTCCTGCCGACGGCAGACCGTGCGAGGCTATCACCCTGCACGCTTACAGCGTCCATGCCGGGCAACGTGCCTTCACATTCTATGTGCAGGATCACGAGCCGCCGCTCTCGCTCTATTTCCGCAATGCCTTCAACGTCTATGAGCGTTGCGACCTGCAAGCAGTCACCACGCACAAGGCGAAGTCTGACCGCTCAATCGCCGTCACCCATCGGCTTTCGACGTTCTACAACCAGCAGAACGAGAAGCAGTACGAGGTCGAGACCTCTGGGCTTACACTGGAGCAAGCCCGGTGGATTGAGCAGCTGTTCTATTCCCACGACGTGCGCATGGCGACCAAGCGCGACGACTTGTCGGAAGAAACTTTCGGTCAGTACAATCCGCAATATATGCCGATTGTCCTTATCACCGACTTCACCTGCGAAATCCACGACGAGGACGGTGAGCTCAACACCGTTAAGTTCACCTATCAGTACCAAGACAGGAGAACCTATCTTCCTACTGATTACCTCTCGGTCGACCACGACAGAATTTTCACCGCACCTTTCAATCCCACCTATAACTAATATGGCACAATCCATCCACATATCGACATTGCGCAAGATGCTCAAAGCCGGCGACCCAGTGGATATAAAGCTGTGGGTCAAGTGCGGTGAAATCCAGGAGTGGCGAAATTGCATACCGCTGCGCTACAATTTCTACAAAGGCACGCAGCAGTTCAAGTTGCTGAACAGCAACCAAATCAGGCAGGCCCGAATTTGCTGCATTTTCAGCGTGAATAATCTCGAAGTGTTTTTGACCCTTCTATTGCTCATTACAATAATTCCATTCGCATAATGAAAGATCTACAATTCAATTCAGTTGAGACCATACCTAACTTGAACGCTTCGGCGGCGTTCCAAGTGGATAGTGGCAAGGTGTTCAAGGAAGACACGGACATCGTACCCGTCATCGTTGATGACAAGCTCAGTTATATGCCGTGGGGCGGCGACAACGCCATGCCCTTCAACATCCTTGAACTCATCGAGAGCGACGAGACGCTTTCGACCTGCCAAATGTTCAATGCCGAAGTATGCTACGGTTCGGGATTGAACTACAACACCGACGAGTGCAGTGCTTCGGTCAAAGCCGATGTCCATGACTTCGCCCTCGACAACGCATTGCCCTTGTATTTCCTCGGTGTGTGCCAGGACTTCAAGCACTTCGCCTTCTGTGTGTCGGTCATCATCCTCAATGCCGACGGCACCAAGATTGTGCGCTTGCTCCGCAAGGAGGCTTGCTACTGCCGACTTTCCCCTGCGGACAAAGACGGCGCAATTCGACAAGTCTTGTATGCCAACTGGCGCAACGCAGTCAGCAGCCGCGAGGACATCGAGGTGATTGAACTGCTCGACATCAACTCGCCGTGGCGCGACCTCGCAATCCGCATGGGCAGGATAGCGGGCGACGACGGCAGGACCGCCATCCGCACCGCGTGCCGGAAGTTTGCCGTGCTGACACGTGTACCCACACCCGACAGCACTTATTACCCCATACCTTACTACGCTTCGCTGTTCAAGGGCAAGTGGTACAACATCAAGCAGCTCATCGGCATGGCGAAAGAGGCGAAGCTGAAGAACATCGCCCCCATCAAGTACCAGATAGAAATCTCCAACAAATATTGGGATTCCATCTTCAAGAGCGAGGGCATCACCGACCGCCACCAGCAGCAAAAACGCATCGTGCGCGAGAAGCAGCAGATCCTCGACTTCCTCACCGGCGTAGAGAACGCTGGCAAGGTGTGGTTCTCCACATTCTATGTGGCACCCACAGGCGAGGTTCAGCATGAGGTCGTCATCAACAAGATTGACAACGACAAAGAGGGCGGCGACTGGTCGACCGACATCCAAGAGGCGGTGAATATGTTCTGCTTCACTATGCGCGTGCATAGCAACCTTGTCGGCAGTGTGCCGGGCAAGTCGCAGACCAACAACAGCGGCTCGGACAAACGTGAATTGTACACGATCGCCCAAGCCCTGCAAAAGCCGTATCACGACCTTTTGTTCACCGTCCATCAGATGATCATCCGCTTCAACAACTGGAGCGGCTGCAAAGTCGATGTTCCCTTCATCCAACTCACGTTGCTGAGTGAACATCAAGACGCTAAAGAAGTAACCATCAATCCAAATAGCAATGACACGACTAATAACCAGTGACGAGCAGTTGCGCAGGTATCTGCCCAATGCTTTCGCCACGGCGCAGGGCGAGCCGCCCTTCTTCGACAAGGTGCTGCCGTGGCTTGAAACCGCCGAGCGGTGGTTGTTCCAACAGTTCATCGGCGATACATTCGAGCCGTCCTTGCTCGCTATGGGCGAGAACGAGCCAGTGCGCCTGACAGCAACGTGCGTTGTGGCGCACGAGGCGATGCTGCGTGCCGTTCCGAGTCTCGACCTTGTGCTTACGCCCAACGGCTTCGGCATCGTGAGCAACCAGAACGTGGCACCAGCAAGCCGTGAGCGTGTCTCACGCCTTATCGCCTCGCTCGAAACCAGCCGCGACAATGCCATTGAGCAGCTGATAACGTACCTGTTCCGTGAAACGGAATGGTACGACAGCCCCACGCGACATTGGTTCACCGCCACGCTGTTCCCCAATCTCGACCTCGCCAACCTCTGCGGCTTCACCGAACATCGGTGGGCGAACTACCTGGGCTTGCGCTCCAATGCGATTACCATTGAAACGGAAATCGCCAATGACTATGTTTCGCCCGAACAACTCGCCGTGTTCCGCAACGAGGTGTTCTGCATGGACTTTGAGTTCTCGCTTCAAACTTCGCAACACACTTCGGTATTGCAGCAGTTGCGCTCAATCATCGTGAGAATGTTGCGTGGCGAGCCAACGCCCATTCAGTCGCTCCGCGACATCGTGGACTTCATGCGCAAAAACGAGGAGCAGTTTGCGGAGTTTCGCCACAGCGACACTTACCGCTTGTATGAACCACCAATTTTTGAAAATAAAAAAAGAAATCATGGCTACTTCTTCTAAAAACACGGTCATCAATATTGACCTTAATCTTCCCACCAAATGGGAAGAATTGAGTGATGAGCAACTGCGTTACGTCTACCAATTGCTCGCACAACACTTCAACTTTGTTGAAATTAAAACTTACTGTTTGCACAGATGGTCTGGACTCTTGGTTTGGCATCGCTATGGCAAGCACTGGGCTTGCAAGCATGACAAGGAGAAATTCATTCTCACAGCTGAGCAGGTTGAGCAAGTCACCCATGCGCTCGATTGGCTTGAACAGATGCCGACAACACCTGTGAGAATATCGAAAATAGGGCATCACCGAGCGCTTGATGCCGACTTTCAAGGCGTGCCATTTGAAACGTACATCATCTGCGACAATCTCTATCAAGGCTACCTCTCGACCAAAAGCGAATACATCCTTGATGAACTCTCCACGCACTTGTATAAACCAAGTGACGTGCGTCTGCAAGATGCTGAACGTGTGTCAATATTCTATTGGATGGCTTCATTAAAAGCTCATCTCGCTCGAAACTTCAAACATTTCTTCCAGCCCATTGACAACGCCAGCGTTGACAATGGGAATATGTTTGAACAGGAACAATCGCAGTACGAAATTTTGCAGAACGCCGTCAACGCCCAAATACGAGCCTTGACGAAAGGCGACATCACCAAAGAGAAAGAAGTCCTTTCGCTTGACACGTGGCGAGCCCTCACGGAACTCGACTGTCAAGCCAAAGAGTATGAAGAAATCAACCGCAAATACCCATCGAAATGAACGACTATCCGCAGGGCATCTGGGATGCCACAGAGTATTTTGAACACCTCACCGCGACCAACCGCTTGGCAAAACGTGAAGGCTTCACCTTCTGCCGTGTCAGCGGCTTGGACGGCTTCGAGGAAGCGTTGGAGAACATGCAGCACTCCACAGCTCTTGTGTGCGTGAGCGACATCGCCAACGGCTACACCGAGCTGAACAACACGCCTCGCACGCGGAGAGTGAAGACCGTGTTTTTCGCCATGCGACACAAGATTGACGATATGAGGGCACGCAACACCTGCATGGACACCATGCGAGAGGTGTTCCGTCAGTTCATGTCGAAGCTCATACTGGAGAAAACCAAGCTCGAAAACCACTGCATCTATCTCGACCCACGAATTTCGTTCAACGAGATTGACCGATACTTCTTCAGTGGGTGCGCTTGCGCCTGGTTCCAAGTTGCCGTTGATGTGTTCACAGATTTAAGACTGAACCCCGATGAATGGGAATAGCCACATCACCGAGCAACAGGCGCAGAAAGAGCGCGAGAAGTTCGTCACCGCTTTCAATGACACAATGGTAAAGATTTGGCAGGAGCAAATCACATTGTTGGATGTCATTGACACCGGGGCACTGCTGGCTTCGCCAAAGGCTGTCGCCATGCGTGCCGACGGCAGGTTTTTCGAGGTGTCGCTCTCGCAAGCCTTTCTCGAATACGGCTTGTGGCAGGACTATGGCACGGGGCGCGAAACGCCCCGTGGCAACAGCGGAGACATCGGCAGAGCCAAAGTGCGGCAACGCCGCAAGTGGTTTAGCCGAAAGTATTACGCTTCGGTCATGAATATCAAGGAGTTCTATGAAGACAATATAGGTCGCTCATTCACGGGCATAATTAGCGATTTCGCACAGCGTTGTAAATAATAGACCACATAACAAGAATACAAATAATCGCATATTTCGAACGCAACATTCTATTTTGAGAACAAAATTTATGGAATAATGCACATTTTTCGCTTATTTTGGAACGCAATTCAAAAAAAATATTGTAACTTTGCAGTCTCAAAACTATATTTTATATGGAAACAGAAGTGTTACGCATAATAGAAGGAGGCCTTGTGGGGGACAAGAGAAAAATTTTGGCGTACTCCTCAAAGTTAGCGGACAGACTATCTAGAGAAGGTAATCTGGCTCTTGCCAAGTGCATCCGGCAGAAAATTTCCACCTCACTCCCCCAAGGTCAAGTTTTAGCTGATGCCGTAAGGTTAATGCCTATAGATACGGATAGCCATTTGCAAATTGTTGAGGTTCACCCACCCAACAAAAGCAGACAAAATATTGTTTTGGAACCAATTGTTGCCCGGCAAGTATCTGACTTTATCGACATGGTCAATCATCGTTCTGAATTAGAACTTGCCGAAATTGAAATTAACAAAACCATGTTACTTTATGGGCAACCTGGATGTGGAAAAACGAGCATTGCCCATTATATTGCAGAACACACTGGACTTCCACTTATTGTAGCTCGTTTAGACAGTGTGATTTCATCTCTTCTTGGTAGTACAGCAAAGAATATCCGAAAGATTTTTGACTATGCGAATAGCATGCCTTGTATTTTATTTCTTGACGAATTTGATGCAATTGCAAAAGCACGAGATGATATTCACGAATTGGGTGAATTAAAAAGAGTCATTAATAGCCTTCTTCAAAACATTGATAACATGAATTCTGATGGTGTGTTAGTTGCAGCCACCAATCATCCTGAAATTCTTGATAGGGCTGTTTGGAGAAGATTTGTACAAGTTATAAACGTTGGGTTGCCGACTGAAAAAGCTATTGAAGAAATGATCACCATTTTCTCCTCACCATATACTAGTGATATCTCCCACGATTCACAGAAAAAAAAGAACTTTATTAAGGCAGTTCAAGGACTATCTCCTTCTGTAATTAAGAATATTTTTGATAGAGTGAAAGTGAAACTTGTTATAAAGGGGAAAAGTAAAATTGAATTTGAGGATCTTTTCTCGAGTGTTTTTGAGGAAACGAGTCAAGATCGGTCTGAAGCTGCCTATGTATGTTTCCTTAACAGTTATGGCGTAGCTCAAACTGAAATAAACAAAAGATTTGGTATTAGTTTGAGAAAAATTAAATCATATTTATCAGCAAACAATTAAAAGAATATATTATGTCCAAGAATTTACCAATACAATTTGTTGAAACTAGAGGAGAACAGGATGTTTTTCTTAAAGAAGGTGGTGGAAATAGCGAACCACCTAAATGGGTGACAAATGACACTATTGAGCGAAATGCAGTAACATTACGAAGGTCATTTGAATCATTAGATGCTTTATTTGATAACCGTGAAGACAATGAAGATTCATTACCTTTGCTGGTTGTAGCAACATTGCATGAAAAAGCAACGGCAAAATCATATCGAGCCAATGTGCGTAACATCTTTGACACTAAGAAGAAACGCAATATAATTGGTGTGTCAACACCAAGAGATCTTATTGTCAAAATAGACAATAAATCTGAGCTCCATCGCATATCCAGTATCTATAATGAATCAACACTATTATCTCTATGTAAATTAAAACGTGTTGGTGTGGCGGCTATTGTGGATCTATCTGCCTTTAAACCAGAAGTTGAAGATGATTTAATTGGACATACGATAAAAATACGTCTTGTAGATTATTTAGATGAGGCTTTAAACATGAAGTCTGAAAAGATATTCCTATCATTATGCGCTAAACATGGTTTTACAGTTCATAAAGCTAATTACGCACCAGGTTTACGTATTTATTGCTTGAAACATAGTGCAAATACTAAATCAATAGAACCGATTATTACTATGGACAGTGTTATCTCTGTCAAAAAAATGCCATATATCGATTTGAGTATTTCGCCAGAGCCATATAACACAAAACTTGAAGTCAAATTGCCTCGAGAAGGTGAGGAATATCCGATTGTTGGTCTTTTGGACTCTGGTATTGCAAGCATTCCTCATCTATCTCCTTGGATACAAGATAAAAATTATAACATTGCTGATTTCGATGAGTTTGACTTGGATTTTAGGCATGGAACTACTGTGGCAGGAGTAATGAACTATGGCGATGAGTTGGAGAATAGCAATTGGACAGGCTGTTCACCCATGAAAATAGTATCCTGTATAGTTAATACCAACCCCCACAATGTACAAGTAGATGAGCTAGAAATGATTGAACACATACGAGCTGCTGTTCAATCTCATCCCGATGTTAAGGTATGGAATTTATCACAAGGTTCCTCTTATGAAGTTTGCGATAATTGTTTTTCTGATTTTGCCATGGCTTTGGATTGTATCCAGAAAGAATTTAATGTCCTTTTCTGCAAATCTGCTGGAAATATTGATTACCTTTATCCTGACAAATGCCGAATAACTCAAGGAGCTGATTCGATCTGCAGTTTGGTTGTTGGATCTATAGCTGATAGATTTGACCGTGAAGGCGATGCAGAGATAGGTCAACGTTCTCCTTTTTCAAGAATTGGGCCAGGACCCGAGAATCTCATAAAGCCAGATTTAGTTCATTATGGAGGTAATACACATGCCAAAATTCATTCATTTACGGAGGTTGGATATGAATGTGGGGTTTTAAGTGGCACTAGTTACTCCACACCGAGAATAACAGCATTAGCTGCTAATTTGGCTCACCGCATTAATAAAGATTTCGATCCTGTGCTAATAAAAGCTTTACTTATACATAGCTCAAGCCATAAGAACAGTAATGATTTAGATAATATGTCACTCTTGCATGAGCAAGGATATGGACTACCTGCAAATTTGAATGACATACTCAATAATGACGCTGACGAGTTTACGATGATTTGGCATCCATCATTCTTGAACGGTGACGCACAAATTCAAGACATACCATTCCCATCTTCCATGGTAGGAGATGACGGACTTTTTTATGGCGACATTACAGTAACAGTTGTTAGTGATCCTATTTTAAAAGGGTCTGAGGGAACAGAATATTGTCAAAGTGATGTTGAAGTTTTGCTTCAAACATATGACCATGTAAACTATATTCCTTTGTATGCTGTAGGCACTCCTCGGTTTTATAGAAATTCTGATCGGCTATCAGACCCGAAAAATATTTTGGGTAAGTCTTTGTATATCAAAAGTTCTCATCGTAGTTCAGATTGGGAAGAGCGAACATTAATAGAATCTGAATTCAAATATCAGCCAGTAAAAAAATACCATGTGAATCTTGAGAAGATGCATTCTTCTTCACGTAGGCGATACCTGAATTCTACAAGAAAGTGGTGCCTAAGTATTAAAGCTTTATATCGTGATTCGGTAACAACAGACCGATATTATGACGGCATTAATGGTTATACTCGTGCGGTTGTTGTAATAACGATTAAGGACACGAAACATAAGGGTGTGGCGTATTCTGAATGTTTTGCGAGCCTGGATAATCATAATTTCTCTCATTCCGATTTAGAAATCCGTCAAAGGATAAATATAGTCAATGAGCATGAGGATTAACACAAATATCCATCTCATTTCCCGATGATCGCGAAATCTAAATTTCTAATCACCTTGTTGTTTCAAACACGGTGGTACTTAATCATGTGAGTCTACCAAAGGCACATCATAACTTTCATATAATTTAAAGCCTACACTAGTGGGCTTTTTTGTCTTTTGGCGAGTGGCATTGTCAATGTAGTTTTGCACCAGTAATCGCAAAACTACATTTTTTATGATTGACGTAAACCAACTCACCTCGCTTATCTCGGCGTTCCGTGTCGAGACAGAGAAAGAAAGTATCTCGCCCGAGACCGTCGGCAAGATACTCCAAGACATCACCGACCTGCTCGCCACCGCATCGACGGACGCGGAGCGTCAAATCCTCGATGACTGGAAAGCTATGTTGTCGCAGTTCTATGTCGTCTATGACGTGGCGGATGCCAATATGCCCGACCCACAGAACATGTTCCTGCGGTTGAAGGCACGCAACCTCGGCAACGGCAACTCCTATTCATCGTCGGTGCCCATCGCTGGCGCAACCGACATGAAAGCAGGAGCGATGACGGCCACTCACGTTCAGACCATCATGGCCCTGCAAGCTGCCGTGAGCCAACTGCGTTCCTCGGTCACATCGTTGCAGACCGCAAGCAGTCAGCACGGCAACCAGCTGTTCATCATCCAAGCCGCAGGCTATGTCGTGACCGGCATAGCCCAGGGAAATCCTCACTCGTCGAGGGTGAACCTGCGGATCACCCAGCACGACGTGCGCACGGGTGAGGACTTCGTGTTTGACGGCAGCACCTATCTCACTGGCGCGACCAATGAGAAAGCAGGAGTTATGACAGCAGCGCAGGTGCAGTCTCTCGCCAACGCCAAGTCCGCCATCACCGCACTTCAATCTGCCATGCGCAATGTGCAGGGCGCAGGGTGCGTTGTGGATGGCGCAACCGTGTTCCACATTGCCACAGACAAGGTGGGCATCATGCTTTTCGGCTACAACCTCGCCACTGGCGAGCGTGAGGTCGAATTGCAGCAGTTCTACCTCACAGCAGCCTCAGAGTATGGTGCTGGAGTGATGACCGCCCGACAGGTCAAAAGGCTCAATGAGCTTTATCAGGCGGTGTTCGGAGGCACAGGACTGCCCTCCGTTCACTCCTTCTTTAACTTCGGTATACAGATTGGCATGGGTAAAGACGAGCTTTACCTCAAAGGTGGCGAGGAACTGGTCAATCGCGGTTTCGTGCCGTATCTGTTCAGATACTCGCGCAAGCGCAACCGCACCATTGACCAAAATGGAATAAAAGGGCACGGCGACATCCGTAAAGGCTGGAATGTCGTCGGCAAGGGCGACACCATCCGAATCGGCAACAATGGTCACGTCAGCATCGACAAAATCATGTTTGAACACGATGAGTACAATGACGAGCAGATGCAGAACATGGCACAGTTCCAAAGCGAGGCAAAGTTCTTTGTCGCCGACAAACTTGATGAAGCCTTGGGTATCAGATATGTGCCATTCGGCAAGAACCGAATCAACCTACATGTGAAGATAAACAACGAGTACCAGCTGCGTAAGGTGCGCTTGCAGTACGGCATCGCCTTCGCCTCGTACCGTGCCGGCAAGCGGGAACTGCTTGACAAGACACGCCTTGTCACGCCCATTGTGCCGTTCCACATCGCCAATGTGTTTTTGAGCAACGGCAGGTACCGCTGGGTGTTTGAGCGATAGGGGTACAAAAAAAAGATGAGCGGCGGCACATCTTTATAAAGGACGGTGAACTGCGGTACACCCTTAACAAGCAGAGAGAGCAACGGCACCCTCGTACTGGTACTGCAAAGGTACTGCAAACCGAGCGAACCACAAAATAATTAACAATTATTTTTATTTCCGATGTGTTGACTTACAATTAAAGCATAAGGCTTCGTTGTCCCACAAGATAATGTAGCCTGCTTTTTACCCAACTAGATCAACCCGGAGTTGGTGGCGAGGGTGAGGGCTTCGGTGATGGATCGGGTACCGAGACGTTCAAACAAGAGACGTTTATAGGTCTTGATAGTGTCGACTGAGCGACACATCTTCTCTGCGATTTGTGCTACGGTGTAGCCTTGTGCTGAAAGAATGAGCACTTGTTTCTCTTGTGGGCGAAGCGTAACGGCCTCTTTAAGAATCCATCGATGGTGGTCAAGTGAGTATTCCCAGTATTTTGCATCGCCTTTCTTGTGGAATTCAATGTGACCAGGCTCGCTGTGTGACGAAAGAGATACGATACACATCGCCAACCATGCCCTACCGTCGTTGGCAAGAGCAAACGGAGTAATTTTATGATTCACCAAGAATGTGGAGTCGCCATCACTGATGTGAAAATCGTAGCTCATGAAACACCCTTTGCGCTCACCGAGCGGCGTGTCGTTAAACTTCTGGAATCCGGCTTCGTTTATCTCGGTAAGCATTGCCTGCTCATCAATAGGCACATGCTCGATGTAGAAAGTATATCCCATCTGTTGCACTTCCTCTGCTGTGTGACCGCACAGGAACAACGGGTTGCTTGCCACGTGAAGAAACTCGCGCTTAAAATAGTCAATCACATAGATGCTCTGATAAGTGGCGTTAGCCATTGCGTCAACGGCGCGCTTAAGCAATTCAAGGTGGGAATACCGCTCATCTTGAATGTCGCTTACTGAATTTATCGTCGAAAAGAAATCCTCAACTTTTGCCATTATGGTTTGATTTGTGAGCGCAAAGTTACTGCAAAAAAAGAAATTGTTAATGATTTTCACACCCAAAAGTGTGAAAGTTGTCCGATTTTCATTTTTGCTGCAACATTTCACACTTAAGTGTATGTCTAATGCATGAAAAGGCCAATAATTTTGCTCTCAAAAAACAGTAAACAGATATAACAATGAGACGTATTCAATTCATTATTCTTTCGCTGGCAGTGGCTATAACAGCGACTGCCGCAACATTCACGGGAACGGTCGTTGACGAGGCGGGCCAGCCCTTCGCTTTCGCCAACGTTGTGCTTCTCAATCCCATCGACAGCGCATTTGTATCGGGCACAATGACAGATGATGCAGGTGCGTTTTCGCTCACTGCCGAACATTCAAGTGTAATAATTAAGATCTCATATATTGGCTATGAGACGAAGTGTGTCAATGCAACTGCCGGCAACATGGGCACCATCCAACTACAGCTGGAAGCCACTATGCTGGGCGAAGTGGTGGTGAAAGGCGCGCGCCCCACCTACAAACTTACAACCGAAGGAATTAGAACCGATGTTGATGGTACTCTATTGAGCAAAGTCGGCACGGCGACCGAAGTACTCGGCAACCTGCCGGGCGTGCAGAAGAAAGGCACAAGTGTGGAAGTGTTCGGAAAGGGTACACCGCTTATCTACATCAACGGCAGACAGTTGCGTAATGAGAGCGAGCTTGCGCAACTTAGCAGCGAGAATATCCAGAGCGTGGAACTCATCACCAACCCTGGTGCAAAGTACAAGGCCGACGTGGAAAGCGTCATTCTCATCAAGACTAAGCGCCCACAGGGCGAGGGCTTCTCGTTCGACACCCAGGCGAGCATCTGGGCATGCAAATATCCTGACCTGGCGTTGGGGCTGAACTGGAATTATCGCCACAATGGGCTGGATGTTTTCGGCAGCGTGTGGTACAATGATGACCGCTACAAGAGCGAGGAGACCATCGCTTTCGACGTGAATGCCGACAAGCAGTGGCACCACGAAGGTCTCTCTTTCAGCCGTCGCCATGCCAATTCGCTCTACTCCTCTTGGGGAGTCAACTACATCTTCAATGACCGCCATGCCGTGGGTGCGCGCTACGAGACCAAGGCGCATTTCCTCAACCACACTACTGGAGGGGTTGTCGCCGATGTGACCGCCGACGGCACTTTCTACGACCACCTCGATAACGACCTGCTCATGAAGAAGACGTCCAACATGCCGCATACGCTAAACGTCTACTATAATGGCCGCATTGGCAAGACCTCGATTGACTTCAACGCCGACTATGTGTTCTTCAAAGACCGCACTAGCCTCATAAATGACGAGGTGAGCCAAGAGCAAGAGAGCCGCACGGTGACCAGCCGAAGTGTTCAGCGCAACCAACTGTGTGCATCCAAACTCGTGCTGTCGTGGCAACTGTGGGGTGGGAACCTGCAGGTGGGAGGCGAGTATGACCACACGCGCCGCAACGATGACTACGTCAACCCCGAAAACATAGTGCCCACCACATTCACCGAGCAGCGCGAGCGCAATTACATTCTATTTACCGAGTACAGTCATCCGTTACCATTCGGCCAACTGCGCCTGGGGCTCCGCAACGAGAACGTCAGTTCCGATTACTACGACAGTGGTGTGCGTGTCGCCGAACAATGCCGCACCTACCACCACTTCTTCCCCAGTGTGGGGCTGATGGCTCGCGCTGGCAAGGTGCAACTCATGCTCAATTATGGAATGAAAATCATGCGTCCCTATTACTTCATGCTCTCGGGCAACACCACCTACGTAAACCGCTTCACCTGGAACCGCGGTAATCCCATGCTGCAACCATCAGTGGTTAACTCACTGTCGGTGATGGCTATGTGGCGATGGGTGAGCGTCATGCTTGACTACAAGCGCACTAACGACATTATTGTCAATGTGGGCGAAGCTGTTCCCGGAAGCGAGGAAACCACGATTATCACCCGCGACAACGTCGACCATGCCAATGCTTTCCGCGCTATGGTGTCGCTAAACCCGCAGTTCGGCATCTATCAACCTCGCTTAACAATGGGCTTGCTCAAAGACTGGGTGAAGATTCCATCGCCTGTAGGATTCATCAGCCCCAAGCGACCCATTTTCCTCGTGCAGTGGAATAACAATTTCCAAATCCTGCCCACACTCACAGCTCAAGCCAACCTCGCCTTCACCTCGTGTGGCGACAAAGAGAATGCGAATATCAACAGGGCAAACTGGCAACTCTATTTGAGCGTGACCAAGACTTTCCTCAACGATCGCCTCTCGGTGCAGGTGGCGGGCCACAACCTGCTGGGAGCCTACGAAGACTTGAACATCAACTACGGTCTACGTTCTATGAGAAACATCACTAAAAACGACTCGCGGCAGTTAGAGGTAACCGTGCGCTACAAGTTCAACGTCACACAAAGCAAATACAAAGGAACTGGCGCAGGTCAGGAAGAACGCTCACGCCTAAGCAACTGACAGACACCTGCTTCATCTTCATGGGCGCATCTCACACTCGTGGGGTGCGTTTTTTTGTGTCTTTTGCCGTGTGGCGGTTGACACCGAACTTTGCCATGAAAAATCTCAAATCACTCATCACTAATCGCTCATCAGAAATGGATTTTTTCGTAGAAACGCTCAAAAACGCATCGCTCCACATCCATGCCGTGTGGCTCGCCATCGCATACGTTGCAGTGATACTTGCAATGGCCGTCGATTTCATTGCCGGGCTTCGCAAGGCGAAAATCGCTGGCAAGGTCACAACAAGCAGGGCATTGAAGATGACCACAGAGAAAGCAACCAAGTACTTTCTCCCCATGTTGTGCCTCTCCTGCATTGACGTTCTGACTTCCATTGTCCTGCCAGCACCGTTCTTCACGCTGCTCATGGGCGCGTTCAACATCTTCTGCGAATGGAAGTCGGTGCTCGAAAGTACCCACGACAAGCAGGAACTGCGCGAGGCAGCCAACACCTTCAATGTCATTGTCAAGAACAAGGACGACATCGCTGGCATCATCATGCAAGCGATGGAGATGATGGAGAAAAAACAAGCCATCGAGAGTAATAACAAGAATATCAACCCCCAAACAACCGAAGAAGCATGAAGAATAAGACATTCATCAACATCCAGCCCCAGGAAGTCACCGAGGGCGGCGAGCGGTCGGTGCGCTACAAGGGCAGTGACGGCAAGCTGCATGACATCACTGCCAAACAGAAGCTGCCAGCACTCTCCATCGAGGAGAAAAGAACGTCGGTCAAAATCACAGTCAGTGATTTACAGACCTCGACGCTCACCATCAATGAGTTCCTGATGAAATATCAAGGAACGAAGTTCGCCGATTTTCAAATCATCAACGCCAGTTACACGTCGTCGTCGGCAAACAAGATCTATTTCGCCAACAGCATCAAGGGCACGTTCAACTACTACTATGACCTCGGCAACTCGGTCGTGGAGTTCCGCAACGGAAACACCGTGCTTGACCAAATGTCACGCAGTGATTTCTCGTCGGACATGACGGCTGTCAAGGCGTTCTTCGAGCGCACCATCGCCACCATCATCGACCAACTCACGCCGTACTACTTCTTCTACTTCATGAAGAACGCTGGCATGGTCATTAAGTCATGCCGATTCACCGCAGTAGAGCAGCACGTCATCGTGGCCAAAACCGACGGCACCAGAACTGACCTCGGTTCTCTCAACCGCAGTTACTAACCATCAAACAAGTTTGAATTATGAAGAAGAAATTCATGAACATCAGACCGCAGGAAGTCACCGAGAACGGAGAGCGGTCACTACAGTACAAAGGCAGCGACGGCAAGATGCACGGCATCGCACCCGCTGGCAACGGCGGTGACACCGCCCAATCGAACATCGTCTTTGATGTCATCTTCGAGAATAACGAGCAATTCTACACAGAAGAATTTGTGAAATCGCTCGTCGAAGCTGGTTTGGCAGGTAAAAGCATTGTCTGCGTGGCAGACAATATCTGGGGCGTTGCCAATGAGCATCGCATCGGCTATGTTGTACGCATCAAAGGCTTCCAAATCGTTGACGGAGAAACTGTTCTCGCCAACGAGGTAGAGCTGAAGCTCGCACCGTCATCCTTTGGCGATCTTGAATTGATTTCGTTTACGAAGCAGCAGGACGGCTCGTATCAAGTTTGGTACAACTTCAACAAGTAAGCTATGAAAAAGAAAGTAATGAACATCAGACCGCAGGAAGTCACCCAGGGCGGTGAGCGGTTAGTCCAGTACAAGGGCAGCGACGGAAAGATGCACGGCATCGCGCCAGCTGGCAACGGCGGCAGCACCGCCCAATTGCAAGATGTGCATCTTAAGGATGCCTTCGTCATCTACCGAAACAATATGGATCTTTTCGGACAGGGAGAGCAGACGGTCATCTACAAGATGAACGATTGGGTAAGAACGGAAGTCGATGTCGACACGCTCATGCAAGCACTGGAACAGAACGCATCGCAGCCAGTCCTTATACAATTAGAGTCGATGGAAGAAGGCTTCAATGTGGTGGCAAGAGTAATCAGTCTTGCATTGAGCCATAACGAGGAAGATGAATCTTATTCGGCTTCGGTGATTTGTCTCCAATGGTGGGCTTACGAGGGTAATATCGTGGATATTTTCAATGTTGTCCTCGAAAAGAATGAGCAAGGCTCAACCATTCAGTTTATCCCACAGGCATTTGCAATAGGTAACGATGATTCAGGCAATGGTCAAATCGCTAACGGCACAGAAATTGGAGGCAATGGAAAGTTATAAGAACAGAGTAGTCATCCTCGGCACGGCGCACGGCAGCAACGTGCCGGGGAAATGCTCGCCCGACAAGAAGTTCCGCGAGTATAAGTTCAGCCGTGAAGTCATCAAGCAGCTGAAGCCGCAACTCGAAGCGCTCGGTTTGCTCGTCTTTGTCGATATGCCAGGCGACGAGGTGCCACGCCCGGGCAATACCGAACTTTCGCTCCGTTGCCGATACGTCAATGGAATATGCTCAAAGTTCGGCACGCAGAACTGCGTCTATGTGAGCATTCACGTCAATGCCGCAGGTTCTGACGGGCAGTGGCACACAGCACGAGGCTTCGCGGTCTATGTGGCACGCCAATGCTCGGCGGCGAGCAAGCGGCTCGCAAAATCCTTTTGCGAAACCGCTATCGCTATGGGATTGCGCGGCAACCGCTCCATTCCCAAAGAGCATTATTGGCAAGCCAATTTCTATGTCGTAAAGAACACCGCTTGCCCTGCGGTGCTGACCGAGAACTTGTTCCAAGACAACCACGATGACGTGGATTTTCTCGTATCACCAGAGGGCAAGGCGAAGATCGTCGAACTCCATCGCACCTGCATCGCTAAACATTTTGGACTATGAAAGCACTCTCACTCGCCGCAACCACGGCAATGCTTGCTGTGGTATTGCTCGCGTCGTGCCACTCCAAAAAGGAAGTCACGGCTACCACGAAAGAGCAGTACGACATCGAGACGGCTGGTTCAATCTGTACTGCAACCGACGAGCGGTTGCAGTGGTTGAGCCGCTTATCACTCGACATCGACAGCTTCGAGGTGGTGATACCCACACGCCATTTTGCTGAAATCGGCAAGATGGCTGGTGACACGGCGATGGATCTGCCTGAACAGTTTGCCCTGTCCGCAAGCCAACCTCGCCCTGGCTCGGTTGTCCTGCGAGGCAAACACGCACGATTGGGCAAAGCCGACATCCTTCAGCGCAACGCTGCGCGTTGCACTTCACAGGTTGACACACTGTCGGCTCACCGCTCAATCGACAAGGCAGACCATTACGCTCGTGACAACGTGGGTATCATGAAGCCCCCCGATGTGACGTGGTGGCCGTGGCTATTGCTCACAGGGCTACTCGTGGGTTCCATTATCATCATTTGGCTGAAAGAAAGAGGTAAATAGTTTTTTCATTATTGAAGTTTTTAAGGTTAATTAGTTGAAGGCTCTGCTGGGAAGCAGGGCCTTTTTTGCCCAACCCCACACCCCGATGTGGGCGGCGTTCCGGACTGGCTCGGCATGGCGGCGATGAGCTTTACGTTGCGGACACCGGCTCACGGCTCACTACTTCAGTCGGGTATCGAGGCGGCAAGCCGCTTAGACACCCGATTTCGCCACCGCCAAACCCGCGCACTCGGCTCTTATCGGTCGCTACCATTGCGCACTGCGTCTCATTCCGACATCGAAAGTGCCACGCCTTCGGCTTTTATGCCTCTCTATTGACGGCGTTACGGAAGCGCATCAAGTCTGCCTCGTTACATCGGGTATCGGGGCAGCAAGCCGCTCCGACACCCGATGGTTTTCCACTATGCCAGACACAATGCTCGACAGGTCGTTCCGTAACGCCTATGGTTCGGCAAGGGCACACTCAATGCTCCAATCGTCTTGTGCTCCATTACCGCTCCATGCAAGCCCAGTGCTCTCGCTGCGCTCGGGGATTGTCGGTGGGGTGAGCCTATCCGAAGTCCTCCACTATGCTCGTCGCACGCAATGCTTCTCACCGCCCATTGAACACTCGCCCACATCGCCTAATCACGAAATTGAGCCTTGAAGCGAGTTCGAGGCACGATTTCGTCAAAAAGCGGAATCGACAAGCGTGGGTGAAAACCGATACTTCGTGTCGGTTTCACTCACGCACGTCAGCCTCATCACCGCACATTCCGCTCGGTCAAAATGGCAAATTAAGGAAGTGCGTTTTAGGGTGGTCGGGGGGTCTTTGCAGACAGCAACGGGGCGCAGCCCCGTACCCCACAAAATGCTGTAAAACAGCCTTTTGACTTTTTCAACTTTGGAAATTTCGCACGTTTTTTCAAAACTTCTCCTAAATTTAACCAAGTAACTTGCTGATATAGGTATTTTTGAGCCTCTTTGAGGGCAAGAGAACGAAAAACACCTAAAATATTGTTGTTCAGTGAAATAGTGATTTTACATATCATCGAGGAACCCTCGCCACCCTCACAATAGAAAATTACTTGCCGTCGCTGTCTTTTACCGCCTCAATCGTAGTGCCGAAATTTGCACTACTTCACCAATAAAAACATCGACAATGAGCAACATAAACAGTCAAGCAACCGTCAACCTGACCGTGAACGGTCAGCAACCCCTCCAAGTCCTGCAAATGCTGAAGCAGCGTGCAATGGAGTTGGAGAACGCCATCGCTAAAGCGGCTATGGCAGGGAACAAAGTGGAGCTACGCAAACTACGCAGGGAGTTGAGCGACACCAAGCGGCAAATGCGTGAGATAGAGACAAGCACCCAGCAGGTCGAGCGAGTAATGCTACGCCTCGACCGAGCCACGCCCAAAGAGTTGAACAAGACCTTGCAGACCTTGAACCGACAACTCGAATACATGGAACGTGGCTCTGCGGCTTGGAACGCACACGTGGCTAAAATCCAGCGTGTAAAAGCCGAACTCGCAAAGGTCAATGCGGAACTCCGAACGCAGGAGTCGTTCTGGACCCGCTTCAATCGAAAACTCAACGATTGGCAGACATCGCTCATGGGCATCGCCGCTTTGGTCACCGGCCTTGTCATGGCAGGACGCAAAGCGGTGAACTCCTATGCCGAGATGGAAGAAGAAATCGCCAACACCATCAAGTACACAGGCATGGCTCGTGACGAGGTGGTGGCGATGAATGATTCATTCAAGGCGATGGACACCCGTACCGGGCGAGACAAGCTCAACGAGCTGGCGCAGGAAGCAGGACGCTTGGGCAAGAACACCAGGGAAAGTGTTCAAGGCTATGTCGAGGCAGCCGACATCATCAATGTGGCATTGGTGGACTTGGGCGAGGGAGCGACCCAAGTCATCGCCAAGCTCACCAACATCTTCGGTGTCGAGCAGATACTCGGCACCAAAGACGCAATGCTCGCTGTCGGCTCCACGGTGAATGTCCTCTCGCAGAACTGTACCGCGGCGAAACCCTACCTTGTGCAGTTCGCCCAACGCATGGCTGGTGTGGGCGCACAGGCGAGAATGACAATCCCCGAAATCCTTGCCTTCGCCGCCACCCTTGACGCTAACGGTCAAAAGGTGGAGATGTCGGCATCGGCAATGTCGCGCCTCATCATGATGTTGTTCCAAAAGCCGCAGGAGATAGCAAAGACCGTCGGGCTTGACGTGGAGAAGTTCACCGAGACGCTGAACCGCAGCACCAACGAGGGCGTGCTGATGTTCCTCGGCAAATTGCAAGAGATCGGTGAGGCTGACGCGCTCGCCGCACTCTCGCCCTTGTTCAAGGACTTGGGCATGGACGGCATCCGCATGGCCCAGGTCCTCGCCACGCTCGCCACACACCTCGACATGGTGAAGTGGGAGCAGAAAGAGGCGAACAAGGCATTTACCGAAGCCACGTCGGCGACCCATGAGTACAACATCTTCAACAATACAGCCCAGGCAGGTATCGACAAGGCACGCAAGCACATCCACGAGCTCGCCATTGAGTTAGGAGAGAAACTCCTGCCTCTATACAAGCATATCATGACGAGCGGAAGCGCGATGCTGCGTTTCCTGAATGTGCTGGTGAATTTCTTTATCCAGTACAAGGGAGTGATCGTGACCTTCACGGCATCATGGATTGCCTACAAGGTGGCGGTCAACGCCAGCAATATCGCTTTCAAGGCTCATTACTACTGGCTCGTCATCACCGAGGGAGCGCAGAAGTTGCTCGGAACCGCAACGCTGGCTCTTAAAATCGCCTTCTACGCTCTCACGGGGCAAGTCGAAAAGGCGAAAGCAGCATACACAGCTTTCCACCTTCTCACCAAGACCACGCCGTGGGGCATCATCCTCGCGGCTGTCACCGCTTTGGGCGTGGGCATATACAATCTCTGCACACGCACCGACGAGCTGACTAAGAAGACCAACGAGGCCGTCAAAGCTGCCAAAGGCTACAATGCCGAAGCCGTGAAAGAGCAGCACGAGCTGGACGTGCTTTTCGGCAAGCTCAAAGGTGCCGAGAAAGGCACGAAGGAGTATGAGGACGCTAAACGCGCCATCATCAACCAGTACGGCAAGTACCTCTCCGGTCTCATCAACGAAAAAGGCGAAATCCTCAATCTTGAAGCCGCATACAACCGCTTGACACTGGCGGTGAGGCGGTCAGCCCAAGAGCGAGGCATCGCAGCGGCTCGTGAGCAGATAGACCAGGAATATTACAAGTCTCTCGCTTCGGGCTTGACTGACCTGCAAGCCTCGCTCGAAAGTGCCGGCGCAACCACAAGGGATGCAGCCGAAATAGTCGCAGCCGTCAGTTCAGCGATGGCGGCTGGAAAGCCCATTCCGCAGAACTACATCAATAAAATCAACGGCTACTCCAAAGGTGTCGAGTGGCGGTTGCTGCCCGACTGGGTTGGCGGCAGCCAGCACCCTTTCTGGGGCGGTGACAGCCGAAAGCCGGCTCCCATCGTCAACCGTATGTATAATGCATACGAGACCCACCGCAAAGGGCTTGCGGCTCTTGACGCTATGGAAGACGGCGTTTCACCATTGAGGCACATAGACAACTATTACCTCAAAGGCACCATCGGGCAGCTGGAGAAGATAGTGAAGAACAATCAGGCGGGCAACGCCATCGTGTTCATCGAGGGCACGCAGCAGGGCGAGTACAAGGAAGTTTCGGTTGCCGAAGCCAAGCAGCTCCTCACGCAGTACCGTGAGGAACTTGCCTACCGTGGTGCCAGCAAGACCGATGCCACTGGCTTGAACCTCGATACCACTGGCGGCACCGGCGGTGCGGCTGGAGGCGTGGGCGGCGCAACGCCCAAGACCACCAAAGGGGGCGGCGGTCGTGGCGGCTCGCAGAAGTCCGAGGACAAGTTCAAGGCGGAGAAAGACTGGCGAGAGTACCAGGAAGCCTTGAACCGCATCGCCTACGCCACTGGAGAGAAGAACTACGAAGAATACACCAATCGAATGCTGGAGATAGAACAGCAATTCTATGAGAAGCAGCTTGCCCATGCTGACCTCACCGCCAATGAGAGAATAACCATCCAAGCACAGCTTTATGAGGTGTTGCGCAAGCAGACCGAGACCGCCAACAAGAAGACCATCGAGGACGAGAATCGGCTGTACGCGCTCCGCAAGTCGGAAACGCAGCAGCAGTACATCGACGGCTTGTTGTCGACCGAGGCATACAACGAGCAGATGCAGCGCATCGAGCTTGAACACCTCAAAGCCATCAAGGACATCTACAGTGACCAGGCGTTCGCGCCCATCACCGAGTGGGAAGAAACCAAGCGGCAAGCCGCAGAGATGATGCAGACGCAGTTCAACGGCAACGTCGACCTGCTAAACAGACCCGTCATTGACGCTCACGAGCTGACAAAGGCGGGCTGGAAAGGCAATCCGCAGAGCGAGGGAGAGGCCACCGCAACGGTGTACTCATCCCAGTACGGCATCAAGGACTCCACAGGACAAGTCCGTGAAATCCTTGTCACGCCCATCTTGCCCGATGGCTCAGTCCTTACAGAGAAAGAACTGGAGCAGTATGTCTACAAGACCTTGCAGGGTGCAGAGGACATTCTCGAAGCCGATGACAAAGGATTGGTCATCGCCGTGGACGTAAGCGCCGACGGCAAGGCTGGCGAGAATCTGCACACCATGCAGGAAGCATACTATTCGTCAAAGCCGAATGTGGACGAAAAGGCGTGGGCAAACTTCCTCGCTGCCGAAGAAGCCTATCAGAACAAACTGATAGCCGAGCAGCAGAAGAAGCAGCGTGAGGCAGAGGAAGCCGAGCAGAAGCACCAGGCTGAACTCAAACGTATCAAGGACGAGTATTTCGGCAACAACGCAGCCGAAAACAAGGCTCTCTACGACGAGGCCATGTCGAACCTTGATAAAGTGTACCAAGCCGAAGTCAAGGCGGCTGGCGACAATGCGAAGGAGAAACTGCGCATTGACGAGGCTTATGAGAAAGCCAAGCTCGCCTTGAAGAAGAAGTACAATCAGATGGGCGGCGAGGAAGACCGAAACGCCATGCAGAAGTGGAACCAGGATCTGCTCGACTGGCTCAATGGCGACGGCGGACAGGCCGTCACCAAGAGCGTAGAGACACTGACATCGGGAATGTCAAGCATCTTCTCGCAGCTCTCCTCACTTGTGCAAGCCGAAATGGAGATAGAAACTGCCGCCATCGAGAAACGATACGAGCGTGAGGTGTCTATGGCAGAGGGCAACAAATACAAGACCAAGCAGCTTGAAAAGCAGAAGCAGAAAGAGATTGCAAAGGTCAAGGACGAGGCGAATAGGAAACTGTTCGCCATGCAGGTAATCCAAGCCGTGGCGCAGACGGCAACGGCTGCGCTCAACGCCTACTCATCGGCTGCAGCTATTCCTGTGGTGGGCTACATCCTCGCGCCTATCGCCGCAGCGATGGCCATTGCCGCTGGCGCAATACAGATTGCGACCATCAAGAAGCAACAGCAAGCCAGCACCGCGCAGGGCTATGCCCAGGGCGGTTTCACCAAGCAGGGCGCAGTCGACGAGGTGGCAGGTGTCGTTCACGCAGGAGAGTGGGTGGCAAGTCAGAAACTCCTTGCCTCTCCGGTGGCTCGCCCACTCATCGAGGCGCTGGACTATGCGCAGCGGACAAACACAATCGGTAGTCTCCGTCAGTCCGATGTGAGCCGCACGATTACTGCTCCCGCAGTACTGGCGCAGTCGCAAGCCCCGACAGTCATTGTTCAGGAGAACAAGACACTGCGTGAAACGCTCGCTCGCTTGAATGAAAGGCTAAATGAGCCTTTCGTCACCGTGAACACCGTAACGGGTGATCTTGGTATCAAGCAAGCGCAGGATGATTACCAGCGGTTGATGAACAACAAATCCCCGAAGAATAAACGCAAGTAGGGAAATTATGCCTACCTTTGCATAAACGAATGACTTTATACAAAGTCTAATATATAAAGAGAAGTTTATGAGCAACTATCCATATACAACAGGCGTTAGGCTACTGATAATACCAGTAGCTATCGCTGTTGGCGTAGTTGTTGGTCTGCTTGTAAATTGGGATGCTGGATTATTGGCAGGTATTGCCACCATAATCCTTGCCCCTGTTTTATTCATGGTTTTCTCAAAGAGATTGCGCAAGCCTCTCATGGATGAGGAGGCAGAAAGAAAAGAAACGAAAAAAGTCAAGAAGTTTGAGCGTAAGGAGAAAATCAATGAGCTAATCGACGGTGACGACATGGACTTTGTTCCTATGAATTGACAATATGAGAATAAAAGTATTTCTACATATTATCTTCATAATGATGGTCTTTGTCAGTTGTGATGACTATGACTATGACGAAGATAACTATGTGCCACTTCATTTGGAAACGACTCTAAAGGATAATTGGCATACAACCATAGGTTATGCCTATACAGGAGGCGTTGTGAAAGACAAGCATTACGATATGATTGGCAATGTGTTTTCAGATGGAAAAGTCTTAGACAAGAATTATGACAGAGCTGGCACCATTATTAAACAAACCGAAACGACATATAAAGTCGAAGACAGCCATTATAATATCGTAGGCTATGTGAACATAACGACTGGTGAAGTCAAGGACAGGCATTATGATATTGTAGGCTACGGCAGTGGAGAAAACATTTGGAAAGCTGGAGTCATCTTACTCTTGTTTGACAAGTAAGTGCCTCGTCTTTTATAGCCATAGGCGGTTGATTTATCTTTGCAGTAAATCAACCGCTTCTATTATGGCTATATCACTACAAATCGACGGCAAGCAAGCCGCCTTGAAGAAAGGCTCGTCTATCGAGTATGTCTCCGAGAATCGTGCGTTTACTGACGCTGACGATTACTCGATGGAGATAGAACTGCCGCTTGCCGACTGTCCGCAGAACATTGCCATCTTCGGACTGATAACGCGCAAGGACATCGACACAGAAGAAATCTTCTTTGACGCTGTGTTGCAGGACACCAACTTCTACAAGCGTGGTGCCGTCGTTATCACAGGCATCACCAATGAAGCCGTCAAGGTGCAGTTCTTGGAGAAACGAAGTTACCAGAACTTCTTTCCCCGCTTTGATGAGACATACATTGACGAACTCGACTTGGGAGAGTGGCCGAGTATATACCCCGACAATTTGCCAAGCGGTGGCAGCGGTAGTCCGACAGGACAGCAGCACACCTACGCCAGCCCTGCCCAGGTGTGGGCGAGGTGGCAGGACTACACCGCTTTGCCGTGGGTCAATAACTATTCGGGCAATCTTCAGAACTGCGCTCGCTGGAACGCTTCGCTCAACAAGTACGAATGGAAAGTCAATCCAGATGACGACGAGGACACGGATTATACCCGTGGCCTCTCGTTCCAGCCTAATCTGCTCTGGCTCACAAAGCAGATCTGCGAAGCGTTAGGCTATGGTTATGACTTTTCATCGTGGGAGAACAGCGATTACAAGTACCTGCTTGTGGTCAACACCTTGCCTTATACTTGGGCGAACCGCAAGTGGGCGGCTGCGCTGCCGCACTGGACGGTCAACGAGTTTTTCAAGGAACTGGAAAAGCTCTTGCTCTGCGAGTTTGACATTGACCACGCAAAGGCTCTCGTTACCTGCTCGGTCACGAGCGAGAACGTGGGCAATGCCGGCACCTGCTATATCGACAAGGTGATTGACGCTTATTCGGTGGAAGTCTCCACCGATGAGGACAAAGACGGCTACAAGCCAATGCTGAATCAAGGCTTCGCAGAGGGCGGTCATAGACTGGATAACATCTATAACGCCCAGTGGTACATTGACAAGAAGACACGAGCCGACGGCACGGTGGTTTGTACCAAGTGGCCAACACTGCAAGACCTTTTCAACAGCAACTTACCGCAGGATTCCGTCAGCGACACTGGCGGCGGACGAAACGACTACGCCCAATATCCGGGCGGCAAGTGGGGCTTGCACCATGTGCAGGATATAGATACTTACTTCGTTCTCGAAGTGATGAAACGTGTGGAGTACAGGACTACTCCTTTCACAATACACTCCGAGCACATGAAGTGGGGGAATGTGTGTAGGCTGGTACCTGTGAACAGGTTCGGTCCAGTCATTCTCGACAAGGAGAATGAGGACGATGTGGAAGAAATAGGCATCATCCCTGCTTGGATTGATGAGACCGACGAGACCTATGGCAACGTCGTTTTCCTCGACTGCGGAGAGTCCGGCGACGATGACACGAACTCGGCACATCAGACACACCAGTACGTTCCCGATGGCGTGACGTGGCAGGAGCACATCGAACCCGATGTGCCTATCCAGTTCGGTGCATTCTCCGCAGTGAGCGATGGAGAGAAAGAGAAGTCGGGTGCCGTATTCGACAAGCTCTTTGTCGCCTTTTGGTGGGGCGAATATCTGCGGAACAAGCCGCAGTTGCCCCATCCGTGGACGGACACCTTCGACATGACTTTCTCCTATGTCGCTCCAACAGTCCTAACGGACAATAGCCAGCTCACAATCATTTGGGGCGTGATATACAGCGGTCGCAACTACTCCCTGCGTATCAACAACAACGCCTACGGACAAAGCAGCGAGCGGTCAACCTACATTGAGGTAGACCAGAAGAAGAAGTACTCCTTCTCCTTCCTCGCTGATGAAATCCCCAATGTCCGCAGTCTGTTCTACATCGAGGGCAAGAAATACTTGTGCGAGAAAATAACAGCGACATTCACCGAGGCAGGAATGTCGCAATTACTGAAAATGACTTGTTACATGGTCAAGGAGTGAACTCTCTATGAATCAGTTGGAGTGTCTTCGTCATCTAGTGAACCCTTGAACTGCTTGACCCCATCATGGACGAGCATACTATGCTCTTGGATGTAGCGGTTGGTGGTACTCACATCGCTATGGCGTGCCTGGTCACGTGCCACAACCACACCCTGCTCGTTTGCAAGGTCTCGAATACCACTATCTTTCAATGAATAGAACTGGTATTCATCGCTCCAGCCCAATGCCTCACGCATCTTCTTCCATCGGCGGTTGTACTGGTCGGCATTGCATCGCTCAGGAGCAGGACGGAAATCTTTGCCAAAGAGGAAATAAGATGATGGATGAGCAAACACATTCAACTCAACCATAAGCTTCAGCACGGTATCATTGAGAGCGACCTTTGCGCTCTTTTTGTTCTTGCTGAAGTCCTCGCTCACAAAGATGGTCTTATCTTTGAGCGATATGTCGCCAACTTTTAGATAAGAAAGTTCGGTTGGGCGAATGAAAGTATAGTATTCCATGTAGCAAGCCAGCAGGAAGCATTTGTCTTCTCGCTTCAAATACTGACGCATTTGTTTGAGCTTAGTGGGCGACAAGTCCTTGCGGTGTTTCTTCTTCTCGTCAAGGGCAGGGATGTGGTCAACAGGATTGCTCTCGATGTACTTGCGAGAGACCATGAACTCGGCGAAGCTGTAGCACCAGCCACGATAGTTGTTGCGTGTTCGCTCGGTCACTCCACGGTCAAGGTAGAGCCAATCCAAGTAGTCGTTAATGAAAGCGCCATCAAACTGATAGGCGTACTTGATTGGCACTACACAAGAGGAGAGATACTGGTTGAGGATGTTCACTCGTGACTGATAAGTGTGCTTGGTTTTCGACCTCGCTTTCTTATCAACATATTCCATATATCTTTCTAAGACATCTGATAATAAAGTAAACCCTCGGCTCTCTTGGGTGTTCACCCAGGGATTCCAGCCACCATGTAATTGATGGGTGACAGTCTCGATAATTTCCGCCGCTTTTCTTCTTCGCTCGCTCTTTTTTGGAATGCCATCGAGCATATATTTCTTTCGTCTCATTTTACCGGTTGCGGGATCAAAAGCGAAGAAATCGACGAACCAATTCTTACCTTCATGAAGTCTCGGATAGGTATATCCGAGCATTTCAGCAGCTGTGCTACATTTTTTTTGATACGACATTTTTTTAACATTTTTTGTCGGAACTTCCGGTTCGTCTAAAAAATGCAAGCCTGTAATCATGAAAATTTACTGTCCGAATTTTGTCCGAGTAAATTCAAAAAAATCGGGCTAAATTTCTGATTTGTAGAAATTTAACCCGAGTTTGGCGGAGAGGACAAGATTCGAACTTGCGGTAGAGTTACCCCTACGGCAGTTTAGCAAACTGCTGGTTTCAGCCACTCACCCACCTCTCCAGTGCCATTAGTGCTGAATTTTTCATTAAGCGACTGCAAAGTTAGTGCTTTTTTTTATATCTGCAAAGAAATTTGGCAAAAAAATATTTTTTTTGTTCCTGTCATCAATTTTTGCAAGATGCTAATAAAAGGCAAAAAGCTTGATTTATTTGAATTTATTATATTACCTTTGCCATGCCATCAGTTTTTTGCTTTTCACTAATTAGCATTGAAAATAGGTGAGGTGTTCGACATGGCTGCATCTTTTGGAACGCTTTTTGCTACCGGGATGTTATCTAAAGTTTTTTGTTGTAACTTGCAAAAACGATTATTTATGTCAAAAGGATCAAACGTTTGGAACAAGGTGGTGACAGCTGCGCTCAAAATGCCTGGTGTTGCTGTCGATAGGGATAAATTTCTCCGTGACGAGCTACATAAGTATGTTATCGACCCGCAAATACAAGCTGCACTAGAACGTAGCACTGTGGGAGTGATACCTGAGAAAATACTTGACCGCATTGCTGCCGACTGCATTAGGTCTCACACTAAAAAGGTGACGCTGTTTTCGGCTGCAATGGGCATGCCAGGTGGATGGGCTGCATTGGGTACTGTGCCCACCGACATAGCGCAGTTTTATTTCCATGTGCTTGTGCTGGGACAAAAGCTCTCCTATATTTATGGATTTCCAACTCTTCTTGACGAGAAAGGACGACTGACGCAGAGCGCGGTTAATTTGCTCACGATATTTGTCGGGGTGATGACTGGAGTAGGGATTGCAACTAAAGCGCTGCAGGAGTTGGGCGAGATTTTGCAGAAGCAGATTATCAAGAAGCTTCCGGAGTATGCTCTCACTAATGGTGTGCTTTATCCTGCTGTGCGACGCATAGCGCAATTAATAGGGGTGAAACTTACCAAGGGAAGTGTTGCAAAGGGAATAACCAAGGCTGTCCCCTTGATTAGCGGTGCCATTTCGGGTGTTATCACCTATAAGACATTCAAGCCACAAGCCAAGCGACTAAGTCTTAGCCTAAGGCGCACAATGTTGCTGCCCGAGCACTCCAGCGCTTCCTCCACGATTGATGTGGACTATCAAGAACTTCCACCCGATTTGCCTCCCGATCTCACTCTTGAGTGATAATTCTTTTTTAATGTGGGATTCCAATAAAAATGTCTTGGAAATGCTTGTTTTTTGCCCAATAATTTTAGATAAAGACGGTCCAAACACAGCCCAAAGAAGACAGTTGTTGATGCATAACGTCAAAAAACAAAAATCGGCTAACTCGCTAATAAAAAGCTCGTTAACCGACTTTTGTGTGACCCCGGAGGGGCTCGAACCCTCGACCCACTGATTAAGAGTCAGTTGCTCTACCAACTGAGCCACGGAGTCAAAAAAAGAAACCATTTTGTTGATTTCCGACTGCAAAGGTACAACTTTTTTTTGAACTGACAAGCGTTTTGACCAATTTTTTTTGAAAAAAGTTCAAAAAAGGTGATTATGGACTGTTTTTTTGATATTTGAGAATTATTTTGCGAGTATTATTGTTGTAATTGTATAAAAAATTGCTATTTTTGCGTGTTAAATGAAAATGAATATAAACTTAATAACATTATACTATGGATTTAGACGGACGTAGAGAGAGCACAAATGTTGAGGATCGCCGCGGTATGAGTGGCGGTGCTAAGGCTGGCCTTGGAGGCGGCATCATGGGTATTATTATAGCGCTTATTGCCATGTTCATGGGCGGTGGCGGCCTTGATTTGGGCAGCATACTTGGCCAAATGGGCAACATGGGTGGCATTGAGATGCAGCAGGGCACCGACAACAATGGCGAGCCTGTTGAATTCTCGGCCGAGGAGCAAGAGTTGGCATCTTTCTCAAAGAAAATTTTGGGTGGAACCGAGGACATCTGGTCTCAGATTTTCGAGCAACAGGGACTGGGTGAGTACCGCGACCCCAAGATGGTGCTCTATAGTGGCATGACAAGCACTGCTTGCGGACAAGGTCAGGCAGCTATGGGACCATTCTATTGCAGTGGTGACCAAAGTCTTTATCTCGACTTGTCGTTCTTCATGAGCATGAAGCAGCAGTTGGGTGCCGATGGTGACTTCTCTTATGCCTATGTGATTGCTCACGAGGTGGGCCACCATGTTGAGTATCTAACTGGCGTGCTGCAGCAGATTCACAGCAAGATGGCTCGCTATGGACAGGGTAGTGCACAGGCCAATAAGGAGAGTGTTCGCATTGAGCTGCTCGCCGACTATTTGGCAGGATGCTGGGCACACTACGACAATCGTCAATTTGGCTCAGTTCAGGATGGCGACCTTGAGGAGGCTATCGACTGCGCTCAGAAGATTGGCGATGATTACCTGCAGAAGAAGGCTCAGGGCTACGCTATGCCCGAGAGCTTTACTCACGGAACTAGCCAGCAACGCATGCGATGGTTCAAGGCCGGTTATCAAACTGGTGACGTGAAGAAGGGCATCAATGCCGCTATGCAGCTCGACTACAGCCAGCTCTAAATGATGCACCGTCAAGCTCTGTCTTGATGTTGCATTGTTGAAACTACAATTCCCATGATGAGGGTTTAGATGCCTGATTCATGGGAATATTTTTGTGCCAAATCTCAATAATACTACTCCAAATGGCGTTTTTTGATATTTGGATACACATTTTTAATATATTTTACTATAATGGGAGGCTTTATAAAGTAACTACTACTTAATTTTGCAGTCTATTTTTCAATAGGTAATAAATTCAAATATTTAATTTTATAAAAGGATGAAAAATTTGAGAAACACTTTTTTAGTAGTTATGTTGAGCATGTGCTCTTTGTTTAGTTTTGCTGGTGAATACGACACCGATTATATCACTATTCCTGAGTCGTATATCAATAACACTGGACAAACTTTCCTTCTTGAGAAAGCAGCGAGAATCTTTAATAAAGAATATAGCTTGACGCTGACTAATATTTATCTTAGCGAGTCATGGTTCTATTGTGACATTGTAATTGAGCATTTCGAGGATGACTTTGATGTAACTCAGACATGCGACAATGAGTATCCTCAAGATGGTACTCCAGGCACTTCGTCGTCGATTAGCATTGGTAAGACTGCTTATGATATTGTTGTTCATTCCGAGGTGAGATTGTATAGGGATGATGACGAGAAGACAATTTCAGTGACTTATCACTTTACCGACACTTGGAAGCTTGATGACTATTATTTGGTTGTGACCTTCCCTTATAATCGTAAAACTTGGACAGCAATTGACAATGTGAATTGTGAGCCATTGTCGATTGAATATTACGACCTGCAAGGACGCAAGCTCAATGGTCCTCAGCCTGGCATCGTGATAGAGAAACAGGGCAATAAAGCAACAAAGAAGTTTTATCGTTAACCTCTTGTAACAGGTTTGATTGTTTTCATAAGAAATCCCCTTGGGCATATTGCTCAAGGGGATTTTATTGTGTGGCTGCCGTTTAATTAATTGCGGCATGGCCGAGTCGTATTGCTATTGCAAATAGATTAGAGACCGCGGCCGTGGCAGTTCTTGTACTTCTTGCCGCTACCGCAAGGACATGGATCGTTGCGACCAACCTTTGGGCCCTCGTTGCGGATGGGGGCCACAGGACCGCGTCCTGCCTGGCTTGCGCCCATTCCTGCCTGACGCTGAGCGGCTGCTGCAGCTGCCACTGCGTCGCCACGTCCCTCGCTATAGCGCTGCTGACGGCGACGAGGCTCATCGCTAGCGCGCTGCACATCGTTCTCGTTCTGAACAGGAATCTGTCCGCGCATGAGCGACGAGATAGCCTTGTTGTTCATGTCACCGAGCATCACTTTAAAGAGGTCGAACGACTCGAGCTTGTAGATTACCAATGGGTCTTTCTGCTCGTAGCTTGCGTTCTGCACGCTCTGGCGCAGTTGGTCAAGCTCACGCAGATGCACCTTCCAGCTCTCGTCGATTGAGAGCAGGAGGATTGCCTTTTGCCAAGCCTTTGCGATGCACTTGCAGTCGGTTTCATAAGCCTCCTTCATGTCGATTACGATGCCATAGGTGCGCTTACCATCGGTGATGGGCACTCGCATCTTGCCTTCGGGCTCCTTGGCACCAGCTTCCATCTGCTGCTTGCAGATGCTTTGGATAACTGGGTTGGCAACCTCGGCTAGGCGCTCGGTCTTGCGACGGAATGCTGTGAGCACAGCGTCAAATAGCTGATCAATATTCTTGTTGCTATCTTGCTTGCGATAGGTCTCCTCGTCAAATGGGGGCTCAATAGCATAGGTCGAGAGCACTTGCATCTTAAGGTCCTCATACTCTGATGGACCAAACTTATTGATTATGTCCTCGATGCTATCGTAGAGAGTGTTGATGATGTCGGTGCCAATGCGTTCACCTAGCAGGGCATGGTGACGGCGGGTGTAAATCACCTTACGCTGAGCGTTCATCACGTCGTCATACTCAAGGGTGTGCTTACGGATACCGAAGTTGTTCTCCTCAACACGCTTTTGAGCGTTCTCAATACTCTTGGTTACCATTGGCGATTCAATCATCTCACCGTCGTGCAGACCCAGGCGGTCGAGCAACTTAACAACTCGCTCGCTGGCGAACAAACGCATAACCTTGTCCTCAAACGACACGAAGAATACAGAGCTACCGGGGTCTCCCTGACGTCCGGCACGACCACGCAACTGGTTGTCGACGCGGCGTGACTCGTGGCGTTCGGTGCCAATGATGGCGAGACCGCCAGCCTCTTTAACCTCGGGTGTTAGCTTGATATCGGTACCACGACCTGCCATGTTGGTGGCGATGGTCACAACACCCTTGCCGTTTACCTGACGTCCGGCTTGTGCCACAATGTCAGCCTCCTTCTGGTGCAATTTTGCATTCAGCACATTGTGCTCGATGTGACGAAGGCTGAGCTGACGGCTCAAGCGCTCCGAGATTTCCACCGAGGTAGTACCCACCAGTGTTGGGCGTCCAGCCTCGCGCATTTTCACGATTTCCTCAATCACAGCGTTGAACTTCTCCTTCTCGGTCTTGAACACGCGGTCGGGGTTGTCCTTACGTATAACTGGGCGGTTGGTTGGGATGTTCACAACATCGAGTTTGTAAATCTCCCAGAACTCACCAGCCTCGGTCATCGCGGTACCGGTCATACCAGCTAGCTTGTGATACATACGGAAGTAGTTCTGCAGGGTGATGGTAGCAAAGGTCTGGGTTGCGGCCTCAACCTTCACGCCCTCCTTGGCCTCGATGGCCTGGTGCAGACCGTCACTGTAACGGCGGCCTTCCATGATACGTCCTGTCTGCTCATCCACAATCTTAACTTTGCCTTCCTCGTCAACGATGTACTCATCATCGCGGTTGAACAGGGTGTAGGCTTTGAGCAGCTGGGTAACGGTGTGCACGCGCTCGGCTTTCACCGAGTAGTTCTGCAACAGCTCGTCTTTCTTGGTGAGTTTCTCTTCCTCGCTAAGTGGCTCATTGGTCACTGCCGAGAGTTCGCTGGCGATATCAGGAAGCACGAAGAACTTGGGGTCGTCGGTGCCACGTGTGAGCACGTCGATACCCTTATCGGTAAGCTCCACAGTGTTGTTCTGCTCCTCAATGATGAAGTACAGAGGGTCGGTCACCACGTGCATCTCACGGCTATTGTCCTGCATATAGAATGCCTCGGTCTTGAGCATAGCCTGCTTAACACCTTCTTGCGAGAGGTATTTGATAAGTGGCTTATACTTGGGAAGGCCCTTGAAGGCACGGTAAAGCAGCAGCGTTCCTTCTTTCACCTCTTCGGGGTTGTCGCTGGCCATCAATCGGCGCGAATCGCTAAGAAGCTGGGTAACCAGGCTGCGCTGAGCGGCATAAACGCGCTCAACATTGGGCTTGTACTCATCAAACATTTGATCCTCGCCGCGTGGCACTGGACCAGAGATGATAAGTGGAGTACGGGCGTCGTCGATAAGCACCGAGTCAACCTCGTCGACAATAGCATAGTGGTGTGGACGCTGCACGCAGTCCTCGGGAGCCATTGCCATATTGTCACGTAGGTAGTCAAAACCAAACTCACTGTTGGTACCAAATGTGATGTCGCAGTTGTAAGCTTCGCGACGCTCCTCGCTATTGGGCTCGGTCTTGTCGATACAAGCCACGCTCAGCCCGTGGAACATATAGAGTGGACCCATCCACTCCGAGTCACGTTTAGCAAGGTAGTCGTTCACGGTAACCACATGAACACCGCATCCAGCCAGAGCGTTCAGGAATACTGGCAAGGTAGCAACAAGGGTCTTACCCTCACCAGTTGCCATCTCGGCAATCTTACCTTGATGGAGAACCGAGCCACCAATCAGCTGAACGTCATAGTGAATCATGTTCCATGTCATCTCGTTGCCGCCAGCTTCCCAAGTGTGGTGGTAAATGGCTTTGTCGCCCTCGATGTCGAGGAAGTCGTGTCCGTCGGCAGCGAGTTTGCGGTCAAAGTCGGTTGCTGTAACCTCTATGTCCTCGTTCTCGGTGAAACGCTTGGCGGTTTCTTTCACGATGGCAAACACAGTGGGTAGCACCTCGTCAAGTTTCTCCTCGATGCGGTCGAGAACCTCCTTCTCGATTTTATCGATCTTGGTCCACAGTGGTTCACGTTCTTCATACTCGAGAGTCTCAATCTCTTTCTTTATCGAAGCGATCTCGTCGCGCTGTGGTTTTACATACTCCTGTATTTCTTCTCTGATTGCGGCACTGCGAGCACGCAACTCATCGTTCGACAACTGCTCGATTTCGGGGTAAACCGCCTGAATCTTGCGAACGATGGGCATGAGTTTCTTCAAGTCACGTTCACTCTTGTTGCCGAAAATTGATTTTAAAAAACTATTGAATGACATGTCTTATTATTGTATTGTTTTTATTTGCAAATAAATGGAATTATAGCAAAAAACGTGCCAAATCCCTAACCAAGCTGCAAAGATAAAAAAAATTTTTCAGTTATCGGTTATAAGTCAGCAGTTTTTTAAACCCAATTCGGTCATTAAGATTTATGTGAGAACAGAATTTATTTTGGCACCTCAGTCGCCTAATGACCGTTTTGGGTTATAAATATGTAATAACTATTGAATTCTCAATAGAGCAATCTGTGCTCCGTGGGGGAGGAAATAAAAAAAAGCCCGGCTCTCACGAGTGGGACTTTAAATTTATGAATAGAATCTGTATAGAAAAGTGCAATATAATATTGCTGTCCTAATTATTATGCGATGCAAAGTTACACATTATATTAAACCTTGCAAAGGGTAAAAAGTCAAATAATGTGGTAAAAAATTCCTAAAAGGGTGGTTTTTTAACCTTTTTGGGTAGTTTTTTGTTATTTTTCCATTGAAAAGTGGAATAAATCAATGCCATTAATATTATTCATTTTTTTAATAACAATGAGATGAAATCAAAAGTTTTACTCCTCGCTTTTGTGGTGCTCGCACTTAGTGCTCAGGCTGCACCAAAAATCAAGACTCAACATTTTGAAGTTGAGGATTCAATCCGCATGTTCGACAAGGAAGACCTTCAGGGTTTAGGTTTTAAGTTTACCAAAACCGTCAGTGCCGACTGGCCCGTGACCGTCAATGGCAAGAAATCTAAAGCCCTCAACGATTTCCTGGTTGAGGAAGTGTTCTATGCCAGCCATAACACTCAGAGTTTCCCTAAGACTCCCGATGATGTAAAGTCGCTTACTGGCTGTGTGAAGAACTGGGTAAGCTACATTCTGCGTTCCAACACTATGGTCAAGGACTATGTGGTTAAGGAGTACGGAACTCCTGGAGTCAAGGACATTAGCAGCAACGACGAGCCCATGAGCTGCTGGTACGAAACCACCGATTTCAAGATGAGCCACACGGTGGGAGATCTAGTGTTCTTCGTTGAGAATGGAGATTGCTACTATGGCGGGGCTCACAACACATTTGGCTCCACCTTCCTGGCTTATGATGCTGCGCTCGACAAACCCATCCGCGTGGGCGACATTGTGAGCAACATGAGCAAGGTTCGTCGCATCTTGCCAAGCTACGACAAGCGCGACAAGGACAACAAGTGGTGGCAAGAAATAGGAGAGCAGGACATCACCAATTTCTACATCAAGGATGGCAAAATGGTGTTTGTTTTCCAACCTTATATGGTTGGTCCCTTCTGCGACGGCATCGTCGAGGTTCCCATTCCTCTCAAAACCCTGAGAGCTAAGAGGCTCCTCACCACCTACGGCAAGAAGCTTGTTAATCTGTAGAAAACAAGAAGACAAGAGGACAAGAAGACAAGAGAACAAGAAGGTCGTCCTTAATTGTCGTAAAAAAACTGACAACTGATTACTGATTACAGCAAAGCACTGCGCGATAAACTGCCGCGGTGCTTTGTGGTGTAATACATAGTGCTCCTGCGCTCAGGCGGCCATCCTTGATTACAGGTTCTGGCAGAGAGCGCCACGGCTTGTTTGAGCTTGAGCGTTGCTCAATGACGAAGCGGGCCGATGCTCCAGGTGCTACAATTCTGTCGCCCAGCATGCACGTCACAGCTCCCATCGTGGGCCGCAAGTTCAGCTCCACACACGGGTTGATACCTGTATTGAGTGGAGAGGTGTGAGAAAGAGGGGCAGATTGTGCATTGTGCATTATGCATTGTGCATTATTATAAAGGAGCATGTCAACTCCTAGCCAACCGTTGTAGTGTGGCGCCACCATTTCGTTAAGAGTCAGTGTCAGGGCGTCAACCACTTCATCGAGCTGCGGATAAAGCTCTGTAATCCTTTTCTTTAGTGCGTCGTGTGATGCCACCTCGCCGTGGCTGTACTGGCTGTGGCTGTCGGTCTCAAACACCGAGTATCCACGTGCTATCGCTTTGCCGTTGCTGCTATGGTACTCCACTGCAAAGTCCATCGTCTTGTCAAGAGCCACTTCGCACATCACCGACCCCTGGCGCTTGAGGGCGCCGCGGCACCATTGCTCCAGCTCGGGAGTGGTGCCATCAATCGTGTGGTAGATGCCACGTCCGCTGCTCGACCATGGCGTCTTGATAAAGCACTGGCGGTGCTTCTCGACAAAAGCCATCACTTCGCTAGTGGTGGCAAGCTCCACAGGAGTGGGGCATAGCTGCCTTCCGAGCAGCTCCCGCAGGCGCAGGTGTATGAGTGTTGTGACACGCCTGTGCGACAGACCTCGCAGGTGGTAAATCTCATCTTTCGAGGGCACACTCTCCTGACTCGCACCCCATTTTAGCAAGCGTCGGCGCATGTCAAGGCTCCAGCCCCACGGCATGATGCGGTAATCGCTCAGCCGTCGCAGTTCGTTGCGCTTAACGGCGTGAACGTCAAGTCCGAAGGTGCTGTCGAGCTGTTCCAGCCACTCGGCGTCAAGGTCACTGTCGGTAATGATTAGCGACCCCGGCTCGGCGATAAAGGCGGGCAGCACGGCCAGGTCACGAGCCATCTGCACTGCAAACGGCGGCGCCACATAGTTGATGCCCCCACTCGCCAGCGCCAAATCATTCTGCGGATTAAAAATCAGGACTTCTCTAGACATTGTTTATTGGCCGCTCCTTCGTCGCTAAAAATTATTGCACCTGCGGTGCTAAAAATTAGTTATATTAAAATTTTTTTATTCTTCTAATAACTCCTGATTCTACGTCCCTATGATACCATTCGTAGTAGAGGCTAGGTAGTCCAAAATTAAGTATCATTCCATAAGGAATGTGGGTTATGTTCATATAATTAAATAGCTGATTGCGTTGCACCGAACCAGTGCCATTTGTTACCTTCAGCTCAATGATGATATTGTCGTTGACAAGCAAGTCAATTCTGTAAGATTGATCAAGTTGGACGTCATCCCAGTATATAGGAACCATGACTTGCTTTTCAACCTTATATTCTTTTAGTTCAAGCAAGTATTTTAAAGCCGCTTCATAAGCTGATTCTAAAAGACCGGGCTTAAACTTGTTGTGAACTTTCATCGCCTCGCCTGTAATGTCATAGAAAAAAGAGTATTCAGGACTATATTTTTTTACTATAATCATAAATATAACCTTATGTGCAAAACGCAATAATATTAAGCGACGTTAGGAGTGGCCCCCAAAAAATCATTCCATGAGCGTGGCATGGCTGGTTGTCCTCTTTGCAAAAATATTAATTTTAGCGCGAAGCGCAATAATATTAAGCGATGTTAGGAGCGGCCCCCCAAAAATCAGTCAATGAGGGTGCCCTAGCTGGTTGTCCTCTTTGCAAAAATATTAATTTTAGCGCGAAGCGCAATAATATTAAGCGACGTTAGGAGCGGCCCCCAAAAAATTAGTCGTAGAGGGTTTTCACGGCGAGGTTGATGTTGTAGTACTTTGCTTTGCCTGTTACGTCTTTGATTACCTTGATGAATGGTGGGAATTTGGTCTCCTCGCCCTGTGCCTCGCTGTCCATCTCTAGTATGCTGAAGCCTGGGTCGGGATCGATGAACTGGTCGAGTTCGTAGTACTGACCTTCCCAAATGAAGCTCTTGCGTATTTTGTGAATCGACTGGCGGGTGGGATCGGCGAGAGCCAGCATGCTCATATACTGGTTGTAGCTGATGTTACGCTCGGTGACGATGCGCTCGTTCTCGCCCACAGTCTTGGTGGTAGTCTGCAGATAGACATATTTTCCCTGCATCATGCGTTTCCTGAGGCGCACCACGGTACCTGGCTCGCTCATGAGGTAAGTTTGAACGATATCAGTCTCGATAGCGTTGGGAATCTCGCCAGTGACCTCGACCATAAACTTGCGCTCGTTCTCGATGGGTGCGGGAATTCCCAGCACGTTGGAGATCTCGCGCAGCACGCGGCGTATCTTGTTCTCGAAGTTCTCGCTGTTGCTAATCACGCGCAGATGTGGATGACCCGTCCAGGCGTTACGTAGCTTCTTGTCGAGCGTGCATGCTAGATCCACGCCCTCGGTGCGGGCCTCGTTGTTGCTTGTGGTGTAGAACTCGGCAGCACCGTCGGCAGCAGTAACCAGGTGAAGCACTGCGTCATAGCGGCTGTCGCGGAGTTTCTCGATTGGGGTGTCGATCTCGGCGGTGATAGCCTGCCAGGTCTCGGGGCTGAGGTATACCGAGATGTCCATCGTGCCGCGGTCGCACACTAGCAGCACTGGCTTCTCGCTCTCGCGGGCTATGCTCTCGAAGCGGTCTTCCAGCTCGAGTTGAAGCTGCAGCGTTGCCTTCTCGGCCTGATAGAAAAGCGACTGATTCTTAGTGAGATAGTCCACTCCGCCAACGGCAAACATGGTAGGTACCTCAGGCACTGTATACACTTGATATCCCAGATTAGAGAAATGCTCCACCACTTTGGCGAGCGCGGTGGTCTTGCCGGCGCAGGGGCCGCCAGTAAGCACCACTTTTGTTATTTTATTCATAGATAATAGTTTATGTTCGTTGGTTACTACTATTTTTCTTTTAGGTTACAAATATAGGTATATTTTTCGATATAGCAAAACAGGAGCAAGATTTCAGTTCCCAGTTCCCAGTTCTCAGTTTTTTTACGACAATTAATGACTACTATATTTTTACATTGGATTTCGTATACTTAGCCATTCGGCTATTGAGTATTATAGACAATTGACTCAGCTTTTTCACACAAATTGCCCATAAATTACCCATAAATTACCAATTAATTATCTTTTTTTTTTGCCGCGGATGCTTTATTAATCTCACAAAACTGCGTGGAATCGGTTCTGCCTTGAGGCTGGATGGGCGCTTCGCTTAAAATTGGGTCAAGTTCAAATCCCTTCGGGACCGCACACCGTGCTTCGCACGACTTATGCTTTTGAATCTCCCCGAGCTGAAGGTTTATTGAAAATTTTATGGAAAAATGCATTGATGTTGGTTTTTTGGACAGTCCGGGAATTAAAAACTCCTCGCTTGCGAGGCTTTGCGACAACCATAGGTGTAACTTTGCGAGAGAACATGGAATCGGTGGAATCGGTGGAATCGGTGGAATCGGTGGAATCAATGGAATCAGTTGGTTCAGCTGGTTCGGTTGGTTCGGTTGGTTCGGTTGGTTCGGTTGGTTCAGTTGGGCCGCGCTGCGCGCTAAAGATTGTTGCCCTTCGGGCTAAGATTGGTAGTGTGGTGCCTACGGCACTAATATTTATTTTTGCGCTGGCGCGCTAAGATGTCGCATGGAATCGGTGGAACATGGAATCGGTGGAATCAGTCAACCTGGTTCAGGGATAGGAGAGGTGTGGGGGTGGCAGAATGTCAAAGAGCGTTTTGCTAAAGAAGCTGTGGCAAAGATAGTGGGCTATATGGTTAAGTACAACCTTAAAAAATGAGGAAAACGCGACCTTACAATATATTCATTTTTGATAATTTATGGGCAATTTGTGGTAATTTGTGTTAAAACCTCCGAGTAAATTGTCTATAATACTCAATAGCCGAATGGCTAAGTAGACGAAATCCAATGCAAAAATATCTTTGTCCTTAATTGTCGTAAAAATAAACTACCATTTTTGATATTTCGGTAATAATTATGCATTAACTTGGAATAATCTTGTATCTTGTTGAATATTAGTATAATATATGTAAAAAGATGTGTCATTTTTTTGGTAGTTTTGTATAAATCACCTAATTTTGCCCCCCAAATGGACAAACTGTGTCTTAATGAACCAAACTTAGTATAAAACAAACGCTTACGCCTAAGAGTAGGGAAGCCGTACTAAACCCAATTTTTTTTTATTTACACAATTACCTTCTAACAAGCCTTCGATGGTCGTATATTTTTATGCAAACCTAAAATGTATCTTTTCCCCATCAACATGGCATTACTAGGCATTATTGTGTGCGTTTTGACACAAGAACTTTTTCAATGCACAATGCACAATGCATAATGCAAAATTATGCTCTTTGTCTGAAATTGAACTAAACCGAGACAAAAATATTTATTTATTAACTAAACTCAATTAATTTATGCTTAAAAAGTTTTATCTAAAACTACTGATGAGCCTCCTGCTCGTGGCACTCGCAGTGCCGCAGGGCAAGGCTGATGAGGTGACTCTTTTCAGTGGCACTTCAACGAATGCCTATGCTCCTGTGCACAGCTCTTATCTTGATGGAGTAGGTAGTACTTATCAAGTAATTTATCCTGCAACAGGGCTTGAAGATTTGGTTGGTTCAAATATAACTGGCGTAAAATTTTATGCTGATGGGAATTTGAACTTTACTGGTGGTTCTCTAAAGGTTTCTGTTGGCGAGACTACTAGCACAACTTTTAGTTCTACTACTCCTATTACAGGACTGGATGAGGTGGCAACAACTGCTGTAAGCTCAACAAATGATGAATTTGTTTTGAACTTTGATAATGAATATCTTTATAATGGGGGAAATCTCGTTATAGAAATCAAAGTATTAACAGCGGTTACTTTGAATGGCTACTCTACTATGAACTGGTATGGTACATCGGCCAGTGGTAACAATGTTTACTATTATGATTCCGGCTACTATTCCAGTAGCGGCACCCAAAGCTGGCTTCCTAAGACTACTTTCACTTTTGAGGTTGCTGCAACCGAGCCTTACTCAGCTAAGGTGACCCCAAGTGAACTTGATTTTGGTGGTATTGCCGTAGGAGCTTCCAAGGTGATGAATGTCACTTTGAAAAATACAGGAACTAATGCTTTCACTCCAAGCGTAAATGTTACAGGCGCAGGTTTCAGTACTACATACACAGCTACCGAGATAGCATCGAAGGGAACAGCTACTATTCCTGTAACATTCAATCCCACTACTGCTGGTGATTTCACTGGAACATTGACTATCAATTGTGGTGAGGCAGGAACGTTCACTGTTGATATCACTGGTAGCGCATCATTAAATCTAACCCTTTGTGATGGCAGTGACACCAATGACTACTTGCCTATCTATGGTTATTACTATGATGCAAAGCAGATTAACCAGATGATATACCCTGCAAGTATGTTGAGCGACATTGTCGGTAAGAAAATCAATAGTTTGACATTCTATACTACTAATGAGTATTTCTCAGGTGGCAAGTATAATGTGTCGATTGGTATTACCGACCAATCCACATTTGAGACCCCCGTCAGACTTACTGGTTTAACACTAGTAGCCAGCAATTTAGTGGCTGTCAGTGGTGCGAAAGAAATCACCATTTATTTTGATGAACCTTTTGAGTATAACGGAAACAATCTTGTGGTTGATTTCGAAGTTACCGAAACTGGTTCTTATGGAAGCAGCAGAACTTACTTTCAGGGTGTAAATCAATCAACAAACACCTCATTCCATAGTTACGGATCTTCTGTTACAGGTAATGGTGTGTATAATACAAGTGCTAATGTTCGTCAGTTCCTTCCAAAAGTGAAAATTGGTTACGAGGACGGTGCTGGCTCAGTTACTGTTGATCCATCGAGCTTGACCTTTGGTGGCGAGGAGTTCTATGCTGGTTCTGCCGAGGACAAGACCTTCACTGTAACCAACACTACCGAGGAGGCTGTGACTATCACCATGACTGGTGACAACGTGTTCACATTCAACCCTGCCACTGTTGCTGCTGGTGCTACCGAGACTATTACAGTAACTTATGCTCCCGCTGCTGCTGGCACTCACTCTGCCACACTCACTGTTGGTGGCAAGACTGTTAGCCTCACTGGTACTGCTGCCGAGGCTCCAGTTACCACTCCTACCATCACTACCAGTGTAAATGCTGTGACCATCACTACTGCACCTAATACTACAGGTACTGCAACCTTCACCGTTACTGGTACTAACTTGACTAATGATATCACTCTTACTGCCAGCAATGGCTTCACCGTAACTCCAACCACTATTGCAGCTGCTGATGCAGCTAATGGCGTTACCGTTACTGTAGCATATCCTGCAAGCAACGTTGGTACTTTCCAAGGCACTGTCACTATCACCAGCAATGGTGCAACTGAAAAGACTGTAAGTGTTACAGCAAATGTACAGGAAATCGTTGCTGAAGGCACTGTTACTCCTACATCGCTCAACTTTGGCGAGGTATTGGTAGGCCAGACTTCTGCTGCTCAACTCGTAAAGGTTAGCAACACTGGCAGTGATGCATTCACTCCATCATTCAGCATCGACAACCCTGCATTCAGCATCGATGAACCAACCACTATTTCTGGTGGAACAAGCATCAGCTATAATGTTACTTACACCCCAACCGCTGCAGGCGTTCAGAATGGCATCCTCACCGTTTCGTTCGGTGGACTCAATCACACTGTAGCTCTCACTGGTATTGGTAAAGAGCTCGCTGGCTACGACATCACTGCTAGCGCAGCAAGTGGTGTTCACAACTTTGGTGACGTATTCGAAGAACATACTGCTACTTGGAACGTGACTCTCACTAACAATGGTGCAAACGATGTTACTCCAGTGATTGAGGGTCTTGCTGCTCCATTCAGCGCTGAGAACGTTCCTGCAACACTTGCTGCTGGCCAGAGCGCTACTATCACTTTCAAGTTCGCGCCTACAGCTATCCAGGCTTACGGTCCAACTTCAATCGTTGTTAAGTTTGCCGAGACCACAGACTTCCAGTTCGACTACACCTTCCGTGGTAATGGTATCGAGGACACTGGCACACTGCCTCCAAGCACATTTGATAACGAAACTTACACTTGGACCGACGACAATGGTGATGAGCACACCAGCCCCTACAGTGAGATTGCAACCGATCCTAACCAGATGATTGCCCTCTTGAAGGCTGTTTACACCAACAAGAACCTGCCAGGTAACTACTATCGTGGCTACACTGCCGATAAAACACCTCAAGACGAGGTGGCTTATCCCGCTATTGGTGCTATAGAAAGAAACTATACATCGGGTGTTGGTTATACCCATGACTTTTACGATGCTTATGGCTGGGGTATGGCTCATGATGAGACCGCTTATCCTATGTCAAGTACATATGTTCCTGGCTCTACTTATGACAAGACCTATTATGTGATGAACCCCAACGAGTACAAGCCCAACCAAGAGGGTGTTACTCTGCTGCTCGTTGAGATGAAGGATGGTGTTGGCGCATCGACAACCACAACAAGACCTACTAGCTATGCAAGCTTGAAGAATCTTTATAGCAAGATGTTCAAGAGCGTGCGCGTGATTCCCAACTCTAAGAAGGTAACCAAGACTATTGATGTTAATGGCACAGCTACCGAAGTTCCAGGCACCCTGTTCAAGGTTGACTGCGACAAGATGAACCGCTTCTTCTTCTTGGCAAAGGGACGTCTGCGCTTCTATCCTGGTGAAGGCAACGCTTCGGCTTACTTCCTTGACCAGGTTAAATCTAGTGGTAGTGGTTCTTCTTATACCTGGTATGACAAGGAGAACACTACAGCTACAGTAAACCCATTCAACATGATGTATGAGCAGTTCAGCCCAGTTAATCTGAACAATGCTCAAGAGTCAAGCGACGTATACCAGTTGCTTATCAACATGGAGAGCTATAATGTTGAGCACGATTGTGAGGCAATTCCTTGGGCATCAACAAATGGTGTTTCTGGCCATGAGTTCAATATGTATGGTAAGTCTTCTATAAGCGACGACTGCCAAGACGTTCGCGACCTTATGTTCTTTGTTCCTGACTATCGCATGATGTACTGGAGTGGGCGTGACAAGGCTACAAACTCTGATGAGTACACTAACTACTACGAGCAATATGCTCCTAATATGGGTATGTACGTAATCCGTCAGAATGCAATCACTGGTGTTCAGAATGGTACTGCCGAGGAGTATACACTGCACTTGAGCTGGCAATCCAACCTTACCGACTTCGTTCCTGCCGCAAATGGTCAATACACTATCTATCGAGTAAACGATGATGGTTCTTATACTGAAGTAGCAACTGTTCCATCAAATCAGACTACTTATGACCTTACCGTTGCTATGCAAGAGCATGGCCAGCAGGTTACCTACGTAATCCAAGGTCAAGACAACACTCGCTTCTTGAGTCTGCAGTTCTCGAACGAGGAGAGCTTCATCATCCCAGGTCTTGATCCTAATGAGAAATTCCAGATGATGGCAGGCGCTGAATACTACAGCCGCTTCGATCCACAGAGTGTTCAGAACTTCTATGCCAACGGCATGCAAGTGATGGCTTATCCCGATGCCGCAACAAGCGACTATGCAGGCCAGACATTTAACTTCTACCGCAAGGCTGCTGTTGATGCTGTTGATGCTGTTGATGCTGTTGATGCTGATGCTGACTGGACACTCGTTGGTACCGCTCAGGTTAACACTGCTGGTACCGAGGCTACCGTTTCGATGGTAGAAACTACTCAGCGTGCACAGAGTGAGTACAAGTTTGGTTACAAGCAGAATCCTACTACTGTAGCTGTGACTACCGATGCTAATGGCAACAAGGTATTTGGCGTTATCTTCGATAACTTCAAGGCCGACGTTAGCACCAACGAGCACCCATCAAGCTACAGCTACAAGATGGAGGTTGCCAACACTTCACTGCACAGTAATGAGATTAGCATCAAGGTTTACAAGACCCAGATGCGCAACCTCACAGGCACATTCAACGAGGAATATGTAGAAAACGATGAGGTTCGTCAGGATGTTGACAATAGCCGACAGTTCGACATCGATGTTGAGCACAGCTCTAAGACCGATATTCTGCGTTACGGCGCTTATCGCTGGAACAGCAGTTATGGAACTTCAAGCAACCCATTCGCTATCTTGAATCTCAATTCTACCGAAGAGGAGGATATTTCTCCACAAGGTCAGGCCAGCAACCAGGGTGAGTTCTACTCAGTATATATGAATGGTGACTCTTACATTGGTGACGATGTATATGTAGCTCAAGGCGAGACTGGTCAAGCAACATTCGTTGACGATGTTCCTGCAACCACCAACGCTGCCGAAGAGTACACCTATGTTCCAGTTATCGAGACCTTCACTGGTCGCGCCGACTATAACACCTATGGTGCTCCAATGCAGACTACTGCTACTGGTAAGATTTTAGTTAACGTAGAGAACGCTGGCAAGAGCGAGTACACTTGGGAAGCTGATGGCAACACCTATCGCTACTACAACGTATTTGTTAACGTCAACACACTCGACCTTCCCGAAGGCTATGAGGTAGCTAAGGTACGCGCTTGGCGTAAGATTGATGCAAGCTATCTTAACGAGAAACTTGAAGCCTATGCTTACCGTGCTGACCTCGACGCTAATGGTGAGTTCATGTTCGACGATCCCGCAACTGCCGATGATGGCTTTAAGCTTGGTGGCGAGACTCTCGGTGCAAGCGGACCTCAGGGTGGTGCTGTTTACAAAGGTACTTTCGGCGCTCTCGACGTTGAGAATGGCGCTACCGTTCCAATGAAGTTCTTCGTTCGCATCTACTTCAAGAAGAGCAATGGTTCGAAGGCTGCTGGCGATGAGTATTACATCACCGAAGTTGAGGTTGATGGCGAGCTCAACAACGACGTTCCAACCAGCATCTTCGGTGTTGAGAGCTACAAGGTTGTTACCGGCATCAAGTACTACAACTTGGCAGGTATTGAGAGCGACGTTCCATTCCAGGGTGTAAACATTGAGGTTACTACCTACGAGGATGGTTCACGCACAAGCCGCAAGATCATGAAGTAATTTTATTGAGGTGAGAGGCAAGTGAGAACGGGAAATCACTCTCCACTCCCCACTTTCCTCTACCCTAATAATATTCATACGCTGAAAGAAGAGGGCGACCCCATGCGGGCCGCCCTCTTGATTGCTCAAGACGACCATAAGCGATGGCGTGTCAAAATAGAGGAGTCACGCTACGAGTGAGAAATCATTCAAATTGTTCCAAATCTAACAAATAATTAATTTGCTTGAGACCAATAAATTAAATAATGTTTGATTTGTGATGATTTGTTAGATTTGAGTCGCGCATGATGGCTTCGCCACCTCACACCGCACTTCGTGCGACTAATGCTTCAGGCTCTCCTCGAGCTTAAGGTTCTGCGCGAAGCGCACTAAACCAGCATTATGACACACCCCCAGCTGCTACTTGCCTCGTCTAGACAAGAGTTGGCATAGTCCGTGTGAGTTTTTGCGAGATTGTAATAGATTTTTTTGCAAACGAAAAAATTCCTATCTTTGCACTCATTATAATAATAGAGGTAATGAAACGACATTTTTGGCATATCCTGGTGTTGAGTCTCGTTTTGGCATTTTGCGCTAATACAGTCGCAGCCCAAAGCGACACTACCGCCGCTCTCACTAAGAAAGTGAGCCTTATCACTTTTTATCCGGGTAACGAGGTTTTCGAGGTGTTTGGTCACAGCGAGATATTGCTCAGCGACTCCACCGGCAACTACTATATTAATTATGGTGTGTTTGATTTCAACTCTCCCGGATTTGTCACGCGCTACATCATGGGCGAGACCGATTATCTGTGTGCAGTGATGCCTCCCGAACTTGACGGCGGCATAAAGGAAGGTCGCAAGATGGTGAAACAGGAGCTGAACCTCAGCCCCGAGCAGGCGCAGAAGGTGTGGGAGATGCTAGCGCTCAACGTGCTCCCTGCCAATCGCGAGTACCGCTACCGCCACTTCAGCGACAACTGCTCGACACGTCCCCGCGATGTGATAGAGACCGCCATGGGGCGAGAGCTGGACTACAGCCACAGCGGCTATGCCGACGGCAACACGCTGCGCGAGGTGATGACCCACTACACTCGCAACTACCCTTGGGAGCAGTTTGGCATTGACCTGGCGCTGGGAGCCGCCTGCGACACCTTGATAAGCGCCCGCACCCATACTTTCGTTCCCATCTACCTCATGCACGCCCTCGACAGCATCACCGTCACTGTTGACGGCAAAACGATGCCATTGGTGAGCAAAACCAGTGTTGTGAATCCTGGCAGTGACGATGGCATCGTTGCCGCACCCACACCATGGTATCTCACGCCGCTGTTCTTTGCGTTGCTGTTACTGGCAATCACTGTTGCAATCGTTGCGATGGAACGGCGCAGGGGAGTGGTGTGTCGCTGGTACGAGACCGTGTTCTTCCTCGTTGCCGGTTTGTCGGGCTGCCTCATCTTCTTCATCGAGTTTGTCTCCACCCACGAGGCCGTTATGCCCAACTACAATATTTTGTGGCTGAATCCATTGCTCCTGTTGCTCGCCATCTTGCCATGGTTCAAGAAGGGCGCGCGCCTGTTGCGATGCGTGCACTATGTGAACTTGGCGCTTATTGGCACAATGGTTGTGGTGTGGCTCACAGGGCTTCAGACAGCCAATGTGGCGTTCTATCCAATAGTTGCGTCGAGCCTGCTGCTCTCGCTCTCTCGCGTTGTGAAAAAGAAAAACTAATATAAATCTGTTAGGTTATGGGAGTTCTGCTGCAAGTTGAGGGGTTGACCAAGTCGTTTGGCTACGACTTGCTCTTTGGCGACATATCCTTCGGACTTGACGAGGGCGACAAAGTGGGTCTTATTGCCAAGAACGGTACTGGCAAGAGCACGCTGCTCAACCTGCTTGCTGGCGTTGACACGCCCAACTCGGGCACCATCATCTACCGCAACAGCCTGCGTGTGGGCTATCTGCCTCAGATTCCCACCTTTGAGGGTGCCAAAACAGTGATTGACACCTGCCTCGAGGGTGACGACCCACGGGCACGTGCCGTGCTTGCCTATGAACGTGCTGCACAAAGCGGTGACGGCGACCAACTCACCGCCGCCATCCAAGCGATGGACTCGAGCCATGCTTGGGACTATGAGGAACGCTTCAAGCAGGTGCTCACTAAACTGAAAATCGACGACTTCGGGCAACCAGTGAGCGAACTCAGCGGCGGCCAGGTGAAGCGTGTGGCGCTTGCCAAGATACTTATCGACGAGCCAGAGTTCCTTATCCTCGACGAGCCCACCAACCACCTCGACATCGACATGATTGAGTGGCTCGAGCACTACCTGCAGCGCAGCACGATGACCCTGCTGATGGTGACCCACGACCGTTACTTCCTGGATAACGTCTGCAACCGCATCATCGAGATGGACCAGCAGGAAATCTTCACCTACGACGGCAATTATAACTACTACCTCGAGAAACGAGCCGAGCGCATCGAGGCACAGAACGTGCAGGTGGAGAAGGCCCGCAACTTGCTGCGCACCGAGCTCGAATGGATGCGCCGCCAGCCACAGGCCCGCCAGCACAAGGCGCAATACCGCATCGACGCTTTCTATGACCTAAAGGAACGCGCTCGTGGCTACCATGACAGGGGTGACGTGCGCTTGACGGTCAACTCGGCCTACATAGGCAAGAAAATCTTCACCGCCCACCACGTGAGCAAAGCCTACGGCGACAAAGTCATTCTCAAGGACTTTGAGTACACCTTTGCCCGCTATGAGAAGCTGGGCATCGTTGGCGACAATGGCGTGGGCAAGTCCACATTCATAAAACTGCTGCTGGGCGAGGTGCCATGCGACAGCGGCTCGTTTGAGCTGGGAAAGACGGTGCGCTTTGGCTACTACAGCCAGGAGGGCATGCAGCTCGACGAGAGCAAGACGGTGATAGAAGCGGTGCGCGACATTGCCGAGTATGTCGTCTTCGACGAGAAAACTCATTACACAGCAGCGCAATTCCTTAATTTGTTCCTATTTAATAATAGTGAACAGCAAAAGTATATCTCAACGCTGAGCGGAGGCGAGAAACGGCGACTCTACCTGGCGATGGTGCTCATGGGCAAGCCCAACTTCCTTATCCTTGACGAGCCAACCAACGACCTCGACATCTCGACGCTCGAGATTCTTGAGGACTACCTGTCGAAATTCAATGGCTGCGTGATAATAGTGAGCCACGACCGCTTTTTCATGGACCGCACGGTGGACCACACCTTTGTGTTCTTGGGCGACGGAGTGGTGAAGGATTTCCCGGGAAACTACAGCGAGTACCGCGCCTGGAAGGATTACCACGATCGTGAGGCTGCCGAGGCCGCCCGTGCCGCTGCCAAACCTAAGGAGAAGGTGCAATATAACGTGCGCGACAACTCTCACAAGCTAACGTTTAAAGAGCGTCGAGAATTGGAACAACTCACAGTGGAAATCGATGAGCTCACAACCGAGAAGAAAGCTCTCGACACTCTCTTTGCCAGCGGCGAGGTGATTACCGATATGGACAAGAAAAGCGCCCGCTATAGCGAGCTTCAAGACTTGCTCGAAGAAAAGGAGATGCGCTGGCTCGAGCTCAGCGAGAAAGAATGAAAAAGTTCTCAGTTTTCAGTTCTCAGTTTTCAGTTTTTTTACGACAATTAAGGACAATATTGTTTGTCTCATTTGATGTCGTATACTTAGCCATTCGGCTTTTGAGTATTATAGACAATTGACCCGGTTTTTTACACAGATCAGTGGAGAGGGGAGAGGGGAGAGGGAAGAGGGAGAGATAATAAAAACTGCCAGCCCGGTTGGGGACTGGCAGTTTTTTTAATGTGGTTGGCGATGGTTAGTCGCTGCACTTAGCGCTGATGTACTCGCGGTTGAGGCGAGCGATGTTGCTCAGCTTGATGTTCTTGGGGCACTCGGCAGCACAGGCACCAGTGTTGGTGCAGTTACCGAATCCCAGCTCGTCCATCTTTTGGAGCATAGCCTTTACGCGCTTCTTAGCCTCGGCCTTACCTTGTGGCAGGAGAGCGAACTGGCTCACCTTGGCCGAAACGAAGAGCATGGCCGAACCATTCTTACAAGCAGCTACACAAGCACCGCAGCCAATGCAGCTAGCGCTGTCCATTGCCTCGTCGGCAGCCACCTTGCTGATGGGGATAGCGTTGGCGTCTTGTGCGCCACCGGTGTTGAAGCTAACGTAGCCACCAGCCTGCTGGATTTGGTCGAACGCATTGCGGTTAACCATCAAGTCCTTGATTACAGGGAAAGCAGCCGAGCGCCAAGGCTCAACAGTGATGGTCTCGCCATCCTTGAAGCGGCGCATGTAGAGCTGGCAAGTGGTAGCTCCAGTAGCGGGTCCGTGAGGATGTCCGTTGATGTATAGCGAGCACATACCGCAAATTCCCTCGCGGCAGTCATGGTCAAAAGCTACGGGTTCTTCTCCCTTCTCAACGAGTAGCTCGTTGAGAATGTCAAGAGTCTCAAGGAACGAGGTATCGGTAGGGATGTCCTGGAGTTCGTAGGTTACAAATTCACCTTGCGCCTGAGGATTAGCTTGGCGCCAAATTTTCAGTTTAATATTAATATTTGTTTCCATATCTGTAGTGGACAAGTAGACAAGAAGACAAGAAGACAAGAAGCATGAGAGGACTTCTCCTAATCAGTTTCTACTTCGCTTTTATCAAGTTCTTTTTTCTTGTTATTAGCCAGAGCGGTTGCCATTCTTATTATTTCATGAATTTGACTAGTTAGATGGTCAAAATCATTTCCATTTATTAGTCCAATTTCATGACAAATAATGAGTTGTGTTTCGATCTCAGCAGCTGACCCAATAGCGATATATAAAAAACGTATAAGATCTTTCTTGGAGCCACGTCCATTTCCTTCAGCAATATTAGAAGGAATGGAAACTGCTGCGCGTCGAAGTTGGGATGTTAATCCAAACATTTCATCTTTTGGAAAAGCCCTTGTGATAAGATAAATGTCCTTCACAAAACTAATGCTTTTGCTCCAAACTTGCAGATTTTTATGTATTGGATAATCGGCCATACCAAACTAATTGCCAGGGAACCCTCTCGTTTTCTCGTTTTCTTGTTTTCTTGTTCTCTAAATAAAACTAGTTCTTGTAATTTCTGGTTTGTACCTTAATTGCCTCGTAGTGTAGTGGCTCCTTGATGAGCGATGGCGCCTTGGTGTCGTCACCGTTGTATTTCCAGCAAGCCACATAGAAGAAGTTCTCGTCGTCGCGCTTGGCTTCGCCTTCCTCGGTTTGATGCTCCTCGCGGAAGTGTCCACCACACGACTCCTCGCGGTTGAGTGCGTCGTAAGCGATGAGCTCGCCCATAGTGATGAAGTCGCGCAGGCGGAATGCCTTGTCAAGCTCAATGTTCATGCCTTCTTGGTCGCCAGGAATGAAGAGGTTGGTCTCAAATTCCTTGCGCAAGTCTTTGATTTTCTCAAGGGCAATCTCGAGACTCTCTTTGGTACGTCCCATGCCCACATAGTCCCACATAATGTTACCCAGCTCCTTGTGGATAGAATCAACTGAGCGGCTGCCCTTGATGTTCATCATGGCATCAAGATCGGCCTGCACGCGCTCCTCGGTCTCCTCAAACTCTGGGAGGTCGGTGCTGAAGCGTGGCACAGTGATTTGGTCGCTCAAGTAGTTCTGGATGGTGTAGGGGAGTACGAAGTAACCGTCGGCAAGACCCTGCATCAAAGCCGAAGCACCGAGTCGGTTAGCGCCGTGGTCGCTGAAGTTGCACTCGCCAATAGCGAATAGACCCTTGATTGAGGTCTGCAGCTCATAGTCAACCCAGATGCCGCCCATAGTGTAGTGGATAGCGGGATAAATCATCATTGGGTTGTAGTAGTTAACACCGTTAATCTCGTTGGCGAGCTCGCCAGGATTTACGTCGGTGATTTCCTCATACATGTCGAAGAGGTTGCCGTAGCGCTGACGCACAACATCGATGCCCAAGCGGTTGATTGCCTCGCTGAAATCGAGGAATACTGCTTGGCCTGTGTTGTTCACACCGTAGCCCTTGTCGCAACGCTCCTTGGCAGCGCGGCTGGCCACGTCGCGGGGAACGAGGTTACCGAAGGCTGGATAGCGGCGCTCGAGATAGTAGTCACGCTCCTCTTCGGGAATGTCACTACCCTTGATTTGGCCGGCTTGCAGCTTCTTGGCATCCTCAATGTTCTTGGGCACCCAGATGCGGCCATCGTTACGCAGCGACTCACTCATGAGGGTGAGCTTCGACTGCTTGTCGCCGTGGCGTGGAATGCAGGTTGGGTGAATTTGAACATAAGCTGGGTTGGCAAAGTAAGCACCCTTGCGGTAGCAAGCCATAGCGGCGCTCACGTTACATGCCATAGCGTTGGTCGAGAGGAAATAGGTGTTGCCGTAACCACCAGTGGCGATTACCACAGCGTGGGCAGCAAAACGCTCAAGCTTACCTGTAACGAGGTTCTTGGCGATGATACCACGTGCGCGACCGTCGATGATTACCACGTCGTGCATTTCGTAGCGGTTGTAGCTCTTAACGTTGCCCATCTCAATCTGGCGGTTGAGTGATGAGTAGGCGCCGAGCAGCAGCTGCTGACCAGTTTGTCCCTTAGCATAGAATGTGCGGCTTACTTGAGCGCCACCGAATGAACGGTTGGCGAGCAAGCCACCATATTCGCGTGCGAAGGGCACACCCTGTGCCACGCACTGGTCGATAATATTGTTTGACACCTCGGCAAGACGGTAAACGTTGGCCTCGCGAGCGCGATAGTCACCACCCTTAACAGTGTCGTAGAAGAGGCGGTAAACCGAGTCACCGTCGTTCTGATAGTTCTTAGCAGCATTGATACCACCCTGCGCAGCGATAGAGTGAGCGCGGCGTGGAGAATCTTGAATGCAGAAGTTCAACACCTTGAAACCCATCTCACCTAGAGTAGCAGCAGCGCTGGCACCAGCAAGTCCAGTACCCACAACGATGATGTCGAGGCGGCGCTTGTTGGCAGGGTTAACGAGTTTTTGGTGTGCTTTATAGTTTGTCCATTTCTCAGCAACAGGTCCCTCGGGGATCTTAGAGTCAATGACTGGCTGAGCAACGTTGTTCTTAATGTTTTCTTCCATTTTGAAAAGTTTTTAATGATTAATTACTCAGCTTAAACTTAGCAAGCTCCAATGCATTCGCATCCCCAAGCAAACTTGCAAGTGAGTGCGATAACGCAAACAGCAAACAGTAGCATAACGATGGTTGCCCACCACCAGCCAATGCATTTCCAGCGCTCAATCCACTTGTCGTTGTTTACACCAATCGATTGGAATGCGCTCCAGAAACCGTGGGTGATGTGGAACCAGATGGCAACAAAGCCAATGAGATAAACGATGCATACCCAAGGCTGGCTGAAAGTAGCCTCAAGAGCCTCATGTCCGCTAGCGGGATACTCGCCCATGATTTCGGGTAATTGCATCTTAGCCCAGAACTGATAGAGGTGCAGCACCAAGAAGCACAGCACGATCAGGCCAAGGACGAACATGTTTTGCGAAGCCCATTCAACGCTCTTGGGACGCTTGGTGACAGCATAGCGGTCGGCACCACGCGCGCTGCGGTTTTGCAGCGTGAGGATGAACGCATAGATAATGTGAATCACAAAACCTGCGGCGAGCACTGCAGTGCCCAGCAGAGCATACCAGTTGGCACCGAGAAACTCGCAAACAGCCTCATAAGCATCGAGCGAATAGACAGCCACAATGTTCATCAGTGCGTGGAATGTTAAGAATAGGATAAGGAACAAGCCAGTGACACTCATCACCACTTTCCTACCTACCGAAGATTTGAATAACCACATAGTTGATTTTAGAATTTAGTTATTAATTGATTTATTTAATTAGTTATCAATGCAATAGTAGCCACGCGCGCAGCGTATGGCCGATTTTCAGTGCAAATATACCATTTTTTAACGTTATGTGCAACCTGTATTAATGAAAAACTTTGTTCAGACTTGTTTTTTGTAAATATAAATATTATTTTTGCAGTGGAAATAAATAAAAATTCTTAACAGAAAATATGAAAAAAGGATTATTACTTCTATCACTTGTCATGATGTGCCTGCCGTTGATGGCAGAACAACGCACCGCAAGTGAGGCCATCTACAACACCGCTGGCGCATTAGTAAGCCGTAATACTGCAACTATGTTGCCCGCTGGCGTATATGTGGTAATTGCCGATGGTAAGAGCTACAAGGTTATTTTGAAATAATTTTATATGAATAACATTAAATTGATATTGCTTGGTGTCATGTCCATGGTTCTCATGGGATGTGGCACCAAGCCACATACTGTGGTCTTAGGTAATGCAATGGAAGTGAGTTATGTTGATGCTGGTGGCAAGAAACTCATGGTAATGACCCCCGGCAAGGATACACATTGGAAATTTGTGAGTCACAAGCAGAGCGATTTTAAGGGTGCGCCCGATATTAACGACACTACAATATTGCTGAATGTAGCGGCGGCATTCACCCTCGACTTGACGTCGATGGACGTGTGTGGCGACCATGTGATAGCTGGGGAGCGCATCAAGGGTTATGACGATGTCACAGCCACTGGCCATATGCTTATGGTTGATGACAAGGTGATGATTGCTTCAAATGATAAACTCGAGCAATCGATACAGAAGGCTGTCGCCGGCAAGGGCTACTTGTTCCAGCAATGTCTTGTCGTTGAGAATGGCAAGGGATTTGTGGAACGTGTGCCTGAGGCATTGCTCAAGCGCAACCCGAGTATCATTTTCCGTGCCGTGTGTGTCAAAGACGACGATAGTGTCGTGGTTGTTCAAGGCGACGAGCCAATGTTGGTGAGCGAGTTTGTTGATGCCCTAGTGGCATTTGGTGCGCGCCAGGCGCTCTACCTTGACATGGGTACATGGGCCTGGGGATGGGTGCGTGAGTTGGACAAGCTGCCACAAGAACTCAGTGAGCACTTCTTCAATACCCGCTTCCAGAGCAACTGGCTACAAGTAACTTTTTAATATTATTCAAAACAATGAAAAACATTATGACACGTATTATTCAAATAATTATTATTGCGCTTTTGGCGATTGCTCCATTGGCGATGTCGGCGCAAACTGAATATGGATTCAAGGCTGTTGCAGTTGAGCAAGACTTCACCGATAATGGATTCAATTGGTTTCGCCATGCTTTGCTGTTAGCTGCTGGCGACAAGCAACAGAGCAATGCCATGACCATTGGTTGGGGAGGAATTGGCACTCTGTGGCGCAAGACGGCAGTCACCGTTTATGTTGCCGAGAGACGTTACACCAAGCATTTCATGGATAACGCACAGTATTTCACCGTTATGGCTTTCACCAACCGCAAAGAAGAGATTCTTGAATACATGGGCACAAAAAGCGGTCGTGATGGCGACAAGGCTAAAGCCCTTAATTTGCATACTGCATACACCGAGAACGGCACACCTTATTATGTCGAAGCCGATTTGGTGCTTGAGTGCCGCACAATGTATGCCGCACCTTTCGACCCAAAGAATTTTAAGGATGAAGTGCCTAAGCAGATGTACTCCAACTTCCCTGCTGGTGTGCACACCATGTATATAGGTGAGGTGGTCAACGCTTGGAAAAAATAAACCTGTAGTTCTTTTATTAACGTATTGAGGGAGCGTCACGTGACACTCCCTCTTTTTGTGTGATATATACTTTCTATCAGTGCTTGTGGATGGTGACTTGTGTTGCACCAAAACCATATTCCTGGAAACTTGCGTCTTGCACGGTACAAGCCGGCCATTTGCGCTTGAGCTCTGCTAGAATGGCTTTGCGGAGCACTCCCTCGCCCTTGCCGTGGATAAAGACAATTTTTTGGCCCAATTTATCCTCGTTTTCCTTCATTACTTCGCAGAATTTAGCGAGTTGGAAGTTGAGCATGTCGGCATTTGAAAAGCCAGCTAGGTTATCTACCAGTTCGGTAATGTGCAGGTCTTGCACAATGGTTTCCATCTTTTTCTTTTTCACAGGTTTAGGCTTGCGTTGAGGACGCTCATCACGACGCCGTTTGTCTCGCATGGCATTCTCAAGGGCGCTGCTGTCGATGCGCAATGGCTTTGCTGGCAGGTCGTTGCGGGTTATTTCGAGCTGGAGCACTGGCGAGTCAAAGTATTCACTCTCGTGGAAACAGTGTAGCTTGTAAAATTTCGTCACATCAAGTTTTAGCTGTACAAGAGCGGGATTCTTGAGGGCAAAACCCTTGCCCTGTTTGAATGCAATGTACTGCACTGCCACATGAGTTATTGAGTTAAGGTCGTTGTGTCCGAACTCGTCGAGTGGCACCTGCGTGTTAGGCTCCACAATGTCATGGTAGCGTGTTGTCCACTCGCGGTCCTCGTCGCCGCGTGTCATGTAGGCGAAATAGAGGAAGTAGTTGCTGTCGTTTACAAGCATTGAGTAGAACGTAGTGGTGTTAAGGTGCTTGATTTCTCGTGGCTCATAGGCGAGCACAATGTTGAGAATTTCGCCTTCCTCGGTCTCGAACACGGGTTCAGTGGGCTCTGGTTTAGGTTTTGGTGCAGGAACATCGGGCTCCACGAGTTTGCTCTTTATCTCAAGAGGTTTTTCGTAGGTCGTGTGGTGAGGCTTGGCTGTGTCTACCACCACCACTTCACGTGCCAAGGCTGGGCGCTCAAAACCGTCCTCATCCTCGACATACACCATTTTGCCTTCAATTCTTGTGACCTTTCCTCCTCCCACATCGTTGAGGAATCGCACTATATCATTGACTTTTACCATAATTATATTGTTGTGTTAAATAAATCGTTGTTATATCACTGCAAATTTACACAAAATTCATTAGTATTCACAAAAAAAAGTGTAACTTTGCATTATTGAAAATAACAACAATAACTAATACATTTTTCTTATTATGGCTAACACTCCTGAGTTTAAGTATGCCCCCATGTTCCAGCTTGGGGAAGACAAAACCGAGTATTACCTTCTTACTAAGGACCACGTGAGCGTGGGTGAGTTTGAAGGCAACCCAATCCTTAAAGTAGAGCCCGAGGCCCTGACCAAGCTTGCTAATGCTTGCTTCCACGACGTGTCGTTCATGCTACGCCGTGCTCATAACGAGCAGGTGGCTAAAATCCTGAGCGACCCCGAGGCTAGCGAGAATGACAAATATGTGGCACTTACCTTCCTGCGCAATGCCGAGACTTCGGTAAAGGGTCAGCTGCCTTTGTGCCAAGACACCGGCACTGCTATCATCCATGGCGAGAAGGGCCAGCAGGTGTGGACTGGTTTCTGTGACGAGGAGGCTCTGTCGCTTGGCGTTTTCAAGACCTACACCGAGGATAACTTGCGTTATTCGCAGAATGCACCTCTCACCATGTTTGATGAGGTGAATACCCGCTGCAATTTGCCAGCACAAATCGACCTCGAAGCTACCGAGGGCATGGAATATAAGTTCCTGTGCGTTACCAAAGGTGGTGGCTCGGCCAACAAGACTTACTTGTATCAGGAGACCAAGGCCCGCATTCAAAATCCTGGCACTCTCATCCCATTCCTTGTAGAAAAGATGAAATCGTTGGGAACGGCAGCCTGCCCTCCTTATCACATTGCTATCGTGATTGGCGGCACAAGTGCCGAGAAGAATCTGCTCACTGTGAAGTTGGCTTCCACTCATTACTATGACGAGTTGCCCACTACTGGTGACGAGACTGGCCGTGCATTCCGCGACATCGAGCTTGAGAAGCAGTTGCTCGAGGAGGCTCAGAACATTGGCCTTGGCGCACAGTTTGGTGGCAAGTATTTGGCACACGACGTGCGTGTGGTTCGCTTGCCACGTCATGGCGCTAGTTGTCCAATTGGTTTGGGCGTTAGCTGTAGTGCCGACCGCAATATCAAAGCAAAAATCAATAAAGATGGTATCTGGATTGAGAAGCTCGACGACAATCCAGGCGAATTGATTCCCGAAGAGCTTCGTCAAGCAGGCGAGGGCGATGCTGTGAAGATAGACCTCAACCAGCCAATGAGCGAGGTGTGCAAGATATTGAGTCAGTATCCAGTGAGCACCCGTTTGAGTTTGAACGGTACCATCATCGTGGGCCGCGACATCGCTCATGCCAAGATTAAAGCACGTCTTGATGCTGGCGAGGGAATGCCTCAGTATCTTAAGGATCACCCCATCTACTATGCAGGACCTGCTAAGACTCCAGCAGGCATGGCTTGCGGCTCGATGGGTCCCACCACAGCAGGACGCATGGATCCCTATGTAGATGAGTTCCAGGATCATGGTGGCAGCCTGATTATGCTTGCTAAGGGTAACCGTTCTCAAGCCGTTACCGATGCTTGCAAGAAGCATGGCGGCTTCTATCTGGGTTCCATTGGCGGACCAGCCGCTATCCTCGCTCAGAACAACATCAAGAGCATTGAGTGCGTTGAGTATCCCGAACTCGGCATGGAGGCCATCTGGAAGATTGAAGTAGAAGACTTCCCTGCCTTCATCCTCGTTGATGACAAGGGCAACGACTTCTTCAAGCAAATCAAGCCTCGCTGTCCGCTTAAATAATGCATAATGGGGCATCGCCTCTAATTAATGCATAGGGGAGTGCACTTGATTTAAAAGACTTTTAATGAGACTTTGGAACATATAGGCCAAAGTCTCATTTTTTTTGATGTGGGCGATGGGGTGGTAATATTTCTTGGGAAAATGTGTCGAAATCCAAAAATAATTACTAACTTTGCAAGTTAATAGGTATTAATATATTTATAATAAATACTTATTCCATTAAAAGACAACAATAAACAAAACATAAACATGGCAAAGAAGAAAAATAGAGAAGCCCGTAACCGCAGTATTGTAAAATGGATGTGGCGATGCCTAGCATTGTTCTTCCTGGCAGTATTTGCGGTGTTTTTCCTTATTTATAATGGTTTCATTGGCTATATGCCTCCAGTTGCCGAACTGAGAAACCCGACCGACAACTTCGCTTCAACGATGTATACGGCCGATGGTGTGGAAATGGGCAAGCTTTTCCAGAGTAAAGGAAATAGATACTATGTGGAGTTTGACCAGATTTCTCCTTATTTGCGTGACGCGTTGATCGCTGTTGAGGATGAGCGCTACTATGACCACTCTGGTATTGATGCTACTGCGATTGGACGTTCGGTAGTAAAGCGCATCATTATGGGCCGTGAGGCGGCAGGTGGTGGTAGTACCATCACTCAGCAGCTTGCCAAGCAGCTCTATTCTCCTGCCTCAAGAAACATCTTTGAGCGTGCGCTTCAAAAACCTATTGAGTGGGTTATTGCCATGAAGCTGGAGCGTTATTTCACAAAAGATGAGATAATGCAGATGTACTTCAACCAGTTTGACTTCTTGAACAACGCAGTTGGTATCAAGAGTGCCGCTTACGTTTACTTTGGCAAAGATTCTCCAAGTGAGCTCAATCTTCAGGAGGCAGCATTGCTTGTGGGAATGTGTAAGAACCCATCGCTCTATAATCCTGTGCCTGAGAAAAACCGTGAGCGCGCCAAGAGCCGCCGCAACTTGGTTCTCGAGAAGATGGCCGAGGCTGGTTTCTTGTCGCAGGCCGACTGCGAGAAGGCTAAGCAAACTGAGATTGTACTTGCGTATCACAAAGTGAGTCAAAGCAATGACGACTCTCCTGCACCTTATCTTCGCGAGGAGATAAAGCGCATGATGATGGCAAATCGTCCACAATACAAGAACTATCCCACTTGGAACAAGCAGGCGTTCTATGACGACTCGGCTCAATGGGTCGACAATCCACTTTATGGCTGGTGCAACAAGAACCACAAGGCCGACGGTCGCCCCTATAACATCTATACCGATGGTTTGAAGATTTACACGACCATCGACAGCAAGATGCAGCAGTATGCCGAGGAGGCAGTGAAAGAGCATATGCAGAAGTTGCAGAACACCTTCTGGCATGAGAAAGGTATCAGTTCTAATGGTACAGGCAAGCCTGATCCATACCGAGGAGCAAGCGAGCTCTCCGACACCTTGAAGCAGCGTCTTATCAAGTATGCCATCTTTGCATCAAAACGTGCTCAGACCTTGAAGGCCCAAGGCAAGACCAATGATCAAATTCTTAATGATTTCAACACTCCAAGGACACTCACCATTTGGGATCCTATCAATGGAGAGCGTGAGCAGACAATGACCCCCAAAGACTCGTTGCTCTTTGCAAAGAGTATCTTGAGGTGCGGTATGATGTCAATGGACCCCAGGACAGGATATGTTAGAGCCTATGTTGGTGGTCCCGACTTCAACCATTTCTCCTATGACATGGTATCGGTGGGTCGCCGCCAGATTGGTTCGACCATGAAGCCTTATCTCTATTCACTTGCTATGGAGTGTGGCTACAACCCATGTGACAAGATTTCTAACGCTCGCATCAAGATTAACGGCTGGAGCCCTAAGGGCGGTGGCGGTGGCGGTATGCTGACACTCAAGCAGGCACTTACCGCATCAAACAACACTTGCTCGGCTCGCCTTATCGATCTGTTGAAGCCAGCCAACTTGGTTAATATGCTTCACAATTATGGAATGACCAACGATTTCGACACCGTGGCTCCACTGTGTTTGGGTCCATGTGAAATCTCGGTAAAACAACAGGTGAGCGGTTATTCAGTGTTTGCCAACCATGGTATGCGTGCCGACCCAATATTTGTGTCTCGCATTTGTGACCGATATGGCAATGTGCTTGCCGAGTTCACTCCACGACAGAAAGAGGTGCTCAGCGAGGAGTCATGCATGAAGATGCTCACCATGTTAGAGAGCGTAATCGATGCCGGTACTGGTCGTCGTGTACGCAGCTATGTTGGTGGTCTTGAGATGGGTGGTAAGACTGGTACTACCAACCGCAACTCCGATGGTTGGTTCATGGGATTCACCTCTCAACTCGTTACTGGCGTGTGGGTAGGTGGCGAGGAACGCTACATTCGTTTCAACAATGGTGCTATTGGTCAGGGTGCTGGTCAGGCGCTTCCTATCTGGGGCTTGTATATGAAGAAAGTGCTTGCCGATGACACCAACAATTACAACAACAGCGCTACCTTCGGTATCCCAAGCGACTTCGACTTCTGTTATCGTGAGAGGGGACTTTACACCGATAAGGAAACCATGATTGGTGGAAGTAGCGCTCGACCTGGTGGCGGCGGTACTCGCAGAGCCGGCGGCGGTGGCGGGCAATCTGCGGCTGCAGGAGCTGCCACAGAGCAGACGCAGCACCGTGACGAGCCACGACAGGCCGAAGTTATGCAAGGCGTCTTCGATTAGAAGAACTTGTCTAAAAATTAAAATTGATGGTCACATGTTTTTCGTAGCATGTGACCATCAATGTTTTAGGTGCTAAATATGATATGAAAGCTGGCTGATTATTATCATCGATTTATATGTTATATTGTTAAATCGTGTTAAATAATTGCACATTTGTTTTGCTGGTATTGAGAAATGTTGTAATTTTGCACTCGCAAATCGCGGGGTGGAGCAGTGGTAGCTCGTTGGGCTCATAACCCAGAGGTCGTTGGTTCGAATCCGGCCCCCGCCACTAAAATAAAGAGTCTCAGTCTATTAGGCTGAGGCTCTTTAGTTTTTTTATTGCCTTAAAGTAAGCAAAGGAGAGGAATAAAAACTCCCTACTCTCCACTCTTAACTCTCCACTCTCACACCAATTAAAGTTGCGCTGGTGGCTTTTTCAACTTTGCAAGTGACGAAGTCGCCAATCTTAGTGTCGCCAGCAGGAAATACTATTACCTTGTTTTGCTGGGTGCGTCCAAACATATCGTCCTTAGAACGCTTGCTGTATCCCTCGACAAGAACCTCAAAGGTTTTGCCCACGTCGGCGCGGTTGCTGCAAAGAGAGAGCTCGTTTTGCAAAGCAATCATGCGGTTTAAGCGGTCGATCTTCACCTCTTCGGGCACGTTGTCGGGAAGGCGCTTGGCGGCAAAAGTGCCTGGTCGCTCGCTGTACTTGAACATGAACGACGAGTCGAAGCCCACCTCACGCATCAGCGACAAGGTCATTTCGAAATCTTCTTCGGTCTCGTCGTGGAAGCCGGTGAACATATCGGTCGATATGCCGCAGTCGGGCATAGCGGTGCGTATGCGGTCGATGCGGTCAAGATACCACTCGCGTGTGTACTTGCGGTTCATGAGTTTGAGCACCTTGTTGCTACCGCTCTGCACGGGCAGGTGGATGTGTTTGCATATGTTGGCGTGGCTGGCCATCGTGTCGATGATGGCGTCGCTCAGGTCCTCAGGGTTGCTGGTGGTGAAGCGCACACGCATCTCGGGTGCCGCTTCGGCAACCATTGCAAGAAGTCCAGCAAAGTCAACATCCTCTTGTCCTCTTGTCCCCTTGTAAAGATAGGAGTTCACGTTCTGTCCGAGCAGCGTGACCTCTTTGAAACCTTTAGTTTGAAGGTCGTTAAGCTCGTTGAGAATGCTCTGAGGCTCACGGCTGCGTTCGCGGCCACGGGTGTAGGGCACAATGCAGTAGGTGCAGAAGTTGTTGCATCCACGCATGATGGAGATGAAACCGCTGGTACGGCTTCCGCTGATGCGTGTGGGGATGATGTCGCGGTAGGTCTCGGTGGTTGAGAGCTGCACGTTGATAGCCTTTTCACCAGCCTCTGCGGTGGCAATTAGGCTAGGCAGCTCAAGATAACTGTCGGGACCAGCTACCAAGTCAACACCGTGGTTGTTGATGAGCTCGTCTTTCATGCGCTCGGCCATGCATCCAATGATGCCGATGATGAGTCGTCGGTCACGTTTGCGTCGCAAAGCGTTCAGCGTGTTGAGACGAGCGAAGATGCGCTGTTCGGCATTGTCGCGCACACTACATGTGTTGATGAATATGGCGTCGGCACTGTCTAGATTGTCGGTAGTTCCGTATCCTGCCATCTGCATCACGCTGGCTACAACCTCGCTGTCGGCGACATTCATCTGGCAACCATAGGTCTCCAAAAACAGCTTCTTGGGGAACTCTGCGCTACCCTCATATTTTAAATCAAGTTTGTTCATGTTGTAATAATATGTGTGTTTGAGCGTGCAAAGTTACGATTTTTTTGTAAAATAATAGTTGGTTTTTCTCGTTTATAGATTAAATGAGTATTAATAAGAACATATTATTGTTGCTTGTAGCGTTTTGCGCTCTGGTAGGTTGCGATAAGATAAACAACGATTCGCTGCCCAATTACCCAGTTCGCATCGATTTGGGAGATTATGGCAAGTGGAACACTTATGGCGTTCATAGTTTGGGCGAATTCCGGTTTTTTATCCGTGAGAAAGGCATACCGTCGAATTTTCCCTATAACGTGAACACCTACACTGGTTTTGGCGGCGTGCTGCTGTTTATGGGTCAAGACATGTATGGCAACCCATCTCCGCTTGCATTTGACATGTCATGTCCTGTGGAGCATAATGCCGATGTGACTGTGACAATCGACAGCGACAACCTCGATGCCTATTGTGCCAAGTGCAAGTCTCGCTATGATGTCATCACGGGGCTTGGTGGTCCCAAGAGCGGCATGGCAATCGACCGCAAGGTGGGCCTGAATATTTATAAAGTGCGTTCCACAATCAATGGAGGTTACATTATCTCAAATTATTAGTTAGCTGACTAAAAATGTCAATGATATATAAATCTTTTACATTATTATAGGTAATGTGAAAGATTTTTTTTATTTTTGCACTAATTATTCTAAACGAGAAGAAAAATGTATCAGTTTAAAGTCCCCGATAAAATATACATGGGCGACAACATTGTTGCCACTGTAGAGAACGTGTTTAACCTCTATGGCAAGCATGCCTTGATAGTGACAGGACCAAACATTGCGCGCTCGACTATGATAGCGAGCCTGGAGCGTACACTCGATAATGACCGCGTGAAATATAACGTGATTACCAATATAGAAGGAGAACCCACAACCAAGATGATAGAGGCTGGAGTGGAGGCCTATAAAGAGCATGGCTGCGACTTCATTATTGGACTGGGTGGTGGTAGCCCTCTGGATTCGGCAAAAGCCATCGCAGCGATGACTGTGCTCGAGGGTTCGATAGCCGAATACAAGGGCGTGCGCATCGACGATGTGGAGCTTCCTCCATTGATTTGCATACCCACGACAGCCGGTTCGGGCTCGGAGGTGACAAAATATACTATCATCACCGACGAGAATACTGGTGCTAAGATGTTGCTCACTGGAGACTCGATGTTGCCCAAAGTGGCGATGCTTGACTACACTTTCTCTAATGGATGCCCCAAGACTGTTACAGTTTCAGCAGGTCTTGACGCATTGACCCATGCCATCGAGGCCTTCATTTCGGTTAATGCACAACCATTGAGCGACGCGCTTGCTCTGAGCGCCATCAAGCGCATCATGCGCTACCTCCCACAGGCGTATCGCGACGGCAGCAACTTCAATGCCCGTCGTGAGATGTCGATTGCAGCGTTGCAGGCAGGAATATGCATCAACAACAGTAGCGTGACCCTTATTCATGGCATGAGTCGCCCAATTGGTGCGCGCTTTGATGTTCCGCACGGCATGGCTAATGCGATGCTGCTTAATGTGTGCCTGAGCGACATGGAGATGGCTGCACGTCATAACCTGGCGCGCATTGCAACCTATCTGCGCATCCAGGCCGTTGACGAAATTGACGCCAGCGAGAAGTTCGTTGAGGAGGTTGAGAAGCTTGTTGAGCGCCTTGACGTTCCTAGCATGAGCCAATTTGGAATCGATCGTGACGCCTATATGGCGGCCGTCGATGACATGAGCTTTGAGGCCATTATGAGTGGTAGCCCATCGCATGCTCCTCGTGAATATACTGCCGATGACATCCGCGACATTTACATTCGTGCCTATAAATAATTGTTAAGCCTATACATAAATGAAAATCAGGAATTTATTATCTTTAGTTGCTGCTTTAGTTATCATTGCAAGCGGCACCGATGCTTATGCTCAGAGCACTAATGCTTCAAAGCGATTTGACGGAACCGTGACAATTGCCATGAACGGCGATATTATGACAGGAACGATTTTGCCTACTCCTAATATGCCGCCCAATGAGGGGCGTGACATTTTTATCGACTGCGCCGAGCTGATAAAGAGTGCTGATGTGGCATGCGGCAACCTTGAGGGTGTGCTTGCCGATAAAGGCAAGTCACGCAAGGCTCCCGGTCCATTGTCATTCTCATTCATGATGCCCACCAAGAGCGTGAACTTGCTTGTTGATGCGGGTTATGACTTTTTGGGTATAGCCAACAATCACATCAATGATTTCTACCCAGTGTGCATCCAGTCGACGATTAAGACCCTTAAAGACAATGGAATTGGTGTGGCTGGTACAAGCGACTGCGAGACCAGCATTAAGGAGATAAATGGCGTGAAATATGGATTCTGCGCATTTGGCCATGAGGTTTACTCGTTGCGCACTCAGGATACAACCACTGTTAAACGCATCGTTAAGCAACTGCGTCAGGAGTGCGACATCGTGATAGTGTGCTTCCATGGTGGGTCCGAAGGTCGTGGCCAAACTCACTTGCCTTATGGCACTGAATATTTTCATGGAGCCAATCGTGGCAACCTTAGGGAGTTTGCCCACCTGTGTATCGACAATGGCGCCGACATTGTTTATGGCCACGGGCCTCACGTGTGTCGCGCCATGGAGTTGTATAAAGGCCACCTGATTGCTTACAGCTTGGGTAATTTTGCCACACCCCGTGGAATGAGCCTTGGCGGTGTTACGTCCTATGCTCCATTGCTGGTGGCTCGCATCGATGGCAACGGAATGCTTGTTGACGGCAAGATTCATTCTTTCTTGCAGTATCGTGACAAAGGCCCTAGACGTGATGCATCGTGCACTGTGGCAAAATCAATTAAGACTCTCTCTCAGCAAGACATTAAGGACAACAAATTAAATATAGCCGACGACGGCACAATCACAATAAAGCAAGAATGAAAACTATGCGCTTTTTCCAGTTTTTTGCAATAATAGCCTTCCTGGCGATGATGGGATGTAGCGGAGCTGGTAATCAGCAAGGCTCTGGTACCCCAACGGGTAGCGATAGTACAGCCGACTCGGTAGGTGGTCGCCAGCCTATCGTTGATACAATTTCGATAGCGATGACTGGTGACATCATGCTCGGCTCGAAGTATCCCAAACCATGCCTTCCTCCCAACGAGGGAAAAGATATATTTCAAGACTGTGATTCACTCATCAAGGGCGCCGATGTGGCATGCGGTAACCTTGAAGGTGTGCTTGCCGATAGCGGACGCTTGCGCAAGAGCCTGAACGGCAAACTCTCGTTCTCGTTCATGATGCCAACAAAGAGTGTGCAGTTGCTTGTGGATGCGGGTTTTGATTTCATGGGCATCGCCAATAATCACATTTTTGACTTTTGGGACGAAGGAACTCAGTCAACAATAAAGACACTTAAGGATGCTGGAATAGGGGTAGCAGGTACCAAGGATTGCGAGACCAGCATACGTGAGATTGATGGTGTTAAGTATGGTTTCTGTGCCTTTGGCCACGAGGACTATTCGCTCAAGACTATGGACACCGTCACAGTGGAACGCATTGTGCGACAACTCCGAAAGGATGTGGACATCGTGATAGTTTGCTTCCACGGTGGGGCCGAGGGAACAGCTAAGCGTCACGTGCCTTATGGCACTGAGTATTTCCATGGATGGAATCGTGGCGATGTCCGTCAGTTTGCTCACTTGGCAATTGATTGTGGTGCCGATATCGTCTACGGCCATGGTCCTCATGTGCCTCGCGCCATGGAGTTATACAAAGATCACCTTATCGCCTATAGCCTTGGCAACTTCGCCACAATAGGTATGGGCACAGCTGGTGCTGTTGGCTATGCTCCATTGCTCATCGCTCGCATCGATGGCAACGGAAAGTTTGTTGATGGCAAGATTCACTCTTTGATTCAGCCGGGCAAGATAGGTCCTAGACGTGACGCTCAAAATCGAGCCGCTCATGATATATGGACTCTTACCCAAGAAGATATAAAAGATAATAAACTCAATATTGCCGACGATGGCACCATAACACGAAAATGAGAAAAATATTAGTCATATTGATGTTGAGTGTGGGGCTCATGTGCTCCGCCTACGATGGAGTGGCCCGCCTCTTTGCCGAGGAGAGCGCCGACCTTTTCAACTCGCTGTCGTTCTCGGCTAGGTATCAGTTGCTCAATAACTATTCAAGCAGTGAGAAATCCGAGGTCCGTAATGATTTGCAGACCACTGAATCGAGAATACTGAGGCTGACTCCTAATCACATGGTGATTGCCACCTCGTCGGTACGCACTGTGGAGCTAAAGTTAATACCACAGGGCAAGAATGACTCAATCGTTGCTGTGATTGAGACTGTGGCTACTCCTGTCAAGGATAGCAAGCTCTCGTTTTATGACATGAAATGGAATAAGCTAGATGCTGCCAAGTTTATCAAGATGCCTGAATTAGGCGACTTTATTGTGCCGTCGGTTCCCAAAGAAAAGCGTCAAGAGTTGATGAGTGCCGTGAATTTCGCCATGATAGAGATGGCTTTTGAGGGTGACACTCTTGTCGCTCGTTGCAATCTTCAGGACTTCTATCTTGGCGATGATTTCAAGAACTACGCAAAATGGGTTGCTAAACGCATTGAATATAACATCAACAAAGGTGTGCTTAAAAGGAAATGAATTATGAGTGTTGAGGCTTTATCATTATTGCAGTATAATTCTCGCATCAAGCGACTTGTCGGAGACCCTAGCGTTCAAGCTTGCTGGGTGAAGGCCGAGACTAGCGACTTGCGAGTTAGCCGTGGTCATTGTTACCTTGAGCTCATTCAAAAGAATGAGCGAGGCGACACCGTGGCAAGGCTGGGTGCTGTGATATGGGCAACAACGTTTATGCACCTCGACAAGATGTTCTTCGACGTCACAGGAAAGCACTTGGCAACCGGAATGGCAGTGATGGTGAAACTCAATGCCAATTTCCACGAGCAGTATGGATTGAAGGCTGTGATAAACGACATTGATCCTAGCTATACCCTTGGCGACATGGAGCGCATCAGGCGTGAGATTGAGGCACGACTAAAGGCCGAGGGCATCATCGACATGAACAAGCAGTTGCCGTGGGGACTTGCTCCGCAACGCATAGCTGTTGTGTCGGCTAAAGGCGCTGCAGGCTATGGCGACTTCATTAACCAATTGCATAACAATGAATTGGGGCTCAAATTCTACACCTGCCTTTTTGAGGCTGTGATGCAGGGAGCCAACTGCGTTCCCAGCGTTATTGCAGCTCTCGACCGCATCGCAGCAGCCGAGTCGATGTTTGACTGCGTGGTGATAATTCGTGGTGGCGGCTCAACTAGCGACCTCAACTCTTTTGATAACTACGACCTGGGAGCGCACATCGCACAGTTCCCTCTGCCAGTGATCACTGGAATTGGGCACGACAGGGACGTGACGATTCCCGACATAGTGTCGAAACTGCATGTCAAGACCCCAACGGCAGCGGCAGCTTTCCTTGTTCAATGTGGTGCTGCACAGCTTGAGCGAATCAAAACTTTGACCGACGCTGTGGTTAATGTGTCACGCGATGCTGTGGCACAAGCCAGGGAGCAGTTGGCCTATTATGGCAATTACATACCTCTTGCAGCACAAAAACTCATTGAGACTAGCAACTTGCACCTGAAGGGATTCGTTCAGTCAATACCATTGGTCCTCAAGTCGAGACTTAGCAACGAGAGGGTAGGGCTCCAGCACAAGCAGGAGGCGATAAAAACTGTGGTGGGAACAACATTGGAACGCCAACGCTTGATGCTAACGGCCCTCACCGACAAAGTGAACCTGCTCTCACCGCAAAACACCCTGAACCGTGGGTACTCGCTCACGACTTGCGACGGACATGTGGTGACGAGTGTTGGTGCTCTCAAGACTGGTTCTCGCATTGAGACTTCGTTTGCCGATGGAAAAGTTACAAGTATAGTAGAATGAATAATCACACAATAGAATATGGAAAATCAAGACATTACTAAAATGACCTACACTCAAGCCATTACCGAGCTTGAAGAGATAGTAAAAAAGATGCAGAGCCCTGAGTGCTCTATCGACAACTTGAGCCAGTACACCGCACGTTCATTGCAACTTCTCAAGGTGTGCAAGGCAAAGCTCACCGCTACCGACGAGGAATTGAAAAAAGTCCTTGACGAGATGAGCGATTGAATTAATTCATGAATTTTTTTTCAAAGTAGGACTATTAAATATTTTGAATATATGGAAAAAGAAGAAGATGTTGTGGTTTTCGCCATGTACGACGACCCAGTCGAGGCAAATATTGTCAAGGGCGTTCTTGAGAGCAATGGTGTGGTGGCAGGCGTCATGGGCGATTCATTTGCCAACACTATGATGAAGGGCTTCTCGCAAGGCTCGATTAGAGTAGTGGTGTTCCGCAAGGATTTGGAAAAGGCTTGGCAGATTATGGATTCTAAAGCCGAGGATGCTGATGCACAGTTACAAGACTAATTGCTTTCGAAATTAGCATAACACTAAAAATTCATATTTATGACAAAGAATAATAGCAAAAACTCGGAGCCTAAGGGCAAGGCAGGAAAAAAGAAACTCCCTAAATGGGTTATAATAACAGCTATTGCAGCTCTCGTGCTTGTGGCGATAGCTGCTGTGGTGGCTTCGCCGTTTTTGACAGCTACAGCAAGTAAAGACGCTACGTTGTTAATTAAACGGGGCACTTCTAATGAGGCCGTGTGTGAAATGATTGCCAAGGATGTTGATGCCGATTTTGCCAACAAAGTTAAGGAGTTGCTAACAATGACGGGAGGCGACCTTAGCACTCGTCAAGGTGCTTTCAAGATTGAGGAAGGGGAGAGCGCTCTGAGTGTTGCCAACCATCTGCGTCGTGGCACCCCCGACGAGGTGAAGGTCACTATCAACAACATCCGCACCAAGTCACAGCTTGCCAAGCTGCTGGGCAAGAAGCTGATGATGGAAGAGGGTGATATGCTCAAGGCTCTAAACGATAAGGACTTGTGCGCGTCACTCGAAAAAGATACCAACAATGTGACAGGACTATTTCTTGCCGACACTTATCAGTTCCTGTGGGATATTGAACCTGCCAAACTCCTTGAGTCGATGAAAAAATTCAGCGATTCTTTCTGGACTAGCGATCGCAAGGAGAAAGCCGAAAAGCTTGGGCTCACTCCCGATCAGGTGATTGCTCTCGCTGCAATTGTCGAGGGTGAAACAGCAAAGGCCGATGAGAAGGGAAAAGTGGCTAGGCTTTACATTAACAGGCTGAACCAGAACATTAAGCTGCAGGCCGACCCAACAGTTAAGTTTGCTATCGGTGATTTTGCACTCCGACGTCTGCGCCTCTCCGACACACGCATCGAGTCGCCTTGGAACACCTATTATATCGACGGTCTTCCTCCAGGCCCCATCTGCATTCCCGAGAAATCGTCGATAGAGGCAGTCCTTGATGCTCCCGAGCACAATTATATCTATATGTGCGCCAAGGAGGACTTCTCGGGCTACCACAATTTTGCCACTAGCTATAGCGAGCACGAAGCCAACGCTCGTCGCTACCAGAATGCCCTTAATGAGCGCAATATCATGCGTTAATTTTTTGCATGTTTTTTTTGATACGGAAATTTTTGAAACACTTATTCTATGAAGACGTTTTTATTGTCTGTTGTCATGCTTGCAGGTGCTTGGTCGGCTGCAATCGCCAACGAGCTTGTGCGATTTGACCTCAACACCTATAACGGATGGGACTATACTCGCCCTGGGTTTGTGCTCAACTCCACGAGTATTGGCCAGAACGATGTCACTCTTTATAAGGCGTCTAATGGTGACAACTACACCCTCATTTCTCCAATAATTGAGAAGGGAACGGTGACCTCCCTTGATATTAAGGTACTAGGGTATTCAAAGCTATACAATAACCCAAATTATGATGCCTACAAAGGCTCGCCCACCATTGAGATTATTGATGGACAAGGAAATGTGCTCAAGAGCGTGTTCTATGAGTTTAAGGACAAAATGCTGATAAGAGATTTTACAGTTCACATGTCGGTTGCCGATTTGCACATCCCGTCTTTTAAGGTCAGGTTGGCATGCTGGAGCGCAGGTATCTATAGTGCATTAGCGATACGCGAAGTCATTGTTGACGATGGAATAATGCGCGGTGATGTGAATGGCGACGGCGAGGTCACCAGTGCCGACGTCACTGCTCTTTATGATTATATGCTTAACAACGACAGCAGCTCATTGGTGCATGGCGACCAAAACGGCGACGGTCAAATCACAAGTTCCGATATCACAGCAGTCTACGACGTCCTCCTCGGCACTTGATACAACTTAGTAGCTCTCCCTCTGTAGACCAATGGTGCAAACCTAATTCAGAACCGAGCTTGCTCGAGTTATGCTGAGGTGCAGCCCATCGCCGCCGAAAGAACGGGATACAGGGGGAGTATGATAGTCTCTAGGCCAGGGATACTTAAGCCGAAGGCTGACCTTTGTGTAACCCATAGTAGCGCTTGTGTAACGAGCGTAGCGAGTGCAACAAGTGCCACTAGGGGGGATTGAAATACCCTCATTTTGTCGCTGGAGGCGACCCCCATCTTTCCCGAGCAGCAAGTCATTTTCATCAAACTCACGTTAATTACATCTGGTCAGGTCTTTCTGATTTTAGGAAGTCATCGAGGTTTTGCACGTTGAGCTTCTGAGCTATTTGGATTTTCTTGTTGCTCACGGTGCCGAGGCTCTTGTAGTGCATGCAGGTCATTATCACGCTTCGTGAGAATCCGCAGCTGTAGAGTGCTAGATAGTTTATCTCGTCATCACGCAGTGTGCCTCCTGCAGCCTCTTGCGCTCTTGTGAGCACATTGTCGTGCAGCTCGTTGGTGATAGTGTGCAGATTGTTCCAGAACGATTCTTGCTCTTTGCCACTCGGCATGGTCATTAGGCTGTTGAACTTCTTAACAAAGGTGTCGCTGTCAAGTTCGTAGGACCACTTCATTAACTGGTGCACAGCGCCAATCTGCTCCTCGAGGATATTTTTCAGTTCAGTGTTATTGCTGTTGTCGTGTCCGCTTTCAAGTTGGGCAACAGACGATTTCATGTTCTCAAGGCTTGTCAATGAAGTTTCTAGGTCGGCCTTCAGCAGTTCGTACTCATTCTCCTTCTCGCGCAGGCGATGCCGATACCTGAGCACGAGCAACAGCAGTGCGAGCGCACCAATCACAATGGCGGCAAGAGTGAGTAACGTGTTGCGCAACTCCAAGCTCAACTTCGCATTCTCCAACTCAGCCTGCTGAGTGTCGTATTTTTTCTCTACTGCCAGCAGTCGATGATTGAGGCTATGAATAAGAATAGAATTAGCTATATTCTCTGCAATATCATGGTTTTTCAATGCCCCATTAACATCTTGGTTCTGTCTATCAATTTCAGATAATAAACCATAATAAGCTACACTGTCGGCGGATGATACCATACTAGGCGCATTTTGAATATAATGTAAACAAGAGTCCAAAGAACCTAGTTTTAAATACGATAATGACAAACAAAAGTGTGCTCTCGGGTGATCTATCTCGTCGCCTCCTTTATTGATTGCACATAATGCATCTGTCTTAGATTTTTGGTAGTCTTTTTTGATGTGGCAATAGTATTCAGCTCTGCTATTGTAATTAACGAATTCTAAATAAGAGTCCTGTAAGGAATCTGCTAGTGCAATAGCCTCATTGATGTAATATATTGCACTATCATTCTTAAGTTTTCGATCTCTATATAATATCCCTATTTCGCCTAAACACAAAAGCATATAGTGTTTATCATTGAGATTATGATACAAGTCATAAGACTCCAAAAATTTTTGCAAGGCAATTGAGTCCGCTCCCACTATTTGTGATTGATAAAGATATCCTAAACGGAGTTTTGTGTATGCCAGGTCTTTTTTGTTAGTAGTGTATCTTTCTGCTTTATGGTAACATTCCACTGCTTTCTCGAGGTTTCCAAGCTCCTCGTTTGCGCAACCTTGATAGATGAGCGATCGGGTATATTTCTCTTTGTCATCCGACTTCTCGAAATAATCAACTGCTAAATTGATGGCGCTGTCGGTTGTTGTAACAATATAGTTCTTGTAGTCGCATTGGGTCCTTAGCAGGGCATGATAAGCTCGGTCTTGAGTGCTATAGTTACTGGGGTCGCATTGCTTGAGCAGCGAGTCGGCTTGTTCATATTGCGTGGCGTTAAGCAACGAGTCCACTTGCACCAACTGGCTATTGTAACTGCTGCGTCCGCAAGAAGAAAACACCATTGCAAGCAGTGCCAGCGCACACACAATTTTTGAAAAAGTAAAGTTCATTTTCATTTGGTTTTGCGTTTTGTTGAGGACAAAATTACTGCAAAAAACCGAGAATTTTAACAGTTGAAAAGCCCGATGAACCCCAAATGAACTTTTATTTTTCCACATTACTGAAAATCAACCACTTGTAAATCGTAAAATGAACTACGAATGAAGCACTTTTTTGCCGAGTTTAACATTTAGGTTTTGTAACTTTGCAACCAGAAAAAATAAAAGAATTATATCATGAAGAAGTTTGTCCCATTACTTTTATTATTGCTTGCCGTGGCGTTGTTCACATCATGTGAAGAAGATATTGAAAAGCGCCAGGTGCCCTTCACCGCCACAATGCCCAGCGATGACTTATCCCCATTCAGACCTGGCAGTATTATTAATGGAGTGCCAGCGGCTGACGGCTTTAATCTGAAAGCCCAGTGGAAAGACGGTGACAAAATACAGATTTTTGTGCGGCAAGGCGGCAAAGTGTATCAGGCTGAGAGCCCATTGAACATTTCTGACATAAGCAGTGATGGCAAGACATGCTCATTCATGATAAAGCTGCCAAAGTCAGTCAAGCCTGATAAGGACTATGACATTATTGGTGTGACTGGAGTGGAAGCCTATATCGATGGTGCCGATGTGGTTGCTTCATGTGACCTGAAGCGAGTGGCAATTGACAGCAGCGAAGCGCCGTTGCTGCCAATGTGGTTCTCCTGCAAGAAGGGCAGCACTCAAGCGAAGTTCCGTCACCTGTGTGCCTACGAGGTTCTCTATGTGTATAACAGTTCTGAGTCAAGTATCACGTTTAAGCATGATGGATTTGATGTGATGACTCCCTGGTACAAGTTTAGTGACAAAGTAGTGCTCACAGGAAACAGCTTTTCGGGATATGAAGCAGGACAAAACGAGGCCCAGAGTAATGAAATCACTATACCAGCTGGAGAAACGGGCACAATAGTGTCATGGTATATTCCACGGTTTGATGTGACTGATGAGACACCCGATGCCACAATCAATAATGCCAGGCTCAAGGCTGTTGTCAATGGCAGCGCCGCCACCTCTGCCGACGTGTTGAAAGCATATAAAAATTTTGCACGTGGCAATGCCTATTATTTGCAGGCTACCTGGGACGTCTCAACTCTGAATTTCTCTAATGAGTTCTGTCCCGATGGAAATCATCCTCATGCGATTGACCTGGGCTTGCCGTCTGGGAGAAAAATTGCGTGCTGTAATGTGGGAGCCAATAGCCCGTCGGAATGTGGATATTATTTCGCCTGGGGCGAAACCACTCCAAAGACGAACTTTACACCAACTAACTATAAGTGGTACAACGGTGGTGACGATCATAACATCACGAAGTACTGCTCAAATAGTGACTATGGCGTTGTTGACAACATAGTAGGTCTCCAGCCAGAAGACGATGCCGCCTATGTGAATTGGGGACCAGAGTGGCGCATGCCGGGAACGGCTTTGGTTAATGAGTTGATGGAAAACTGCACAAGTGAATGGACTAAGGTAAACGGTATGTATGGTTATATTTTCAAGAGCAACACAAATAATGGGGCTATTTTCTTTCCGGCAGTTGGTTGGTACAACAAGAATGGACGTCAAGAATTGGAGACAGCTGGATGCTATTGGTCACGCTATAATCCCTATACTTCTGCGCCTAACTGGGCATATATTATGGCCTTCCGTTATGGTGAAATGGGCTCGCTTTATCAAACAGGTCTTAATAGACATAATGGTTGTACTATTCGTCCTGTGTATGTTGGACAAGAGTAGAAGTATTTGCATAAAAAATATAATTACTAACTTTGTGGCGTTAAAACGATTAGTCATAACATAAATAATAATGATATGAAAACTAATATTATACTTACGTTAGTGTTCACGTTGCTCATGTGCTGCTCGTGTGGTAGCGATGAGCCTAACCCTGAGACCGGGGGCAATCCATATTCATTTCCATTTTCCCCTTCAGGAAGATATGCTATTAATGACGTGCAAGGGCCTCATGTGAAACTTGATGGGCTTAATATAAAGAATCTGCCAATTTGGGACTGCTCAACATCTACTCGTCCTGTGGAGGCATTGCTGGTGTGTGGACTTTTAGGTTTAGACTATTGCGACTATTATGATATCGCAAATGAAAGTATGTATACTATGATGCCTGATTACTCTAAACTATCGACTAATGATGCTAACAAATTACATGACAAGCTGCTTTCAAACACCACACACGGAGCTTTTATAAACCTTATCGATGGTAAAGTAGATATTGCCGTATGCTCTCGCGCTCTTTCACGAGCCGAGATAGAGTACGCCAATGAAAAAGGTGTCGAGATACTTCAGACCCCTATTGCTCTTGATGGCTTTGTCTTTATTGTGAATGAAAACAATCCTGTTGAAATGCTCACTGTTGACCAGATTAGACAAATATACACCGCCGACATCACCAATTGGAAAGACGTGGGGGGAAATGATGCCACCATATCACCTTACATACGAGATGCCAATTCGGGCAGCCAGGAGAAAATGGAAACACTGGTAATGAATGGCCTGACTATGATTGACTGGCCACATATGAGAGGTTTCAGTATGCTTGATCCTTTTTTCCAAGTGTCATCTGATGATAATGGTATAGGTTATACTCTCTATTATTTTGCCAACGTCATGGCTCTGGGTACAAGGGTAAAGATGTTGGGGTTGAACGGTGTGGCGGCAACCAAAGAGAATATCATCAATGGTTCCTATCCATTTATTACTGAGGTGGTAATTGCGGTTCGTAATGACATTAAACGAAATTCATGGGCATGGAAATGCTATAATCTCGTCGCCACTGGCCAAGAAAACGGCATGATTGACGCCACAGGCTACGTTGCTGGTAAAATAAATATATGAGGCTGACAATTTCAATGGATTATAACTTAATTGATATTATCTAAAATGATTTATCTTTTTGTATGGCAGAAAACAGATTGAATTATGGCAAAGAATATTTAATAATCTGGCGTAAGCCAGCTTTTCGACATCGATAGATGCAGCTTTTTAAGATTACACACCACAGCGATTGGTTAATTCGACCAAAGCTGTGGTTTCTCTTTGTGTGCTGTGTGTGGTCCAAAACAATTCGACTAATTCGATCAATTCACCGTTTTTTTAATGTTGCTTCGCCGCCCCGCCATCCACTACCTTTGCGCACACACGTACATTATTAAAGAGTATAACCATGAAACAAAGAAAACAAAATAAAAATCTAGCAAGTAGCGTCAACGCAGCTGTTGTTATGTTTGTTATTCAGTTCTCCTTGTTGTTTGATAAAACTGAGTCATGTGAACCAGGTGAACTAGGTGAACTAGGTGAACCAAGTGAGTCAGGTGAACCAAGTGATTCCACTGATTCCACTGATTCCACCGATTCCACTGATTCCAGTGATTCCACCGATAATTAAATGATAATTTGCGGTCAATTCACGATAATTTGTGTGAAGTAATCCAGCGTCGATGCAATTTTAAATCAAATTTTCAATAAACCTTCAGCTCGGGGAGATTCAAAAGCATAAGTCGTGCGAAGCACGGTGTGCGGTCCCGAAGGGATTTGAACTTGACCCAATTTTAAGCGAAGCGCCCCTCCAGCCTCACGGCAAACCGATTCCACTGATTCCAGTGATTCCACTGATTCCATGTACAGCGACATCTTAGCGCGCAGCGCGGCAACGGGCAATTAACGGCAATTTGTGTTAAAGACCTAAAACTGAGATCTGACAACTGACGTCACTGGTTGAGTAGCGCCGTGAGTTGGGGCTCAAGCTCTTTGTTGCAGGCCAGGACGCTCCAGTTGCGGTCGGGGCGGAAACGGTCGGCATAGGCACCTGCCTCGTGAGCGATGAGCATTGCCGCGCACACATCCCATTCGTTAAGATTCATTTCCCAATAGGCATCGAGAAAACCTGCTGCCACATAGCATATGTCGAGGGCTGCCGACCCCAGCCTCCTGAGCCCTCGCACCACTGGCATGATGCGCTTGAAGTTGTCGAGGTTGTTGTCGGGGTTAGTTGCTTTGTCATAAGGGAATCCTGTTGCTACCACGGCTTTAGTGAGCACTGGAGTGCCGCTTGGGGCGATAGGGGAGCCGTTAAGAGAAGCGCCTCCGCCTAGGGTGGCACAGAACAACTCTCCAAGCCTAGCGGCATAGACCACGCCCACCACAGCTTTGCCCTTGTGCTTCACACCAATCGACACATTGAACCAAGGCAGCCCGCTGCTATAATTGGTGGTTCCGTCAAGAGGGTCGATAACCCATTCCCACTCGTTGTTGCCATGAGAAGAAAATCCCGACTCCTCGGTAAGAATCGAGTGGTCGGGATATAGACTGTTGATGCTTTCAACAATGATTTTCTCGCTGGCTTTGTCGGCGGCAGTAACAACGTCAAAGTCGTTCTGCTTGGTAGCAATCTCCAATTCATTGGAGCGGAAAAACTGGAGTTGCACCTCACCTGCTCGTCGTGCCATGAGGATGGCGTCGGCGAGAATTGCTTTATAAGTGCTGTTCATGCTGTGTGATGATCACTTAATTTTGTTGATAGGAATTTGACGCTTGAAAACTTCTTTAAAGGTGATGAGAGTCTCGGTGCGTCCCAGTCCTAATTGAAGGAACTTGTCATGAATCAGCTTTAGGAGATGGTCGTTGGAGTGAGCATAGAGCTTCAGGAAAAGGTCATATTTTCCTGTTGTGTAGTAGCATTCAACCACTTCGGGAAGCTCTTTCAAGTGGTCTACCACACTCTCAAATTTAGATGAGTCATTCAGGAAAACTCCAACATAAGCACATGTTTCATATCCCACAGCAACAGGGTTGATCAGTGAAATAGAACCTGTGATAACTCCCATCGAGTTGAGTTTTTGAATTCTTTGGTGGATAGCAGCTCCCGATACGTTGCATTCGCGGGCGATTTCTAGGTAAGGTTTACGGGCATCACTAGAAAGCATGTTCAAAATCTTGTAATCTAAGTCATCTAATTTTGGTGTTGCCATAATTGTTAAAGTACTATTTAGGTTATTAATTCGTTTTTTATAGGTGGATTTCCCCGCCTTGAATAGGTTCTTGATTTAGAAAACTGCCCTTTTGTGGTAGGCTCTCTTTCAAAAACTTTGCAAATGTAAGAAAAAAATCTGAATTTCCTACAATTTATCACAAAAAAATAACGAAAATAGTTTATTTTTTTTGATTTATGTTGATAATGGAGTGGTTTTCCCACCTTTGAGCCCGTTTTATGTTCTCGGCTTGCTACAAAAAAAAGACTCCAGAATTCTGGAGTCTTTAAGTGGTGATCCGCTTGGGGTCGCAAATTCTGATATTTTAAGATTTTTGAAGTTGCGAGTTGTTATGACTCTATTTCTATAATATACTTATTATCAGTAATATAATTGATGTTGAGGCAACTGCTTAGTTAACATAACGAATTATTAAAAAACATAAAATAACAACCGATATGGGGATTTATATGGGGATGATTCTTTGTAGTCTCCATATATTGTTGTATCTTTGTAACAGAATAAAACGATAAATATTGTGTGTTATGGCTTATGAAATTTCCATATCAAAGAGAATTGACAATACCGGGCGAGCTGAATTATCATTGCGTTTAAGGTTGGGTAAAGTTGACCAACAAGCATCGACTCATCTTTTTGTGAATCCACAGCATGTACGCTGGGAAAACTATGTAAGCAGCAAAGGCCGCAAAAGCAAGCGCCTGGTTTTGAAAACATCTCGCCTAAAGACCGACGAGATGCAGCATACTGAGGATGTAAAGAAGCAGCTGGCTGATATGCTTGAGTTTATAGACAATAATCTTCAGCAAATAGGTGCGAACAATGTTGGCAAAGGTTGGTTGGCGCAACAAATTGATGATTTCACCAACCCTCACGATGATGAAGTTGATAGCGATGAAAGCGAGCCAAAACAGATGTCTTTTTTCGAAATGTTTGATGTCTTTCTTGAGAAGCGTGAAATATCGCAAGGCAAGAAAAATCAGTACAAGGTGTTTCGTCGAATTCTCCAAAGATATGAAATGTATAAGCAACTGTTGGATCCAAAGTTTAAGTTATCTCTTTATGCACTTGATGGAAATGGAATTGAGGAAATTGGAGATTATATCAAAAAGGAGTATAAACTGCTGGAGAAGTTTCCCAATATTATTGAGGCGGTTAATGAGAGCCGTCAACCTGGGCCGCGTGGTCAGAATACAGTGAATGGTCATTACAAGAAACTTAAGGCTTTTGTGAGATGGGCCATAGACAAAGAGTATATCATGAACAATCCATTCAGCAAGTTCAAGATCCCGAAAGACATTTATGGGACACCGTACTGCTTAACTCTTGAAGATTTGAGCCAGTTAGAAAAGGCTGATTTGAGCAAACGCCCAAGCCTTGCAGTGCAGCGCGACATTTTCGTTTTCCAATGCTGCATTGGTTGCAGGGTAAGCGATTTGAAAGAACTCACGATGGCTAACGTTATAAATAACGAGATTCATTACATTGCTCGCAAGACAAAGGATGGCAACCCGAAGACAATAAAGGTGCCTATCAATAAGACTGCACAAGCCATAATTGACCGTTATGCCGATCCTAAACGTAAGGAGTTATTACCATTTATCAGTGATCAAAACTATAATGAGGCCATCAAAGAAGTCTTCAAAGAGGCAGGATTGACTAGAAATGTGGTTGTCCGCAACTCGCTAACAGGAGAATCCGAGATTCGTCCTTTGAATGAGATCGCAAGCAGCCACCTAGCTCGTCGCACTTTGACTAATATATTATATAAAAAATATAAAGACCAATCATTAGTGAGCGCAATCACCGGCCATGCTCCCAATAGCTCCGCCTTCGCCCGCTACCGCGACATTGACGAAGACATGAGAAGAGAAATGGTGTCAATTTTGGACAACAAAGAGGTATGAAGTTTCATCATGTGAATTATAACATAGTGTAGCACTGATGCCTGATTTGGAATCATGGCATAGATTAAGTTCTTAATGATGTCAAAATATCTTATGCTTGATTAAGAAAGAATCTTTTCCTATAGAAAAGTAGTGAGGTATATTTAGTCAAAAAGTAAGTTTTGTTGACGGATTTGCTCAATTTCATCAATTTTGCCCAGAACTTTCTGTCGTAGTGTGTTTATTTTTTGTCGGTGCTTTTCTAGCTTTAAGGGTTCCATATTAATCATTTCAATATATAATGATATAAGACGTAGTGCCTTGTCACGAGGGCACATGGCATATTGTTGGTTAATAATCTGAATCATCTCTTTGGCACTTGGTTCAACAGCCTCAAGATCGTTTTGTGCTTCTTCAAGCAGACGTTTACGGTCTCTAGCGATAGCCATGAATCCATCAACCAAATCCTTTTCAAGGTGCCACTTGATGTTGTCACGGCGCATGAGCTTGAAGCGGTAGTCTTCAAGCTGGTCTATAATTTTGATAATTTCATTCTTTTCCATAATTCAATATCTGTTTAAGTTCTTCTTCATATATTATTCGGATGTCATGTCCTTTAGCTTGCCACTCTTCTATTTTCTTTATTTTGCTTGGTCCAGCACCCTGACCCATAACTACAACAGTCGTTTTACCTGATATGCCTGTATTGATGTCGGCTCCAAGTGCTTGAATCTGCTTTCCAAGCTCGTTTCGGTTGGGATAGGCAACGAACGTTCCGGTGATGACAACATTGGCATGGAAAAACACTGTATCCTGATTCTTCACTTGGTCATCAGCAATAGGATTGAGCGTACTGCGTTCAAACTTCTTGGCAGAAGCTGATGCGATGGCTGCTGCAATGCCGCCCTTAAACGTTGTGGCAACAATATTTCCTTGGCAAGCAAGGAAGACTTTAGCACATGCCATTGCATCGTCAAGTGCGTTGTGGTGTACGCCTATAGGGATGCCATACTGCTTGCAGCAATCGACAAGAGACAGTCCTGTCATCTCATAAGTGCAGTAGTTGTCATTTGTCTTGATGTCATCTATGCAGAAGAAATCCATTAAGCTGCGTAGAACATTGATATCGGTGCCGCGGTTATGGCACACAATAGGAAAATCCTTTATAAATTTCTTGATGAAAGGGTAAAGTTCCCAGAAACCAGGAGCATCGGCAACCATGTCGTGAGTTATACCATGTACCGCAGTGTTATATTTAGTTCTATCATCGGGAATCGGGTTTATCAGTGAGTAGAAAGACTGCTGCACATAACCATTAATCACTTTTACCATGCCTATGGCGCATGCACTGGTGAGATCGGCTGTCATTGTCTCAAAGTCGATGGCGACAAAATTTGATACTTTCATAAAAACGTTCTTTAATTTGGGCAAAGATATAAACTAATATTTTTATAGCAAATTTTATTAAAACAAATGTAGCACTTGGCTGAATTTTGATATGGCACTTGGTAAAACTGTTTCACAGTGACAGATGTGTAGCTTCTCTTCCGTTTTTTTATTACTTTAGACGTTATGATCTATGGAATTTGTCTATTTTTAGAATGCAATTTTAACCGTTCACAACTTTTTGTGGATCGTAATGGCAGATACTCAAAAAGAATAACCGAGCAAACGGATATCACCGGAAACGCTTAACGGGTATCATCGGAATACGCAGATAGAAGTAAATCGGTTTCTGTGTGTATGTATAGTGTTTGTCACAATAAGACATATTGAGCGTTTTTTCAAGCTGCATTATCGTGCGATGTATAGGCCCAGTCCTGTTGCACGATGTCTTTCCTAAGTTACTTGTTGGGCAAATGGAGCTACATGAAGAAACAGCTCAATCCTAGCAATTTTTTTAGTGTGCACAATCGGTGCCTGAATGTGATTCACAGTCGTAAAACCAGGATCAAGTACATTTTACCATTTGAGCTAATTCTGGAACAAAAAATGCGGAAAAGGTTGTAGTCTTACGACAATTTCAGGAATATTTTATATCTTTGTAAGACAAATTAATTATTATTGGTGTCTCACACTATAATAACTAACATTATTGTTTCTTAATGAATTAAAGTTTAAATTGGTTATATGAAGTCAAAAGTTGCTATTATTCTCTCTATAATATCTTTTGTTGGAGTTCTATCATTCCTTGGGCTCTGGGTATTTGGCAGCATGAAATTATCAGTGGTCTCATTAGACACATTTGTGGGAGTTGTTGTGGCATTATTAGCGATAATCTTTACTATATTAGTAGGATGGCAAATAATTAATGCCATTGAAATGCGTGATAAAATATCCGTATTGGAGAAACGACAAAATGAACTTATTGAAAATGAACGCTTATTGGCAGAGAACGATATTCTTCACACAAAGGAGTCATATAATTTGCAAGCTGGGTTATGTATTTCAAATGCAGATTCATATATTGCGAAAAACATGTTTTTAGAGGCTTTTACATTTTATCATTCTGCTTTACTTTATTCAATACTTTCAGATCAGCCTAATCAGTCAAACAGCATTAATCAAATGCAATTAACAATTCCTTATATTACAGTTAAGAATTTAAAAAATGTAGAGACCTTTAAACTACAAATAGTATCTGATACTGATAAGATTAGAAAAACAATCTCTTATCGAAATTGTTTATCTGTTATTTACGACAAAACTATGGCAGACTTTTGGCATAAGATGAGAGAACTTGGTATATCGATGCCAAATTAATCAGACAACAGCTATTTGCATCAGTCATCTTATACTATATAACCTTATTATAGATGCCTTATCCTATATTGGGCATTAGCAATAGTGGGCTTAGTGAAGAATTATATTATCGGCATATCTTTTCGCCAATATATAGTTTTATGTTTTCTATTAGATACGTATATGCGATTTTACTCCAATCTTATTTTTTGGGCATTATCCAATCTTCTATGACAATATGATATCATAGCAAGAATATCCAAAGCATCTTGCTCAGACATACTCCACTCTACCTTCAATTCATGTGAAGTCGGATTACGAAACATCGCAACGATACCAATAAGAAGATTACGAAAACCTCTATGTTCATCCTTTTCTGATTTGCTCTGGAAATTGTTGACAATCAAAATAGGCTCATCATCTTTAAATACCTTCTCAATGAGGTTTTGGCCGTCGTATGAAACTCCTGCAATATCCTGGATGCGTTTTATTAAACCTTTGGAAGATTCAAGTACAGAATGAAAGTAATTATTAGCTAGCAATTCGGCATTGCAATAAGAGAATACTAGTTGATGTGCACCTTGTTCTATGAGTTTCGCTTTTAACCCATCAACCTTTATTTGAACATCTGATATTTTAGATGCTTTTTCTACTGAAATAATTTGGTTAGTATCATCAACATACAAACCTTCAAATGCAAGTTGTTTATTAACTTCTGCTTTAATGCTGTTAAACATTTCCACATTATTAATATACCTTTGAGGTGACAAAATATTCTGTATAAACAGAATAATGTTGTTTGCACAATGATTCTTATTTTGATAATCTGCAAATGCATTGAAAAGTTTTTTGCGTTTGGCTAGAAATTGCTCATTAAATGATATATCTTCAATCTGAGATTGCAGAAGCATCTTATGAATCACAGACCCTGTAATCCCCGGATCTATATCTGCGATTGCATTTGCCAACATTTCTAGTGTTGAAGCTTTGAATTGTTCTATTTTTACCATTTTTAAAATTATCCTCGATCGTAGTATCGCTTTACTCAAGTCGCCATTAGGGCGGGATGTTAAAAATCTCTCTTTAATCAAATACCTAATTACGTCTCTTTGGTCATATCACTAGTTTTCTTTACTTCACAAATCCAGGCTGTTTTCTTTGAGAAGGAAATCGAAAAGTCCTATCGTAAGTATTCCCTCTTCGTTTCGGCGAGGCATGATATGATCTTTTACGACAATAACTTTCTTGAAAGAATCATTGATGTTCGTCAGAGAACGAGATTCTTGTATCTCTTTCTCCCTATCGGGAATGGATAAGGCAGACTGTATATAATATTTCTTGCTACCATGATTGGCAATAAAGTCCACTTCAAGCTGAGTACGAATCCACTTCCCGTTTTTGTCGGGTTTCCTTATCTCTACCATTCCGACATCAACACTGTAACCACGAGTTCTCAGCTCATTATAGATGATGTTTTCCATGATATGCGTTTCCTCTTGTTGACGCATATCGAGAATGGCATTTCTCAGGCCAATGTCTGTAAAATAATACTTAGAAAGCGTATTGATATACTTCTTTCCTTTAATGTCGTAGCGTATTGCCTTATCCACCAAGAAAGATTCAGTCAAATATGAGAGATAGTTAGATATAGTTTGGCTGCCAATCTTAACTTTCTTTACACTCTTGAAAGTGTTTGACAATTTTGTGGGATTACAGGGAGCCCCGATAGATGATGCCAAAATAAGCACCAACTCACGCATTTCATTTTCATTCTTGATGTTATGTCGCTCAATGATATCAGCCAAATAAACAGTCTCAAACAAGTCCTTCAGATAGTTTATCTTCTTTTGCTCGGTATCAAAAGACTGAATAAGAGGTAAACCACCATAGGTATAATATTCGCGCCACGCGTCTTGCTTGTCCCCGCCTTTTGCAGAAAAGAACTCCGAGAATGACAGAGGATAAACATGAATAGTTTCTCCTCGACCACGAAACTCCGTTGGTATGTCGGAAGATAGGAAGTGTGAGTTGCTTCCTGTCACGTAAGTATCGGCATTTTCAATATGACGGAAGCTATTTAATACATCCACAAACTCATCCATTAACTGTACCTCATCAATGATGATGTAGTAAAGTTCGTTGTCCTTGATTCTGTCATGAACATAATGTAGCATTATATCTGGATTTCTCAATTCCTTGTTCATGCGGTCTTCAAGATCAACACGGATGATGTGGTCATCTGCCACTCCATTCTCTAACAAGTAGTGATAGAACAAGACATTCAGCAAGTACGACTTGCCGCATCTGCGTATTCCGGTTATTACCTTGATAAAGCCATTTTGACGACTTTCTATCAGTTGCTGTAGATACCGATCTCTTTTTATTTCCATTACCTTTGTTAAATTTCTGTCAATATTGACAACTTTTTACGATACAAAAGTAAGGAGTTATATCCAATTATGCAAACATTACATTAAAAAAGTGACAATGTTGACTGATATTTAATGTATATACAATGCGCTGCAAACATCATTTTTTTAGTTTCGTGTGTAGCAATAATTCGTCAATAAACAACAAAAATTGACGAATTATTTAATAAATTTTGAAGCAATATAATATACGAAGAGCTTTAAAAAGATAGATGTACATGGGTTGTTATGACTTTGATAGTGACTATTTTTTAAAAATAACGAGGAAAACTGGTGACCTTTTATGTTTTATCAAGCAATAATTACAAATGTGTCTTTGATTTATAAACCACTGAATTTGTTTAGAATATTGGAGATAGAAATTCTTTATACATTTTATTGAATAAAAGTGCTTGTTATATAGAAAAACTAATTATCTTTGCAAACTTATAATGAGGAAATTATTATACATATTATTATTTTTGACGCTCTCTGTTGTGATTAGTTGCAGGCGCAGTGTGGATAAGCGTCTTGTCCTTGCCGACTCGCTCATGTGGACCGCCCCCGACAGCTCGCTTGCCATTCTCAACGCCATCAACCGCGACTCCCTACAAGGCGACGAGAACCAGGCATATTACGCCCTCCTACTTACTCAAGCACAGTTCCGTTGCAATATCCCACTGACAAGCGACACGTTAATTAGCAAAGCTGTAGACTATTACAGCGACAATCACGACCGCGAGCTCTACACGCGTGCTTTATTATATAAAGGTGGTGCCTACGAGGACATGGGCGACCCAGTCGAAGCAATAAAGTGGTACAAGAAAGCTGAAGACAACGCCGACAGCACTGACTACCGCAATCTAGCACAAATCAATATGCGCTTAGGAGCTTTGTACTACGACAATTACGCAAGCAATAACCTTGATTTAAACAAGTTTCAAATGGCGTCTCATTATTACGAGATATTAGGGGATAAGAAAATGTTGATGACATCGCTCCACTATTGTGGAAATGTTCTAAGAATAACAGACATTAGTGCAGCGAAAAAATGTTATGACAAGGCTTTATCAATAGCAAGAGAGTTAAAAGACACAACAAATATTTATAGCATCAATGTCAATTATGCATTAATGTTTATCGAGGATTCTTTATACTCACAGGCAAAAAAATATATTTTAGATGCTTTCCAGTTGAATAATCGGTTTGAAGAAAACAAGAATTACTATATGTTAGGCATGATTTATGCAAATCAAAAAGATCTGGATTCAGCTAAATATTTCATCTCGTTGCCTGATAAATCACAAAATTCTGCCTATGACAGCCTGCTGATGTATAAAGCTTTAAGGGATATTGCGTTGTGCGAGGACAACCTTTCACAATATCGTATATTTAATACTCAGTGCAATAAAATCTCTAACTCTCTAGAATACAACAAAACAAGATATAAACTGCTTGATTCAGAACAGGAATTTGATAAAAGTACTAAATCTGAAGCTTCAAGAATTTTAGAAAAGAAAATCAAAACTATTTCTTTGCTTGTAGGGGCATTGCTATTGGTGTCAATTGTTTTCTTGTTGCTATATTTAAAGAAGAAAAAAGACTCAAAAAGACTGATTGATGAAATAAGAAAAGAGCATATATCAAAATATAATTCTTTAAGAGAAAATCTAGAGATTCGTGATGATGATTTCAGTCATTTGATGAGTTCTCAGCTTAATGTTTTCGAAGAAATCATGTCTTCGGGTTATAAGCCGAATGAGGTTTATTCTGACAATAAAATAACACATAAGATTAAGGCTATTGATGATTCAAATGTTGAGTTCTGGCATGGCCTTAGAAGTTATTTAAATCATCGTTATGATGGAATAATAGATAAAATATCAAATGATTACCCAAATCTTACAGATGCTGACTTGAATTTCATTGGATTGATATGCTGTGATTTCTCGGATGCTGCTATTGCTGTATGTAAGGGTTATAGAAATACAGACTCTGTTAGAAGTCGGCGCAGAAAGATTAGAGATAAAATGAAAATAAATGACTTACTAGACGTTTATTTGAGAAAGATGATGAAAAAAACTGCAGAGTGAGATAAAACAGGAGAAATCTTAGTCGCATGTAAGGAAGATTAATGCGAATGTTGACTTGGTGGCGCGTGAAACTATTGTGTGCGTTTTAGCAATAAGGGCTGAAACGCTTTTTTGTATTATGGGTGTATTGTTGTGTATTGGATATCACAAAATCATCAAACACATTATTTTGGCTGTATAAGTATGCAAAATAACCATGGGCACGCTGTGCCCTTAAATGCAGCCTCATTATCAGTTGGTTACTAGGGGCAGGGCACGGGCTGAATCTTTGGTATATACATTTTACAAATGTAATTTTGCAACGAAATACTAATAACAAAAAATAATAAAACTATGAGAAAGATTATCACATTATCATTTGCTTTATTAGCATTGACAACATTTGCTAATGGCAGAAATGAGCATGAAGTCGTCCTCCATAACAGCAGTGGTGGAATTGGTCATGAACTAGTCTACCTTGACCCTCCCCAAGTGACCTACGATGAAGGGCTTAATGAACTCACAGTCTATTTCGGTTCTACCAGTACTATCGACCTTGAGTGTGATGACGGCACTGGCACACCATATTATTTTATATATGGTGATTACCACTACGGCAACACCAGCACTACCTATTATTACCTCCCAGCAGGTTATTACACTGTCACAATCCACAGCATCTACGGTGTTACATATTATGGAAACTTCACCGTATCCTATTGATATGGAATACAAAACAATCAACTTATTTATTTGCAAAAAATGAAAATTTAAAAAGCAGATCATTATGGAACTTCTATTAAATATTGACAACATTGAAGAGAAAATGGGCTCGGATGAATTCACACTAACTGAGTCAGAGAAAGAAGATATTATTAAAGACATTGATTTGGGGGCAAATGTCAAAAGTGTTGAATATGTCAACATTGGTGCTGGAGCTGATTGTATGGTCATAATGCTCCTTGTTTGTTTCGGATTAGAAATATTAAAGGCAGGCAAGATCATAAATGATGGCATTGACGGTTGGCTAGGATTTGGAAAAAAACTAAAGAAATTGGTTAAACGAAACAAGATTATTTCAATTGACAGTGAAGGAGCAACATTACTGGCCATTGAGCTAATATCTCAAAAAGAAAATATTAAGCTTTTGGAGGTTTGTCAGGAGGATACAATAAATCTCGTTGATATATCTGGATTAGTTCTAGGGAACAAAGGTTTAGCAGCAAAGCCATTAAATTACTTTGTTAAAACAATCAAAGTGAACGATGAGACCTTATACATAATCGGAGTCAACTCAACTGGCCAGGCAAGTATCATAAAACGCTACAATGTAAGTTTTGGTATGCTTTATATAGAAGAAATTGGGGATTAGTTTTTGTAAAAAATTTCCAAAGTATCAATCCATTAATATAGGATGTTTTATAGTAAGTATTGATAGATAGATGTTGACAAAAGAAGACATATTAAGTGACATTGCTTTAAATGTTGAAGATAGGCTTAGTCTTAGCCCATTGCTTAATTATGGCTTGTTGGGTGGCGATTTGGGCGACATCATTTTTCTTTATCACTACTCAAGGATAGATAGTTGCTACGAATCCAAAGCAGATGGTCTGTTTGAGAAGATACTGCAGTCATTGAGTCTGCAACCTCGTGTCGCCACCTATTGCAGTGGGCTTGCCGGTTTAGGAGTGGGGCTTCTTAGTTTGCAACATGACGGATTTCTTGATGGGGCCGAGACTGCTCTGGACGCTATTGATCCCACTATTGCGAAATCATTAGACCTTTTTATCAGTAACAACAACATAGATTTCCTGCATGGTCTCATTGGTGTTGGGTTCTACCTGCTTGAGAGATGCAATTCAAGCAAGGAATACTCAGTGTCCAATCTCAGTAAGATTATTGATTATCTTGATAAATCAAAGATTACAGATGATGCAATAGTGAAATGGAGATATAACGCGAACAGACTTTCAAAGCCATATAACATTTCACTCTCTCATGGTGTTTCCAGTATTGTGGTTTTTCTTTGCAAATTATTGAAATCTGGGATACTTAGTGAGAAATACAATGCAATAATCAAACAAATGCTTGAAGGCGCGGTGCGCTACATACTGAGCAACAGGGTTGATGTTGATAAACTGGGATGCTGGTTTGCATCTTCCTCAATTGAATGTGACGACCGCCCTCATCGCAGCCGTCTGGCTTGGTGCTATGGTGATTTGGGAGTTGCGACAGCATTACTTGAGGCAGGAAACACACTTCATAATTCATCGGTCAGTGATATTGCAATACAAGTTTTGCTCTATTCCGCAAAACGACGTGACATTAAAGCCAACTATGTGAATGACTTCTGCGTGTGCCACGGCTCCGTAGGTATAGCTCAAATCTTTCGTAGTCATGGAATTGCTCTTAAGTTGGAGCAATTGCTTGATGCTGCTGCCTATTGGGAAAAGGACACATTAAGTAAGGCGGTCATGGGTGGTCATGGTCATCACACTTTATTATATTATGATCCTGAAAATGGGGGCTATATAGAGAGAGGTGGTGTCCTTGATGGCATTGCAGGTGCTGGGCTATATCTCTTAGGAGAGCAAACTCATTTAAATAAATTGCTTCTATTGCCATGTCAATGAGGAAATATAAAATACAATATCTTCCCACTAGTCGAGTTGTGTTGCGAATGCCGTTGATGCCATGCAACGTTCTCAACAACGTACTTTTCTCGGACGAAGAGTTTGAGAGAATGATTACTGACCGCACCTTTAGGAATGCGGTTTTTGTGTCTTCTCCAGCCTTGGCACAGGAACTTGACCGCTTCTTGAGTGGTGAGATGAAAAAGGAATCCAAGATTGAGAAGCTAAGAGCTGGAGTCACAAAATATCTTGAGAGGATGTCAACCCGCTGCACGCCATTTGGTTATTTCGCATCATGCTCAACTGTAGAACTGGCTGATAAGCATAAGCTCATGGTATCCGACAATATCAAGGAGAATTACCGTGTTGATATGCTTTGCTTATACAACTTGGCACAGATTCTTCAGTCGGACAATGAGATACTTAGAAACCTCCACTATCGAACAAATGACACATTACTAAGTGTAGGAAAAAGATACCATTATATAACTCGCAGTTATACGCCACATGGAGTTCAATTTCAAATAAGTTCGGTCAAGCGCACTCCAATATTAAGAGACGTGTTAAAGCAATGTCAAAGACAAATAAGTTTTGAAGATCTAAAGCGGAACATAACGAGTGTTTATGAAATAAGCGGCTCAGCTTTGACCGATTACCTGCTGTCCATCATCAAGAATCAGCTGTTAATTAGCAATATTGACCCGACTGTGACAGATGAGAACTATCAGTCCCTCTTGATTTCACATCTGCCAGACGGTGAAACAAAAACCAGGCTGAAACAAATCGATTCATTCCTTAATGAACTTAAAGTAGATCGTGATTACGAGGAGAACAAGAGGAGCATCCAAGAAATAAAGGCTTTACTTAGGGATTGTGGTGTGGGCAATACCAATGACAAGTTTATAGTACAGTTGGACACTTTTAGAGAGCTGTCACAAGACAGGCTGAATAAAGACACTTTAATTCCTCAGTTGCAAGATGCAATTGATTTTATGCTCCGTTTCAGCAGTGCGGGAGAGAGCATGGAAATGGCAGATTTCAAAAAGCGGTTCACGGCACGATATGAGCAACAAGAGGTGTCGCTAATTGAAGCCTTGGATCCCGAAGTGGGAGTTGGATTCTATGTAAAATCAAGCATAGTCAATAATCCATTGATTGCCGGCATACAACCGCCCATTTCACAAAAGTCTTATTCAAGCATGCCCATTACCCAGCTATATAAGACGTTACTCCGTAAACTGGTGGAATCTTCCGGGAAAGTTGCCATTGAGCTAACGAAAGAAGATTTCCAGATTGAGCCACAACCCATAACGAAACTTCCTTTAACTATAGCAGCGATGTTCAGCATTGTCGGTGTCGATGATGTGTCGGGCGAATATAAACTTAAAGGATTGCATTTCTTTGGGTCTTCGGCTGCGAATATGCTTGGACGGTTTGCTGGTGGATACCATGATATCCAAAAATTAGTCCAACAAATTGCAGACTGTGAGCAAGAAGCAATTAAGGACAAAATTGTAGCCGAAATCGCCCATGTGCCTGAAGCAAGAACTGGGAACATCCTTTCACGACCACATCTGCGGTCGCATGAAATAACTTATCTAACTAACTCCACCCTTGATGACGACCATGTAATTCCTGTTAACGACCTAATGTTGAGCGTAAGCAATGATAGAGTTGTATTACGTTCTAAAAGGTTGAAAAAAAAGATTGTGCCTCGTCTCACTACTGCGCATAATTATAGCAAAGGCACTCCAATTTACCGTTTCTTGTGTGAACTGCAAAATCAAGGTAGCATACCAGCATTGTCATTCCATTGGTGTGGTCTTGACAAGATTTTCAACCATCTGCCACGGGTGATATACCGTAATATAATCCTCTCGCCCGAAAGATGGACACTGAACACCAAGGACATCAAGAAAGACAATATGCATTACTCAACAGAGAAATTGATGGCATGGAAAGACATCAACAAGTTACCCAATAGAGTGCTCTTGGTCGCTGGCGACAACAAACTGATTGTAGATTTCAAGAGTACTTTGAGCATCAATGCTTTTCTTAGCGAGATAAAACATTCCCAAACTGTTACCCTTGAGGAGTTCTTCGAATGTGAGAATGTGGTAACTGACGAACATGGCGGCAGTTACCAGAACGAGTTTATAGTTCCTTTTATTCGTCATCAGTTATGAGCAGGCATTCAAATATTAAGCGTATTTTTGTGCCAGGTGAAGAATGGCTGTTTTTCAAAGTCTATTGTGGCGTGAAGACCAGTGATGAATTATTGGTAAAAAAGATTTTGACTCTTGCCCACAGGCTTATGAAGGAGAAGATAATAATTAGGTGGTTCTTTATTAGGTATTCCGATCCTGATTATCATCTCAGAGTTAGATTTCTCTTGAGTTCTACCGATGACATTGGTTATGTGATAACAAAAATAAGAGGATGTCTTTCTACATATTTAAACAATAGTAAAGTGTCAAAAGTTGTGGTTGACACTTATCAGAGGGAAATTGAGCGGTATGGAGCCAAGTACATTGAACTTTCTGAACAAATCTTCCATGCCGGCAGTGAGTGCGTAGCTACAATAATAAAGAGCATAAAAGACAATTCAGAATTAAGGTGGCAAGTGGCGTTCCTTATTGTTGACTCACTATTTACAAGTTTAGGGCTTAATGTTAAGCAGAAAAAAGAATTCATTGAGAGAATAAACGACTCGTTCTTGAGAGAGTTCAATTTTAACATTCACAACAGCAAGAGTCTCAATGATGCATATAGGAAAAAGCGAAAGGCAGTCGCCGACCTTGTCAGCGGCTTAGACAAAGACGACGTGGCTACTTTAATAAGAAAGCACGTCAATATTTACGCCAAGGAAGTTGCAAGCATAATAGGAGATATTCCTATAGACAAATTGAGTATGTCGTCTTATCTGCACATGGAGATGAACAGGCTTTTTGCCAATAATAACCGCCTTAATGAGATGGTGGTTTATAACTATTTGACAAAATATTACAAAAGTGAGATTGCGAAAGCAAAATCACAGAACAAATAACTAATTTATTAACTATTTAATAATTTGCAACTATGAAACATTTAAAAGAAAAAGACTTGTCGCTCGACAAGCAAGAAGTAAGTTCTCTTGGAGGTTCTAAAGGCACGAAAGACGCCACCGACATTTGCACAACAGTACAAACTACTTTGGACTCGCATGGCCCAATCTGTTGTTATTTTTCTAAGGATGACGAAACATGTAGAACATGTGAACTTTCTAATTGTATAAATTGCCCTGGATCAGAAACTTGTCCTGATTCAGAAACTTGTCCTGATTCAGATGATTGTACAATAACAAATGATGAAGCAACATGTGCTGTTTCTGTTGATAATGCGACTGGGTGCATAATTCCCATTCCAGAGACACAACACTGTTAATGCTTACTAAATTTGTTGTCGCTTCATGTAGAATTTTGTGTTTATTTCTAAAGGCGCATAACATTATTTTTTTCAACCTTTTAATTAAGTTTAATCATGAACAAGCTGCTCTCTCTGATTGTTGTTTTTGTATTATTTGTGGCATATGCCCAAAGTTTTACGCATTATAAGCATAACTTTGACAGGCAGTTTATAAGTGCTTGCGGAGAAAAAACGCGTGATGAACCATAATCAGAGAGAGTATGTTTTTCTTCAAATATAATTGATTTACAGGAAATTAACGATTGCTTATTTTTCTATATATCTATATGCATTCATTAAAATTAATGTTGCCGATTTCGATAAGAAACTAATAGGCAAAATACTAAAAACGTCATGAAAAAGTATGCCTCATTACTTTTATTATTACTTATTGTGGTGCTGTTGACATCATGTGAAGAAGATATTGAAAAGCGCCAGGTGACATTCACTGCCACAATGCCTGTCGACGACCTGTCATTCTCACGGCCTGGCAGCATTATTAATGGTGTGCCAGAGGTTAATGGCTTCAATCTGAGGGCTCAGTGGAAAGAAGGCGACAGGATCCAGATTTTTGTGCGTCAAAACGGCAAAGTTTATCAGGCTGAGAGTCCATCCACCATTTCTGACATAAGCAGTGACGGCAAGACCTGCTCATTCCAGATTACGCTGCCAAAGTCTGTCAAGCCTGATAAGGACTACGACATTATTGGTGTGACTGGAGTGGAAGCTTATATCGATGGTGTCGATGTGGTTGCCTCATGTGACCTGACACGAGAGGGCATTGACAGCAGCGACGCACCGTTACTGCCAATGTGGTTCACAGCCAAGAAAGGCAGTAATCAAGCTAAATTCCGTCACCTGTGTGCCTACGAGGTTCTCTATGTGAATAACAACTCGGAGTCAAGCATCACGTTTAAGCACGGTGGATTTGAGGTGATGACTCCCTGGTACAAGTATAGCGATAAAGTAGTGCTCACAGGAAACAGTTTTTCGGGATACGAAGCAGGACAAACCGATTCCCAGAGCAATGAAATCACTATACCTGCTGGGGAAACGGGCACTATCTTGTCTTGGTATATTCCACGGTTTGATGTGACTGATGATACGCCAGATGCCACAATCAACAATGCCCGGCTCAAAGCTGTTGTCAATGGCAGTGCTGCCACATCTATCGACGCATTGAAGGCATATAAAAATTTCGCACGAGGCAGTGCCTATTATATGCAAGCAACCTGGGATGGCTCAACACTGAATTTCTCTAATGAGTTCTGTCCCGATGGAAATCATCCTCATGCGATTGACCTAGGCTTGCCGTCGGGGACAAAATGGGCGTGCTGTAATATTGGTGCCAATAGCCCGTCGGAATGTGGAGATTATTTCGCCTGGGGCGAAACCTCTCCCAAGACCTATTTTACAAAGACTAACTATAAGTGGTACAGCGGTGGTGACGATCATAACATCACGAAGTACTGCTCAAATAGTGATTATGGTGTTGTTGACTATATTATAGGACTCCAGCCTGAAGACGATGCCGCCTACGTGAATTGGGGGCCAGAGTGGCACATGCCTGGAACGGCTCAAATGAATGAGATGATGGATAACTGCACAAGTGAGTGGACCAAAGTAAACGGAATGTACGGTTATATTATAAAGAGCAATACAAACAATGGGGCCGTTTTCTTTCCTGGTACTGGCTGGTACGTGAAGAATAATGTTTTTGAATATGAGTCAACGGGATGCTATTGGTCACGCTATAATTCCACCAGTATACCTGATAGGGCTTATATTCTTTGCTTCCGCTATGGTGAGATGGGCCCGCCTTCACTATTACTCCAACCTCGATATGCTGGTTCTACCATTCGTGCTGTGTATGTTCCACAAGAGTAGAGGCACAAACTTCTCCACGCAACAAAGAAGCAATTAACAAACAAAACAAGAAAAAACTCATTTTTTAAATTACAAACAATGAAAACAATACTAAAATTTTCAATTTTCGTTTTGGTGATGTCCACAACTCTTTTAACTAACGCAAGCAACTACTGGATTAAATCAAAACACAAAATGATAGAAATCGCAAAATGTGACACAAATGTTGTTTATTGTCAAAATCACTCATTTAGCAAGTCAAATTCTGTAGACAAAAAAAACAGCAATAAAAGAATAATCAACATAAATGATTTAGAGAACATTTTACAGGAATATGAAAACAATTCAGAGAGTTCTAACTGCTATTATTCCTATTTTTATTATTTAACAAGCGATGATGCTGTTATTGTACTACCTAAAATAATCATTAAAGCTAAAGAAAATCACATAAACAATATTATTCAAGAATATAATGATATAATTTCATTAGAGAATACTCGTAATGGTATCTATTATTTTGATTGTGACTGCACTACAGGCGATCAAGTTCTAGATATAGTAACAGCAATTAGCCAAAAATACGATGTGGAATGGTGCTGGCCAGACATGTATGTCAATATTAAAATGTGTAACCCACTCTATAGTCAACAATACTATTTAAAAAATACAGGGCAGAATGGGGGTGTTGCGAACATTGATATTAACGTCGAACCAGTATGGCAAATAACTAAAGGCGATTCATCAATTGTGGTCTCTGTAATTGATTCGGGAGTTGACAGAAATCATGAAGACCTAATTGGAAGGTTGACAAGTTTCGGTTACACCTGTGGGGATGTCACAGGCGACGGGTCGCCCAAAAACACTGTTTCTGGAAATATGTCCAGTTGTAAAGGTCATGGTACCGCATGTGCTGGAATAATAGCAGCGAATGACAATACAATCGGAATTAAAGGTGTGGCACCAAATGTAAAAATATTACCAGTAAATATTTATCCCTATAATGTTTACAACAATCCCTCAGGGCAAGCAACTCTTTCAGAAATAGCAAGTGCCATAGCGTGGGCTGCTGAAAGATCTGACATTATAAATATTTCACTGGCCATTGATGACACCATTGATGAGATTGAAGATGCAATTAATGATGCTGTAAGTAGTGGCCGCAACGGAAAAGGCTGTGTTGTTGTTGCATCGGCTGGAAATGACAATCCATTCAAAACTGTGTTATTTCCAGCCAATATGAATAATGTTATCGCAGTTGGAGCAGTTGACAAAAATGGAACAATTTGGTATTATAGTTGTAAGGGAAGTTCTTTGGATTTGGTCGCACCAAGTGGGAATCTTGGCATGAATGGAGATGTTGTAACAACTGACATGATGGGGTCCGATGGCTACAATGTTACTGGTAATTATATAAATTCTTTTGGTGGTACTTCTGCTGCAGCTCCTCAAGTGGCAGGAGTTGCAGCACTTATGTTGTCGGTTAATCCCAATTTAACAGCATCTTCAGTAAAAAGTATATTGGATAGCACCGCTACTAGTTTAGGAGTGTTCAACTCTTATGGTTATGGACTAGTTAATGCAGAAGCTGCGGTCCAACGAGTAATCCAATCAATGACAACGCCAATGCACATTTCAGGACCTGTTGTTTTACATGATACTGCAGTTTATGAAGTTAGTGGTCTTTCTCCAAATATGAGGGTGAGATGGTCTTTTGCTGGTTCATATCAGTGTATTGAAGATTATCCAGAATACAACAAATGTACTTTAGTTAGAGGGACAAACAACCATAGTACAGGTCCAATCCTTGCAGATGTTTACCTTGATTCAGTGAGGATTAAGCATTTATATATGTCACTAAGGCCATTCTCTGCATCTTATTATCAAGAAGCTTGTGCATATCATGGAGTGGGGCATCCAGCTATTCCGTCGCAAACATTAACTCCGGATATTGCACATTTTGTTCATCAAGGATGTTTGGTTCATTTAGCATCAGATTTTTTTACAGGACAGAATGTTACATACAGCGGAGTTACACCCGAGACATGGAGTTTCAATGGTACACACCAAGTAATTTTCTCCTTGCCGTTGGGCTCGGGTGGAATTCCATTTCAAGTGACATTAAATCCTAATGGTACTTCATATGAGAAACGATTCCTATTTTTCTCAATCGGCAATAATGGCAACTCAACATCATCATTAAACATTGAAGTATTAAGTGGTTCTGAGTTCTTAATTACAGTATCTGGTGATGGAAGATTATATCAATCAGAGAATAATAAGAATGGAATAATTGATGTAGACTCATGGATTATAGAAGCTTACAATATGAATAACGGCACCAAAGCCTTCGGTCAACAAATACAAGGCAACAGCTTTATTCTAAATACTTCTGATTGGCAAGCGGGTAACTATATAATTCGTGCCGTGGTTGATGGTGATGTACTTACTGAGAAAATTCAAGTTGTGAGATAATCTTATCATGTAAATATCTTTGCGGTTTTAAATAAAAATGCTATTTTTGTTTTGTATAATTGTAATATAATGATTATGAGACAGAAAACTTTGTTTGTTATTGCAGTAATCGGAACACTATTGTTCGGTGGATGTTCACAAGAGGCAGAAGACCTGTATCCTTTTGAAGAACCCGTTCCTGACATTAGATATGGTAATGTTGACGATTCGTCACTTGAGTTATTGGAAAAACGCGTAGGTTTTTATTCTGGCACAAAGGAAAATTTACATCGTGTTGAGTATGCCTGTAGATCGGCAGATTCTTACTGCATCTTCCCTCAAACAGAATCTCGTGCCGCTGAATTGGGAGCACTTGCTAAACAAGCTAATTCAAATGTCATTCATACTGCTACTTATTATCTTGTTCATCGTGACCGTAATTTCATAACAAGCGAAGACTTTGTGAGTGACCGCTATTTTGTTGAATATAGAAATCAAGAAACATATTTTGCTGTAGTTTGTCCTCTCATTTCTGTTAAGTTCAAATCTGCTGACTCAAAACAGAAGATAATCAAAAAATATAAAGGGATTTTAATTGAGTCGACTACCAGTCCACAATACCCTGACAAGAACCTTTATCATTTTGATTGTTCGTTGAAAACATCAGAGCAAGCTTTGGAGCTAGCAGATGAACTTTATAGGCTTAATGATGTCATTTGGGCTAGTTGCGATCAGTATTACCCTATTCTTTATTGTGAATAAGATTGTACTACCGTGAAACTTCTTATGATTGATGGCTGCTTGTTGCAGAGCGTAGCCAAGTCGAAATTGATACTGAAAAATGTTGAATTTAAAGGCGTTATATATTAGTTCTACTAGTGATGAAGTAAACATTTTAATATTCGTCCCAGATGCCAATGCAAAAGAAAGATATTCTGAAGCATGAAGACAAAGATAGTAATGGTATGTGGATAGTAGTTCAGCATTGAGGAGACATTAATACTTCAAATGTTTATAGTTGTAGCGAACATATATAAGCGTATCCATTTACGAACACAGGTATTAATTTGAGAAAAATGGTAGTAATGGACATTATCAGCTTTGTTGTTTTTATAAGCAAATAATTGATTAATAAAGTATAACATATAATTATCGTTTAAAATAATGGAGACTTTCATAAATTTAATAAATAGATTTTTAAGATACCTAGCTTGGTTGTTTGTTACAATGTCTTCTACTTCTGTTATTTTTCCTATTTATTTTATAAAAATTCGGTATACTTTTTTACATTTCCCAAATAGTATTATAATGAGTGACAACTTACTGTTTATCATACATGTAGTTTTGTATATGGCAGTTCCAGTATTTTTTTCGTTGCTTGGGTTTTGGATAATGAAAATAATTGGGACAAGTGACGAATTAGAAAGGGCAAATGGCTGTGAATATATCCATTTCCGTATAACACCAGCAGAAACAAGTATCCTTCCCACATACTTAGGTTATTTTTTCATTGCTCTTAGTATACCAGGCATATCAGGAGAAGCTGTAGTAGGGGCATCAGAACAGCCCTCATGGCCAATATTGCTTGCTGTGTATTTCATTCTTAATGGATTGTTGGCATTATCGGAAAAAACCTTTTTCAACCCTTTGGTAATGTTTCGATATAATTTTTATAATGTGCTTATCAATAACCAAGTGGAAATCTTGGTTATCTCAAAAAAAGACATTCAAAAGGATGACAGCGATGAGATTGAATTTCCCCATCTGCTGAAAGTTACAGAAACAATATTCATTGATAAAGATAATTAATATGGGATCAATTGTTGCAAGATTAAAATCAAAGAAAAAACTCCAGAAGATTCAGAACAATGTTGAAAATAACATTTTTGATATGGCTGATGTAAATTATGCTGGTGCAGTTATTTATGATGGTTCATTAACACATCATGAGGATTGGTTGAAATTTTCATTTACTGATGAGCATTACTTATTTAAGGCAATAAACACGGCCACTTTATCATCCGTAAGCCACGATGACATATTTGAGATTCAGATGTTCGCATTTTATGATACAGGCGTCTTTTATTTTCAAAAAGTAAGAGCTGGTAACAAGATTTTGAAAAAGCATTTTACTATTAAGCTTGATAAAATAAAAGTTGAGGAACCATCAAAGATTATAAGTATTAATTGTCTTCCTGATGGTATATACGACACCAAAAACAAAACTTTATACTTTAAAAAAGTATCGGATGTAAGTTTTCTATTCCCTGAGTTGAATAAAGAATATAAGACCGCAACTGATACTGAAATAGATAATTTTATATCGTTATCGGGCATAAATACAACAGCAGAGATTGATAAAAGCAGGTTAACTGTTGTGGACAGAAAGCGCATTTCTGCTGTTGTTGCAGAATTACAGGGGCTTAAAATGCAAGAGCGAGAACAATTAAACGATTACATTAAGAATGAACTTGGCGATAAAGTTCCATATAATGATACTCAACATGTTTTTGAAATTAGCAATGAGAATGAACTACGCACACTAACGTATGGATATCAGCATCGCATTTATAGTACTCCATTTGATCATGAGCCACAGGTTGCTATAGAACGAACAGGTGTGTCACGTATTTTAGGTATTGCACCTTAAAATATTGCAGTCTAATATATGTTTATTTTTTGCAATTAGACTTTTTGACCCGCCGCACTGATGTCTGTTGGGTCAATGGGTGGACTTTGACTGCTTCATCATCCACTGTTGACGTTTACATGATATCTGTTGGCTTGCACAGCAACATCGCAAACGGTTGGGGAATCTTCGGTACACTCAGCTATGACAGGCAAGTTGTTTTTTATTAATCATTGATAATTGTTAATACATAATTATAATATTTGTTGTTATTCTCAATAAAAGATGCTAAATTTGTACTTCAAATTATAACAACTAATATTGGGAATAAATAAAAGAAAATATCGATTTGAAAATCACAAAACGAAGAATTAAAAATGTTGAGCAATTCACAAAACTATATGCTCAAAACGAGATCCTTTATATTGTAGTAAATCTTAAGGATATTGGCCCAAGAGTCATCTAATCAATAGGATTTATAAAAAACTAATTATAAAATAATGAAAAAATCAGATATATTTTGGCAAACGTATATAAACCTCGAAAAAGATGTTATTGAAATGTCTAAGTACATTTTTGTAACAGACGAGAAAACAACAAGTAGGAACGGTCAAGAGGTGGTGGAGGCATGTTCAACTCAGTTGTTGACATTTTCACCACATATAGCAGACTTGTTGGTTCGCTGTTGTGTTCAGATAGAGGCAATTTCAAAAGAGTTGTATTTTGATCTTAAAGGTGAGAAGGAAAGAGGCGATAGCTCAATTAAGTTTGATGAGGATTGTTTGAAATTGATAGATGTTAAATGGCAAACTCACAATAAACAAGTACTTGTGGTCACTCCTTTCTTTAATCTGACAAAGGATGAAAATAGGGTGTTGAGACCACTTAAGGAAGCCCATAAGCGACAAGGGACATATTGGGAAAAAGCCTATCAGGCAGTAAAACATGACAGGTACTCCTCTTTATATAAAGGGAATGTTAAGGCTCTCATTCAAGCATTAGCAGCCCTATATCTGCTAAATGTGTATTACCGCAAGGAGACATGGACTATTCAGTATCAAGATTTAGGTAAACTGGATTATAGTATCGGTTCTTCTCTATTTTCTGTTTTAAAACCAAAAGCCGACCAATTGTGGGAAGGAAATAGCCCCAAAAAGAGTGAAAGTCCTTATGTCGTCAGCTACCTAGAAGATGTTTACAAAAAGATAGATGGCATTCGTCGTAAAGAACTAGAAGCCTTAAACAACTATTGGATACAACAACCAGAATTGCAAGAACCTGCATTTTTGAATCAGTTACAAGAGGCTTTCAAGAAAGAAGAAAGGGTTATGCAAATTTGGGAACTAGCAAAATACAGGCTCAACAAATTACTTCCACCAACATTGCCTTTCGCAGAGAGAAAAGAGCGCTTTATTAAAAGCGAGGCTTGGAATTGCTGGATCAACCAAAACAATCAACATATTGCTCCAAACGATTTATCAGAAAACAATATTCAAAATGAGATAAATAAAGTAGGTGTGAGATGGGGCATAGATATAATGAAGAGATTCCAAAAAATGGCATGGATACCCATAGCCATGAATAGTGGCTTATGCAGAGTATATATTCCATAAATGATTGTTGTAAATCTCAATGCTATCAAGAAATGTCATTCTAAAAACCTGTGAACTGCAAACTAGCAAGTATCTCAGCATCAAAAAGAAGTACATGATATACAACTCTTTGGATAGTATATAATGAGGCATTGTAATATTAGTAAAAAAGTATTGATATGAGTATCATTGCAGATTTTGAACTATATCTTTAAAACTATATAATATGAGCAAGAAATATATTGATTATTTACAAGAAATACCCAAAGAAGATCTTAGAAAGGGGCTTTTGGGGTATGGTTTATTTGCAGATAAACTTCCTGAAATATTTACTTCAAAGGCTTTTTATGATTATTGCGAAAGCATGGACTTTCCTACTTTTAAAAGTGGTGGTCGTGATTATGTTAGGTATGAATGCACAAGAAACACTAATGTCCCACGCCTTTTGTCTATTCCCACCCCTTTATCTTATTCGAACTTATGTAATTGTATCGCAAGCAATTGGGCAGAAATTGTTCGTTTTTTGGGAGAGAAAACTGATGGTCAAAAGTATAAATATAGTCAAATTCATCTTCAAAAGCTCAAAGGCAAAGACCACTTATTTGAAATGAGTCTCAATTATGTAGATAAAGACAAAAATTTAATGGAGAGTATTCAAAAAATACCTATTGGAAACAAATATAGAGTTGATGCAGATATATCGAATTGCTTCCCAAGTATATACTCACATGTCCTATCTTGGGCATTAGTAGGAAAAGAAGAAGCCAAGAGATACAAAAATGATTATTCAAAATGGTATAATATTATAGATCTTTGCACTCGAAATACTAAAAATGGAGAAACTAATGGCCTACTTATAGGACCTCATAGCTCTAACTTGTTATCTGAAATCGTTTTATGTTGTGTTGATAAAGAACTTTCTAATAAGTATCAATATGTCAGAAACATTGATGATTTTACTTGTTATGTTGATTCAGAAGATAATGCAGAGCGTTTCTTATTAGATTTAAATGACGTTTTAAAGAAATATGAACTAAGTTTAAATACTAAAAAAACAAAAATCACCAAACTTCCTATTAATTCTGATACCCATTGGATTAGTTCGTTAAATAGTTTTTTTATAGGTGACACATATACTGATAAGAATAAGCTTGTTTTTAAAAAAAAGAGGCTAAAAACTTATTTGGATTTATCGATTAGTTTGGTCAACAAAACTGGAAACAGCGCTGTTTTTACATATGCAATTAAAACAATTGCAAATACAGTCCTTGGAAAAGATGCAAAAGAGTATTACATTGACTTGATTCATCAACTGCTCTGTCTTTACCCATATTTGGTTCATTGGATGGAGGCATATGTTTTTGATATTTTTGATATTACTACGGAGAGAATTCAAATCATCTCACAAGATTTATATGATATAGGAATTAAACGACATATATATGAGGCATGCTCGTTCTCATTATATTGGTCAATAAAATATAATTTTTCATTAGAACCAAAGTATGTTGATGACTCAATTAATAGTTCAGATTGTATCTTCATGCTGCTTGCGTTCTTAAAAGCAAAGCGTGACAAAAACATAAAAGCGAAAAAGATATTTAAAGACAAAGCAATATCTTTGGCTGCTGAAATGGACAGATACTGGATTTTTGTTTATGAAGTTTTATCTAAGGAAGAACTACCTAAAGGAGAATATCGAAGACTTAAAAACAAGAAAATTTCATTCATCAAATCTGAATTCTTATAAATATTATAGTGCTTTTTGTTTTTGAAGATGGAAGTTATTAGATGATAATAAAACAAATTATTATGGAACTATTTGACAACAAAGTATTAAAGGACAAGGAATACCAGTCACATAAAGTGTTCCCATTGTTGGATTCTCTTATTGAGTTTTATAATGCGGTATATATGATGGGGCCGAACTTCATAACAAACGGGATAATGTCAGGCCTGTTGAATATTGACAATGTCGTTTGTGGTTCGTTGGCAGGAACATTGGATTCTATAAGGATTGTACTAAAAGAGGGAAGGATTAATGATGCTTATGCTTTGTTGAGAAAGTATCATGACGGAATCATTGCAGTAATATATGTTAATGTCTATATTGCTGAAAACTATAGCTTAAATAATATAGTGGTAGAAAAGATCCAAGATTGGGTAAATAACAAGCAAAAACTTCCTTCTACTGAAAAGATGATGAAAGTAATCCGGAAACATAAACCTTTAGAGGATTTGGAGAAGTTATTTGATTTTGATGGTTTGTATCACAGAATAAGAAGATTGACTAATGGAAATACACACTATAACAAATTGTATTTCATGTGGCTTAATAATAATATGATTTATAATTCTAACCGTATTAAAGAGCTAAATAATATATATTCATGTACATTACATTTGTTCATTTTTCATTTTTCGTATATGTATTCCCTTAATCCGCATTACATGATGTCATCAGATTATATTGATGCCTTGGATTTGGATCAACAACCCGAAGAATTATCTCAATATTGGGTAGCGCCATACGTGAAAGAGGTTTTTGAGAAATATATAGTAAGGAAACAGCCTACGATTGCTGAGTATTTGAGAACTCACTTAGAAATGGAGTTATAAATTAACCTATGCAAGCGTAAGGCGCTGAATCAAACAGTCCAAGCTTAACTGATATCTTTTTTTGTTTAATACAGGAACTATTTTATAAACTCAATAATACAATTAATAAATAATAAAAGGGATTTCTTTTGTTTTTAATTTTTTTCTGAGCTTTGTTTTAAATTTTTCTACTATAGGCGATAGCATCACGTTGTGTGTAGAATAGTCTGCTGGATTCTTCTTGTTCCAAATTGCTGTACTTTCAGATTTTAAAATTGCATTAAATATCTTGATTACATTAGAAAAACGAATAAAATAGATGGGGTATATTTATGTCGAAAATGGGAAAAAAGAATGATTTAAATATTGATTGGAAAAATTATGAGCTGGCAGTTTTGTCAGAGTGTAGGAGAATATACAAAGATGCCAATGTCTTATATAATACAAGTATTGATGGACGCTATTCTCAAAGAAAGAGACAAATTGATTTATTGATAAAAGATGTCCAGAATACATATATTTTAGATGCTAAAAAATACAACAGGCTAATTGATGTAAAAATTGTAGAATCATTTATTGGAATGATTAAAGATGTAGGTGTAGATTATGGCATAATTGTTTCAGAAAAAGGATTTACCAAGGCTGCAATAAAAAGAGCCCATTTGGGAGAAGACAATATTGAAGTTGATATATTAAGTATGAAAGAACTTAAGCAATTACAAGGAATAATTGCAATACCATATATAGATAATTATGGAATAATAATTAATTCTCCTTTAGGTTGGATTGTTGATGGAGAGTCTAGAGAAAATATGCAAGCTATATTATTCCAAAGAGGACTAAGTTTTGAAGAGGCTATAGAAAACAAAGAATGGGCTTATATAAACGCAGTAGTAAAAGATAAAGAAATTAGTTCAGAGAAAGAACTTGTATTTTTACAGAATCAACGATTATTATGTTGGGACAAAAATGGGAAAATAGAAGAGAAAATGGAAGATGGCATACGAATTCGAATATTTGAATCTGAGAAGTATCCAACTAAAGAAATAACATTATTTAGAGAGTTCCAAGAATTTGTTCTTTTTGTTGTTCTTTTTAGTCCCGATTATTTATTGAACAGAAACATTAGGAAAATTCGACATCTATTAATGAATGCTATACCCATAGAAATCACTCATGTGAATAATTTTCCATAAAAGAATTGAATAGTATAATAAGAAGATGTGCAATGAAATTGTCTCTCTTGGGTTATAATGAGCAAAGATAAGTTGAAGGAACTTCCTACTGGACATCCATATTTGGGTGGTATATTCTGGTAGCTTTCAAACCAGAAAATGGAACTGATGTTTTTTGTTTGGCCAAGGCCTTTGATAAAGAAGTATATGAGATTTGCTACGATAGTGATTTTGAAGAAAACTACGTGATAGTTGCTTTATACAATTATCCCTACATCTTATATGTGGATGCATGCTGCAAGATTGTTGAGAACAGGTATGTGTGGAGACAAGCAAAATAGCCCCCATTGATATAGGCATCTTCTCATCCAATAGAAGTGCTGGAATACAGTAAAGTTTCTTGCTTTTTGAGAGCCCTTACTTTTCATCCTATGAACTTTTTTGCGAAGACATGGCCGCCTTTGGGCGGCTTTTTTGTATGGAGATAACAGATTCATTAACGACATTAACGACAAAATCATAGATGAAATGAAAAATACCATTAAAATTTGGATGTATCCGAATTTTTAGCTAATTTTGCAGTCAATAATTCAATGAAATCTAAACGCATGCAATTCGAATTTGTTGATATTGAGGAATTTTCGGGCAGAATGGCTCACATCTACACAGTCCAATTGAAAGGAGATGAGTCAACGTTGCTTGATCAGTTCTTTAGCGACAATCAGCAATATGAATCAGAGTTGAATCAAATCGCTGAAAAATTGCATGTTATGGGCAATGACATTGGATGCAGACGAGATTATTTCACGCATGAAGAAGGCAGTCCAGGTGATGGGGTAGCTGTACTAAAAGCTGGTCAATTGAGACTATATTGCCTTTATTTTGACAGGACAGCTGTTTTCTTTGGTTCTGGCGGCTACAAACCGCCACAAGCGCATGCTTACCAGGAAGTGCCAAAGCTGAATGAGAGAGCAGCACAAATGAAAGAAATAGCCGCAAAAAAAATAAGGCTATTATAGAAAGAGACATAGAGATTAATGAAGACGGAAGTTTAACAATAAATTACTGGGACTATGATTAAGAAAAAAGCAACTGGTGTGTTAGGTAGGATAATTGCCAACATGGATGAAAAGAGTCTTGCCCGCACCCGAAACAAAATGATGGTTGCTGCTCGCATTGCGGACGCTTTGCGAGCAAAAGGAATCACTCAGAAGCAGATGGCCGCTCAAATGGGCAAAACCGAATCTGAAATATCGGAGTGGCTTTCCGGCGACCGCAACTTCACAATTGACACCTTGACTGATATCGAGGAATTCCTAGGCATTCAAATGTTCTATATTAGGCCTTTCTTCCTTTTCAATGTAAGTACCGCACCATTGAAAAAAGCAGCCGAGAATAAATGCGTTAAAATGTCCTGTTCTGGAACATGGAATAGTGACGCAATAGCATCCACAAATGAAAATAGTTTAATGTTATATGCAGGCTGAACTATGGAAATTAAATATAGCATAACTAAATTAAATGAAACAAGGTATTCCTTAGAAATGCCTTTTGGTGCCGAATCTCCTGCCAAGCAGGATATTATGTTCAGTTTCCGTCATCGTATTATTGCTGACAAAGAATCTTCATCAATTATTATTGAGATAATTGTGTTTGTCAATGACAAGAAAAACGGATTGACTTTGGCCGAAAATGGGGTCACAGCTGTTTTTAATGTAGACCCATTTGATGTCGTTGTTGTGGCCACGGATGAGGATGGCATTAAAGTAAGTGAACCACGACTAATGGACACATTTATCAACATAACTATTGGTGCTTTGCGCGGTGTTTTAGCTAAAAATTTCAAACAGACATCTTTAGAAGACTGCATTCTCCCACTTATACCAATGGAAGAAGTGCGCAGAATGTTTACAACAAAAAAGTAGAACTTACTTCACTAACTTTCACGGCCTCCGCTTGTAGGCGGAGGTCTTTTATTCTACTACTTCCTTTGAATATAAAGCTATTAACGTTTTTTCGGTCGTTAACTCTATTATTCCGAACTTTGCAGTATTAATACTATAACAGTTTCATTAGTTTCTCAAAAAAACTGTATACTAGTATAGATGCTTCATTACTATAAACATAAAGGGTATGATTGATCGTGTCGCAGATGAGGTTGTTCGTGGATATGTCAAAGAAGTCTGTGAAATTCTTGGCTATGACATGTCAAATGTACGAATTATTTATGTGCCGCGAATACCGACATATATTGGCATTCCGCAACATGCTGCCATAACCCCTGATGGATGCCTAATTCTTGACGAATCTTGGGTTAATCAAGAAATAAATAATGAGACTCCTACAAAAACGCGTTGTGAAATATATTGCAAGGTTCGGATGTTGTATCAGCAGGCAAATAGTTCTCAAAAGTTTAATCAATACTCAAATGAGGCAATAGATGATGCGATAGCATTTAGTTGTGCATTATTAACAATAAAAGGCCTAACACTTCCAATGCCACAGAATCCTTTAGTGGTGAGGTATTTGTTAGATAAGACCCATCGTATATTAAAAGAAGAATTTGGGATGAATACAGAGTACTACTTGATGCCCAAGGAGATTGTGAATAATGAATTTACATGGAAATATAGACTTACAAAAAAAGAGGAGTCTAAATACAATAATCATTATTTTGCAAATCCTCCTATATCAACCGTTCGTGTCATAGATGAAACAGAAAAGGGTACGATTAGTAATCCATTTGAAGATGTTAACGAAGCATTCGATTATATACTTGAATTAGAACAAGATGCATATAACAAGGATTCTCTTTTACAGGATATAGAGAATCAGAGTTATTATTATGATCTGGCCTCTCATCAATTTAGAGTTCCATGGGCTTCTCCATTTGTGGCTAATAACCACGAACTTTCAATACCGCAAGATGCCTTCATTGTTAACCAAAATGAACAGCATAAAAATGGCATTTTTCATTTCACTCTGAAACCAAATCTTCGTGGAAGAAAATTTCTTTTTAGAGGCCAATCTAAAGACTACCCAGGTCCATGCGTTCCCAACCTTTATAGAAAAAAGGAACAAACATATTTCTTAGACCCTCTGATTTGGGGCCAAGAAATGATAATGCTTCTGAACTCACACCCCTTAATAGAATGCCTTCAGAGTGGTATTGAGATTATGCATGATAAATTTTCCATTCTTATGAATAAGTATGGGCTAACTCAACACTATTACAACAAGACCGGTTTTCTTGATTTAACTTCAAATGTTGAAACGGCTAAATTCTTTGCAACTATAGAATATAACAGAGAAACCGATTCTTTTTTCCCCATACATGATAGTTCTGATTTAGGAGTGATTTTTTGCTATGAATTGCAAATGCCAGGAGCCATGACACATAGAAATAGAGACTATACTCTTTCTGTTATCGGCAAGCAGGTCTTTATGAGAAGTGGTGCGCAACATGGATTTCTTTTAGACATGGCAAAAGGTTTGGATTTTAAGAAACTTCCCGAAGTTAGGATGTTTTATTTTCGCCATAAGAATTCCATTTCAGATGAAATATTTAAAAGATCTGACTATGGTAAAAAGTATTTTGCAATGGATATTCTGCAGGAATCATGGGAAACCATATACAAAAAGCGTTGGGAAAACCGAATTGTATCGGAGGATGCAGTAAGATTAAATGTGTCATTTAACAAAGGAGAAACATTTGAGTCGATTTGTGAAAAGTTGAAAGCCGAAGGCATTGAGATTGACAAACATAAACCAGAGTTTTCGCAAGATCTATTAAATGATTATTTTAATTCCATCAAAAATGGTTGGTGGGAGGAATTCTGTAGTGACATATATTTCCTGGGAGGAGATGGTGCGCTCTATAAAGATTGCCTTATGAACATTCCCAAAAAACCGAAATATAAATCAGCTTTTGTGCGAGAATGAATATCGATGGAGGCTATCGCAAGCGTTCCTCATACATGAATTTCGTGTGGACTGTGGCATAGGGAGTGAATCGTCTTGTGGTCTTCTTGACGACATCGTGTGAACGAAAATTGCCAAAGCCACACATGGTTCTGCATCAAGTATTATGCCTCGGTCATAAAGATTGAAGGGTTAATGGGAAATAATTTTGAATGGAAATTTGCAGGTATGGCTTGCAATGCTGTAGACAAAAAGATTTCTACCCCAAATCATTGAGAATTATAATATTTGTTGTAATTTTGTGAAACAATAACTCATAAAACTATTGATATGGATTTTGTTTTGCAAGAATACCATAGGAATACTCCAGACGAGGATTTAATCTATGATGTCAAGAGGGTTGCTGAGATATATAAAAAGAACTCCTTAACAGGCAAGGAATATGCCGAATATGGTAAATATAGTTATGGAACTGTTTCACGTCGATTTGGCTCTTGGAATGAAGTCCTAAAGAAAGCAAGACTTTCTCTAACTCGTGGTCATTATAAAACTCATGAATATTGTGAATCGGACGAAGATTTCTTAAGTGACGTGAGAAGTGTAGCAAAAAAGTTGGACAAAGGTTATATTACAATTGATGATTATAGAAAATATGGGAAATATTCATCAACATATTCAAAGAAATATAAACATTGGAATAATGTACTTATTTCTGCAGGGTTAAACACTTCTCCACATCGAACAGGGCCGAATTTACGATATACAAAAGAAGAAGTATTTGAAGAGATAGAACGTATGTGGATTAAGCTTGGTAGACAACCAAAAAGTTATGAATTCTCATTGCAATATGGCTCAAATATGGGAACAAAACCTTTACAGCGTTTGTTTGGTGGGTTTCAAAATGCCTTAAAAGCTTTCGTAGAATACGTCAATTCTGAAGATAATAATAAGATTGTCGAAACGAAGCGTGATTTAATTGAGGATATTGAAAAGGACATAATATATCACAGAACAAGCCGTAATGTCAATTCGAGATTAAGGTTCATTGTTATGCATCGAGATAATTTCAAATGCTGTAAGTGTGGTAAATCTCCAGCAAAAGATTCATCAGTTGAACTCCATGTTGACCATATTTTCCCATGGGCTAAAGGAGGAGAAACTGTATTAGAAAACTTACAAACGCTTTGTTCCGAATGTAATTTGGGTAAAAGCGACTTAATAATATAATTTAGGTTCTGATGCATTTTGACAAAAACTGTGGCAATGTGTCGCAGTTTTCTTGTTTATGTGAAAAGTTATCAACAAAAAGCGTTTTTTTGCCTGTCACTTACAATTACATGTTAGTGTTTTGTAGTAACTCATGCAAGAATCTATCAAAACTTGACGCAATCACTGCCCACCTCAACGATTTGACCTATGATAATCATCACAAATCCAGGATCTGAAAAGCCCTATTTCAGGATCTGAAAAGCCCTATTTGATGAGTTTGAATATTGCTTGCAATTCTTTCCAATGTTTGCAGGACTGGAAAGAATTTGAAAAGTTAAATAAGATTAATTTTTGGCGAAAGATCCATTAAATTCTTTCCAATGTTTGCAATACTGGAAAGAATTTTCTACTTTTGTGCCAACAAAAACACAAGAATATGATTGAGAAACCACCTAAATATCAAACTGATGAACTTGGCAAACTAATGTTTGACAAACCAGGAGACGAATCATTGATTTCACTGATTAATAAAATCAATGATAAATATGAGTATTGGGATACGGTTAAGTATAAGCCCCTTCCTAATGGTTGTTCATCTTCACGCGAATTATGGTTGCGCACGAAGGCATCTCGCGTGTTAACGACAGTTTATCCATGGCAGAAGTATGGATTGTTGTTTGGCTTGACCAACAAAATGCAACGTCTGTGCCACGAGTTCGATTTGAATTTTGGTGGCACTTGGGAAGGTCGTTCAATGATACCCAGTGAAAGCCGGGAACGTTATTTGGTTAGTTCGCTTATGGAAGAAGCAATCTATTCAAGCATGATGGAGGGTGCAGCCACAACACGCAAAGTTGCTAAGGAGATGTTAAGGAGGAAGATTACCCCCAAAGACAAATCTCAGCAAATGATACACAACAACTATCAAACTATCCAGTTTATCGTTGAGAACAAGTACAATATGTTAACGCCCGAATTAGTGATGCACATTCACCGCCTGATGACCGAAAAGACACTTGTCAATCCTGATGATGCTGGCCGACTGCGTACCAATAATAATGTGGTAGTTGAGAATGGTATCACTCATGAAGTGGTTCATGTGCCACCCCCTTATCAGGTTTTGCCCATCTTTATTAATGACCTGTGTGACTATTTCAATGAGACAGATGCCAAGGTCTTCATTCATCCTATCATACGAGGCATTATTATTCATTATATGATGGCTTATATGCACCCCTTTGTTGACGGAAATGGACGAACAGCACGTGCACTTTTTTACTGGTATATGCTTAAGGAAAAGTATTGGCTCACAGAATATATGTCTATATCTAGAGTGATTGCCAACTCCAAGAAGTCATATGAGAAAGCTTTTCAGTATGTGGCAGCTGATGACAATGATTTGGGTTATTTTATTACCTATAACTTGAGGGTCTTGGATCAAGCCTTCAAGCAGTTGCAGGATTACATCAAGAGGAAACAAGAAGAGAGAGTCGCAGCTAATATTTTCTTACAAATTGGAGACATAAATGAACGCCAGGCGCAAATCCTTAAAATGTTCATAGATAATCCTAAAGAAGTTATCACTGTTAGAAGCCTACAAGACAAGTTCATGATTTCGCCAACAACTGCCAAAACCGACATTATTGGTTTGCTTAAAAAAGGGCTGCTGACGGAGATTTCTTTCAATAAGGTGAAACGAGGATATATCAAAGGAGAGAAGTTTGATGATTTAATAAACGAGCTAAAAATCTGACATAATGCTATATCAGCGTTTAAGAGACTATTTCTTCATTGAAGATTATATAAGAATTTAATGCTGTAGTTGAAATTACCGACAGAAAACTCAAAACTAACCGAAATACAGTTTTTGCTTTTAGCAAAGACATTTAATAAAAGGATAAAAAATATGGACATCAGATCAATAACAAGAACTGCAGTTGTTTTATATGCAGACAATATGACAAATAGAACAACGAACACAATTAAAAGAAAGTTTGTTGAATCTGTTTTTGTGAATAATGATAATGCTCTTTTGACCTTAGCAGAGTTGATAAATAAGGTTGAAGAGGAAATGGGGTTGATGTTTTCAGAAGATGAGATAACTCCAATTGTAAAGGATGGAAAGTTCTTCATGGAAGTCCTTAATAAATCATCAAAAGAAATAAAATACAATCTGCAAGAAAAACGATACTCTACGCTATGTTCAAAATCCATTAACGAAATAGACGATGTTATAGATAATTATTTCTTGACTCAGGTTGGAAAATCTATTACATTAACTAAAGATGCTTTCAAAGAGTTGATTTATCGTTATTTACATTCTATCTTGAATACTAACATTTCCACATATACACATTTTGTGAATCCAACTAAGACGACAAAAATACCCAAACTAAATTCAGAACAATTTGATGATGTGGAAATTGATATTATCAATGATTTCATAAAGTGGGACAATGACTCGAAAAATAAAGCAATATTCAAGTTAATCAACTATTGTATTGAATACGCTATTGTAGTTAATAATTCTTCTGAGAATGTTCTTTCCCAATCTTTAAGAACAAAAGTATTCTATTTGGATAATGCGTTGCTCTATAGAGCACTGGGCATAAATGGCAATATACGAAAAAAACGAGCAATCGCCTTTATGAAAAAATGTAAAGAAAGTGGACAACAATTTGTTGTTTCAAAATATACCCGTCAAGAGTTTTTTGCCACTGTTGATTATCATTTACGACAGTTGAATTCTACTACTCCATTCGGTAGAATCACACCAAGGGCATTTAAACTTTATGCCAATGGAGATGGTTTCTATCAATTCTATCATGAGTGGCGTAATGGGCGGATAAACTACGGGTTTGATTTGTTCAAAACTCACATACACACTCTTTATAAAGAGTTGGTTAAGCAGTTTGACATTAAAGAAGATTTTAATGTGCCTTTCGATGAAAAAGAAAATCCTTCAATCATCAATACATATAAGGATGAGATTCAATCTATTAAAAAGACAAATAGAGATGAACCTCATTTGACAGATGCTAGAAATATGTATTGGATTGAATGTGTTAGAAGAGGTAACAACATTGATGTAGCAAGTACAAAATATTATTTTGTGACTTCTGATCAAAAGCTTCAATCTTGGGACGGAGAGCATTCTGTCAACCAGCCTCTAACCTTATTGCCAAGTCAATGGATGGGCCTGATTTTAAAGTATGTATCTCGTAGTACCGACGATTTTAAGAGCTTTATTAGTTTTATGAATCTGCCTAAGGATAGTTCTGTTATTTCTGAAGTTGAACTTCAATCGGTAATGGCTGGAATTAGTGAAATGACAGAAGAATTCACAAAACAAGAAACAATCATAGAATCAATGATTGAAATTAAATTTGGAGACATTCTAAAAGGTGACATTCAAGGAAATGCAAAAGCATTCGCAAAAGATACTTTGGAAAAAGACTTTGAAAAGCAGTTGGCAGAGAAAGATGCAAACACAACAAAATTGTTAGCACAAAAGGATAAAGAAAAAGATGATTTACAGCGCCTGCATGCAGAAATAGTGGCAAAAGTTAAGGAAGAAGCAAAAAGAGTTTTTGAAGAAAATGAAAAAGAGCGTATACATGCTAAATTACAATCGATAACAAAAGAAATGGGTAGTTTGGAAAATAGAAAAAAGAATGCAGAAAAGCGTGCTTGGGAAAGAGTTTCTTTTAAGAAATGGTTGGTTATGGTATTAGTATTGGGGCCAATTGCTATTTGGCTATACTATATATATATAAGTGATTGGGATAAAATAGAAAAACTAACATATTTTCCTCCGATTATTTACACTGTATTAGCCTTGCTGTTTATGATGATTTATGGGAAAGATATAAATCCCATCAAATTTTTTGATGCGTTATATGAAAAATACAAAGTTAATGAGTATAAAAAATTTGAGTATTTTGAATCAGAATATGCAGAGTTAGTTAAAATGAAAGAGGATTTGAAAAAAAGAATAGAATAGTATTATATGAGTTATGTCATGCTTAAACGATCATACATTGGAGATGACTATTATGGAACTGCTGAAACAGCAGGGCTATGAGCATCAGAGTGGCGAGACCTTTTTCTTTTGAACCACTTGACGTAGATTTAAGTCAATTAGCTACTCAAAGTCTAATAGAGAAGTTGTTAGATATAAATCCAGAAAATGAAAAGGTACACCAGTATTGAACCATAAAAATTCCACGAATAATAGGTATGTGTATAAGTATAAAATTAATATAATAATTTAAGCAAATGAATACTATTTTATTTGGTAACGGATTCAATCGGCTGAATAATGAAACAAGCTGGGAAAGTTTAGTGCATATTATTGATGACGCTAATGATAAATATAAATTACCAAATACATTGCAATATGAAGGGAAGATCTTATCTATGCCTTATCAAACTGATGCGTTTCTTGAAACAAGTGATGGGAAAAGGCTTATTACGTCAGATGGAAAGAGTTTGATTGTTAAGGAAGAAAGCGAAACTTTGCTGAAACAGGAGATTGTGAAACAAATGGAAGCATATCATAGTAATAGTATTTTTGATCGCCTAATTAATCTCCATGTTGATCATCTTATGACTACTAATTATGATTATGTGGCCGATAATGCATTTAAAGATCTAAGTTATTTTGAAGAAAAAAAAGAAAGAGACAAATCAGAAAGAACTTTTAGCATACATCGAAAGATGTGCTATGTTAAGGATACTCATAAAAAATATTTATGGAAAATTCATGGGGAGTTGTCAAATATTGGGAGTATAATGTTGGGATATAACCATTATTGCAATTACGTTGGGCAAATTAAGACATATATTACAGGTGATTATGAATTTGCCAAAAGGTCTGAACTTGGCACTATCTCAAGAATTGAAGATAGGCTTCCTATAATATCTAATGACATCATGTCTTGGATAGATTTATTTTTTTGTTCTGATATTTATATAATTGGTTTAGGATTATATTATGATGAAATGGATTTATGGTGGGTTTTAACACTAAGAAAAAGATTGAAACAGAAACTTGGAAACAAAATTGTGAATAATAAAATACTATTCTATGGTGAGCCTGAATTTGGAATGCAATCTATGTTAGAACATTTAGACGTTCATATTATTTCATCAAAAAGAAGGAACTACGAGAAGAGATATACTGATTTTATCAATGATATTGAGAAAAGAATTATATAGAATCCATTAATATCGTTTATTTAATATGGCAAAAGATAAAGAATACTTACAAGGTCTTGAGGAATACATCCGTCAGGGTGAGCCTCAGAAACAGGAACGGGGGCGCGCCTGGCAGACTGCCATCGGTCTGCAAGCGGTCGATGGACTGAAGACGTCGCCATACCTGCTTGATACCGCCCGAAAGCACATTGAAGGCGACATTACGATTGATGAAGCCAAGCAGCTTATCGATAGCTATTATAAGTCTCAGACAGGACGCAGAGAGATGGAAGACAATCGGACTGAGGAAGCCGATAAGGTATCAGCGCGAATCACTGAACTGTTGCAGGAACATACGTTCAACTTTTCTCCGGCTCAGTATGCTGCAATTCATCGTCGATTATTTGAAGGCATCTTCAAGTTTGCCGGTCGCCTCCGCGACTATAACATCACCAAGCGTGAATGGGTGCTACGAGGCGAAACTGTCTATTATGCCAGTGCCGACACAATAAGCGAGACGCTTGAATACGACATGCGTCAGGAGCGAGAATTCAGGTATGACGGATTGAGTATCGATGAAGCAATCAAGCATCTTACTCGCTTCTGCGCTGACCTTTGGCAGATACACGCTTTTGGTGAAGGCAACACCCGCACTACGGCGGTCTTTATGATTAAATATCTAAAGACGCTTGGCTTTAAGGTCACCAACGACCTGTTTGCCACTCATTCTTGGTACTTCCGTAACTCATTGGTACGTGCAAACTATAGCAACTTGCAAGAAGGTATAACCGAAACGACCATATATCTGGAGCGCTTCTTCCGCAACATGTTGCTGAGTGAAACCACACAACTCCGCAATCGTGAATTGCATTTAGACTGGAACGCCTCAAAAGAGGAGCAAAGTGAAAAAATGACATTCACAAGTGCAAATTTTGCCCTTGGTCTGCCCGCAAAGTGCAAAAACTGCACTTTGGAAGAAATCGCCGTGTTGCGAGTGATACAGCAAAACCCATCGGCACCCCAGAAGTTTGTTGCCAATGAGATAGGCAAATCAGAGCGTACAGTCAAATCCATCACCGCCCGCCTAACAGAGCAAGGGATAATTCGGCGCTCCAAAGGTAAAGGCAGCCCTTGGGAAATCATCAATGATTAAAGATTGTGTAACCCGAAAGAAGCTATTGCAGAGGCATTAAAGGTTCCGATGTTCTATGTATGGCATAAACTTGGTTATGGCCACACATACACTCTATCACCTCGTGGAACAAGTGCCTATTGGCTGGCAAGCTTTAAAACCTCGCCACCAGAGTATCTCTCCGAATGTATGCGCCTACTGCGTGAGGGAGAGATACCATACGTTGATATGGAACTCAGAAACTCGTTAATCAACTTCTATTCAAATATTGCTGAAGCTTATAATATATAAATCTCAATTCAGCTTAACTTAAACGATTAATACATATCAAACAAAGACTTCCCCGAAACGGCTTTTGCGTAGCTTCGGGAAAAGTTTGCTTTTTATTTTTTCTATCAGTTAAATCTATTTTAAAATAAGTCAAATATATTTTATTTAGTATTCTATCAATCTTATTCTTCTTGGTAAAATTCTTGTATATCTATTTATTGAACCTCGTGGAATTCTTACCACACTAAGATTTGAACATCCATCAAAAGCTTTTTCGCCAAGATCTTTAACAGATTCAGGTATTGTGATATCAGTTAAGGATATACAATTTTTAAAGGCATAATTTCTAATAATAGAAATTGAATTAGGTATAGTAATTGATTTCAATGAGGAACAATCTTCAAATAAAAAACCTGTAATTTCTGATAAAGAATTAGGAATTTCAATTGATGTTAGATTACTACAATTATGAAAAGCTTGTATATCTATTCTTTCTACAGAATTTGGTATAACTATGGATCTCAAATTTTTACAATTAGAAAATACTGACATGCCAATAGATGTCACTGAGTTTGGTATTGTTATAGAAGTTAAACTTATACAATCTGAAAAAGCATTCAATTCTAATTTAGTCACATTCCCACCTAAAATAACATTCTTTAAATCTGTACATTGGCAAAAAGCATATTGACAGATTTTAGTAACTGTACTTGGTATAGTTACTGATGTGATATCTCTACATCTTATAAAAGCATTTTCGTCAATATATACAACTCTATATCTTACACCATTATAACTTACATAATCAGGAATAGTAATTGCTCCACTTAAATATGAATATGCCACTTCTGGGTATACAGGGTATTCATGCTCATGTGTAACACATACAAGATTGTCATTATTTATTATTCTATAACAAAGACCATCAACTTTAAAATCATACTTTTGAACAGTAAGTGCTCTTGCACTCATACTTAAGCATAAAAGCATAAGTAAAATAAATAACGTTTTCTTCATGATTATAATATTAATTTGTTATTAATAGTCATTTAGTGTTTTATATAAATATATTCCTCCTATTACAGCCAAGATAATAAATAATATGACTCCTATGGCAGTCGCAGTCTCTGTGTCCTCAATTTTACCAGACGTATAAAACACGACCCCAAATACGGCTGCCACCAGTAATAATATGCCGATTACCAACAAGCAACTTTTGGCGTCTTCAGACTTGTTTTTCTTTTTTGTGTTCTCTTTTGAATTATACAAGTCATCACTATATGGATCTGGGTTGTAATATTGGTTTTTGTTGACCGATTTATTTGAACCGCTCTTTTTATTGAGAACAGAAATAATGGAACCAATGATTATACAGCCTACTATAAACGCACCGAAACCGAGAATAGAATTTCCCATCTCGGTGAAGTCTTCTTTGGATGTCATAAATAATCCTATGACACCGATTATAACAAGGGCTATTATACATCCAACTTTAAATCCTTTGTCATCTTGGTTTCCATCATTAGCCATATTGTCATTGTTTATTGTTTTCAACCGCAAATGTATACAATATTTATAATTTCCACAAGTAAAAAAGATATTTATTGTTTTGGGGTTATTTTGTATTATATAGAAACCGCCTCATGGCGGTTTTGTTATAGGTATAGTGGGCATTACCGCTCACTATTCGTTGGCTACGCCCGTCATTGGGCTGCGGTTCAGCAATGCTCATGCAAGCATGGCACTGCTCTCACCTTGCACTAATGGTGTTTTTGCTGGGCTCTCCGCAGTCTCTGCTTAAGAATTCTATGTGATGTTCCCATAACAATTTCCTTGAAGTTATCATTGCCGTACTGCTGTCGCTGCTGTATAACTGTTTTCCGGCACAAAGTTAGTGCGAGCCGCTCCCGACAAGGCCCAGGTCGGGTTGACCTGAAAATAATCCACAAAATTTAGTTCTGCGCCCGAAATTTTGCCAGCCCGCAAGGGGTGGATTTTTTTCGGTCAAGCCTTGTCTAACGGTCGCTTCCCTCGCCTCACTTATTCTGCACCGAAAAAAGATTATACGCGACATACGTAGACAATGATTATTCACTTCAATAAAATTTTCTAGTTATGAGAACATCAGTAAACATATCATTCTTTGTATCACCAGAGCCAGCTGCGAGCACAGCATCGAAAAAAGATTACCGCTCTACCGCATACAATAATTATTGCATAAAATCGGCAGCGCCTCGGCACTGTTCAAGCGAGCTTGACGATGCTCAAGTCTTGCACGATTTTTCCGCCGACTTGGTGGACTTGGATAACGAGGTCTACACTTTTGAGGTTGAGGCACGCACCGAGAGCGAGGCGAGCGAGCTGAGCGCATCGCCTTCGAGATGGGCATCCAAGTTAGTTACATCAACATCTACAAGCAGTAAGTTTTTCAAATTCACATATTTATTCACTTCTAATTTTTACTACTATGGCAAATTTAGTTTTAGCATCTAAGAGAGAGTTAAAGAGCGGCATGTTTTGGCACGTTTACCGCAGTGAGAACAACAACAAGAGCGAGGAGTTTTACTTCGCCAACCCCCTCAAGGCGTTACGTTACGCCTTCATCCTTCGCAAGCGCTTTAATGCCATCATCCCTAAGGGAGTCTATGGCAAGCTGATGGCAGACGTGAAGGCAAGCAAGCCCGAGAGCACCGAACCCGCCACCGCACCGGTGGAGAGCACCGCCCAAAAGAGCGCACCGGCACAAGCTGAGAGCGCACCCAAGAAGAAAGGCGCACGCAAGAGCGCACCACGCAAGCGCACCGCCAAGAAAGCGAACACCGAACCAAACACCGAGAGCAAGTAACAATATTGTCTAACGAGGTGGGGAGAAGATCCCCACCTCACAAAGAAACCCTTTTCAACTATGGTACAAATCAATGATTTTGAGTGGAAGGATGGCAGCATGCTGCCCGAGTGCAGTCTGACCCATCTAGGCATCGAGACAAGCCACGAGGTTATCGCAGTCATCGAGGACAACGGCTACCGCAGTACTCTCGTACTGCAATACCATCTTCACCGAGGATGGGAGTACGCTAACGGAGTGGAGCTGAAGGCTGTCTTCAAGGATGCAGTTATTTTGCAGTGGTCCTACATCCCTAGACCCGTGCAACGATGGCAAGAGAGTTTTAACGAGTAATTAACCCCGAGGTGGGCGAAGGTTCGCCCACCTCTCAAAGAAACCGAAACTATGATTTACCACAAGATGACCGACCGAGACCTGGAGAGACTGCAGAGCCTGGCAGTGGAGGCCGCCCTGATAGTGCAGGACTATAGACCAGCTGGAACCGACACTATAGAGTGGATGGCGCAGTGTGACCAGTACCGAGAACTGGCGATGATGGGCAGCTACTGCCTTCTTGAACTCACGACACGCAACAAGGAGAAATTCCGAAAGTGAGAAAATCGCGCGAGCGAACCCGCACAGGTTCGCTCGCTTCTCTACAATGACGCATGGCAACTCACGGCTACCCAATGGGATCCGTGAGTTCTTTTTTGTCGCAGGGAGACCGAAGAACAATGGTAACGATTAATAAAGAACGATGCTCACGCATGAAAAGGTCAGCTCACCGAACAGAAACTCACGAAATCTTATCGGATCCCATGAGTCCATTTATAATACAGACATGTGTATTTAAGGCTTTTTATAACAAATTGATAGCCATATTATATATGTTATTTTTACATTTATGTGCTGTTTTCGTATATACAATGACATATGTTTTTCTGAAAAAACGAGAAATATCTTCTATTATTAAAAATGCTGGAGATATTCTAAAATCACAATTATTGTCTATGTCTCAGCTACTATCGTTTTGTAAACTCAATCAAATTGCTGAAAATGATCGTTGACTAATTGCTATAAATGGCCGAAATCATTACCATTATTGTTTTCCGTTTGTTTGAAATCACAATAATAGCACCTAACTCCCCCTTTTAAACGCCTCATACCTTTCGATTTATTCAATGGCGAAGTCTGGAATAAGTTAATTTATATGGTCAATTGTTTGTTTTACTATAACTATTATTTATAAGTTTTGTTTTTTGCCTTTCTTAACCAATTTTCCATTATGTTTTGTTTTCTATATGGCATTCTTCGCAAGTAGGCATCAAAATTAGCATCAACTGGTATATGATACTTTCCCGTTTTGATATCATAATGACAATAATCTTTGACATATTTATTTACTATTCGATTCAATCCATTCTTTTTAAGATATTCATTGTAAAGAAAAAGAGTATTTATAGAAACAGCCATCACAGGCATTATTGATATTTCACTTAGTTTTATTTCATTTTTAGACTCTATTAACTCATAAAACCAACGATTAAGAATTGAAAGAAACCCTGGTTGGAAATATCTAACGTCTTCAAAAACAATTATCGGATAATATGCCACAGCATCTGGTATTTTATCATCCCACTTAAAAGAGTCTGACTCTATTGAGTCTATATGCTCAATTAATTGTCCAAGTCCAATTGGCTCAGGATAGCCTTTTTTGGGTCTTCTTGATTTGTCTAGTTCGCGCGTTTTTAACACTATTTTCTCACGCAATTCATCTAGTAACCTATAATAGTCTCCTTCATCACGAATGCTGCCATTCATCTTTATTGCCTTACACTCTATAATTATTATATCACTATTAGGGTATCTTATATAAAAATCAGGTTCTTTTCTCTCTTCTACATCTGTATAATCATTATATGTAGGGAACGTAAAAATATTTGATTGAATACAACTATACATTGTACTACGAAAAATGCGGTGCTCAATAAAGTATTTATTGTAATCAAGATGGCCAACACTATTTTTTCTTCCATTAATTAATGGTAAAAAATCAAAATATAGGCTATTAAAAAGGCGTTCACACAATAATTGTATATTGATAACTACATATTCTTCTTTCTCTTTGAGTTTCACCAATGGTTTCGATCTGAATATTCTATAGTCTATATTCATTTCAATTGTGTTATCAACTAGATAATCATATGGAATATATTCATTTTCATCAATACACAGATGCCGAATAAGTGAAGGTGATAATAATCCTGTTTGATCATTATTTATGGCATTATGAAGATTTAATATTGGTAATCCTATTTGTTGTTCTTTTCGATAGGTTTCTGTTTCATGCGCCAAAAAAACAATAGTCGCAAAATACTCTTCCCATGATGTGATTCCCCAATTTCCATGCAATATTTTTACTGCTTTAACTAAAGTGGGATTATTTGGTATAAAATCAACTAAACTTTTGAAAAAAAATATTTGAGGTTGAAGTATTGCCTGAAAATCGTAATTGTTAAGATCATTAGTAAGATAATAATTTAAAAACAGCATTTCATCTAATTCATATTGATATTTTCCATTAGCTTTAATAGAAAATAATTTCTCATTGAGTGATAGCAATATCTTAAACAATAACAATTCGGAATCTTCTTTTTTTACAGTATTTTGAAATTCTTCAACATGTATTGCAAAAACATTACGCCAAAGTTCCAATCCTGTTCTAAATGTAAACACAGGTATTAACGAATCAGGTGCTAGATTATGCTCTTTTATATATTTATTAAAATGAGGAACTATATAAGTGTTGTAATTGATGTTTTCAGGAGAAAAAAAGCTTCTTGCTTTATCTGTAGTATAATAGTTTCCAAAATGAAGACTCACAATAGTAGCCATTCTCACAAGAGAATCTCGACTAAATAATTTAAGTGTGGCTGTAATATCAATAGGTTCTTCTTTGGAAAAGAAAGTACTATATTCTAACACACGCTGTATTCTATATGTTGCAGAATTTGATTTTATTACCATATAATAATACAATTAACAAATTTCAATGATTAATAAGAGTGATCTATTTTTGTTAGATATATGGGCTGACTACTTTAAAAAACATATTATCTCAGAGATATCTCAAAATGATTAACTTTATTTGCTATAGATTCTTACAAAGTTCCACCACTTCCTCCAGAAGCTTCTGAGGATTCCGCTTAGCAAGTCTCAAGTACTATAGAAACATCGTCATTGGAATTGGCAATAGAGTTGTTGCACCATCCTTCTTGAAATCCTTTGTGTAGATGAGATATCGGTTGCTGATACGACTAGAGTATTTTTTACAGAAATTATCGATAGATACATGGGCATTATAACCTGACGATTTTACTTCAATAGGCCATAATTTGCTGCCTCTAGACAGCAAAAAGTCAACCTCATAGTTGTGTTTCCCATTTTCTGTGGGCCAAACATGATAGAAAAGCCTATTACCTGTGGACACAAGCACTTGTGCTACCACGTTTTCATATACATAACCGAGATTAGCCGACAGCTTGTCAGATAATAGCTTTTGATAGATTATATTTTCAGTAATGTCCTTGTCCCAGAAAGCGAGAGTTATAAAAAGACCGGTATCACCTACAAACATCTTGTATCGGTCTTCATCACTGTTGAGAGACAGTCCAACGTTAGGATCATTCGCATGATAAGAGAAGTTGATTACCATACTATCTTTCATTGCTCGAAGTACTTCTAAGATATTCTTTCGCTCGCTATCTGAGAGGACACTACCAACTTGGTATCGGGAAGCATTTTTGCTTAGTTCTGAAGGAATCGCCTTGAATAATTGCGAAGCTCTCCCTGATGGGTCAATTTTGAGGAAGTCATCAAAGTATAACTCAATTATCTCTCGTTTGACAGTGTCTACCTTGCTGAGATTATTAGTATCAAGATATTCATTCACCGCTTGAGGCATTCCTCCTATAAGCATGTAAAGCCGAAAATCACGCATACACTTACGCAAAGCCTGACCAAGTGGCATTTGTTTGTCAAAAAACTGGTGAAGCAGTGAAATTGTTGCTGTGTCTCCTGTTGCCCACAGAAATTCTTCATAATCCATTGGAAACATCTCAATACGTGTTTCCTCGCTAGGAATAATAATGTTTTGAGTGTTCTTACGGATGCTGATTAATGAGCCTGTCTCTATATAATCATAGCGATGATCTTTGACAAGGTGTTTTATGGCTTGTCTGGCCATTGGACATTTTTGGACCTCATCAAACACGATTATCGACCGACGTTCAATTAGTACAACGTTGTAGATTGCTTGTAAGCGCAAAAAGATATAATCAAGATTCATCAAGTCATTAAAGAGTGACGTGACTTCTTCTGACACACTTGAGAAGTCAATTAGGATATATGAATCATATTCATTTTTGGCAAATTCTTCAACTATTGTAGATTTGCCGACACGCCGTGCTCCTTTGACAAGAAGGGCAGTCTTGCCATCACGCTCTTGCTTCCACTGAAGCATGCGGTCATATATTTTCCGTTTAAAAACTCTTGTAATCGCCATATAATATTAATATTTGTCAATGCAAAATTAAACAAAAATTCCAAAATCTCAAATTTTATTTACTGTAAATATTCCAAAATCTCACTTTTTATTTACGGCAAATGTTCCAAAATCTCACTTTTTGCGCTTTTTAGATTTGTCAGTCCTTGTTTGATTACTCCAAATCGCCATTATTGATGTTGAGCGGTTACAAGGATGGTGGAACACTAACCGCCAACTTGACTGATAGAATTGCCGTACCGATGAATTTCTGAAACATATTTTTACTTAGCAAAGTTAGCACATCGCCCACTGCGCAAGGACAAGCCCTGCGGGTTTTGCTGAGAAATCTCCACACCTGCGGGTAGTATTTCTCGGCAAAATTCTTGCGCTCCTCGTGGGCTTGCATGTGCACTTTATCGCACGTAAAAATTATGTTTCACTTCATAAATTCATCTATCATGGTACAGCAATTCTTCAACATCAGTCAAGATCAGGCTAACAGTGATCCAAACAACATCTATGTCAACATCAATAACGGCTCAGCTGAGATATGGCTTGAGAATCAGCCCGTATGCACTACCAACTGCAAAGACGCTCTCGAGCATATCGTCCAGCTGCTTGCAGTCAAGTTTGAGGCTAATCTTACCAACAAGTCGGAGATGATTTACGACACAGTGATGAGCTGGTGATTTCTCATCAATCCTTCCAGTCGGAAGGATTGATTGGAACCGCAAGAAGTGAGACTATGGGCAGGTGGAAACCGAAAAAAAAGCAAATATTTGGTTTTTAATGAAAAAAACCTTTACTTTGCGAAGTTGGACTCCACAAAAACAATTAATTATGAAAATCAAGTTATATATTATTCTAATTTTGGCATTTGGAATGTATGGATTAACATGCCATGCTCAATCTGCAAATGAGAACAAGCAAGTAGTAACTTCCGAAGATTTTACTGTAAACGGTGTAACATTTAAGATGATTCATGTTGAAGGAGGAACCTACACAATGGGATCAAATGAAGAGGTCTTTGTAGTTTTACCAGAACCCACCTGTGTGGCAAATCCAAAGGATTTTGAATTGGAAAATCCAGCACATGAGGTTACTATATCATCTTTTTATATTGGTCAAACTGAGGTTACACAAGAACTGTGGATTGCTGTTATGGGATTCAATCCGAGCTACTTTAACAGCACAGGTAATCCAGATTATGAATCAAGCCATGAATTCGATTATGGCACAAATCTTCAACGACCAGTTGAGCACGTCTCTTGGGACGATTGTCAGGTTTTTATCAATAAACTTAATCAGTTGACTGGAAAAAACTTTCGTCTGCCTACCGAGGCAGAATGGGAGTATGCTGCACGTGGTGGTAACAAGAGTCAAGGACATGAATACTCTGGTAGCAAAGATTTTTATGGTGTGGCATGGTGCATAGATAACATTCCAACTACAAAAAAAGATTCCCAAAAATATGGAACACAGCCTGTCGCTACTAAAAAATCAAATGAGTTAGGCATCTATGATATGAGTGGCAATGTTATTGAATGGTGCAACGATTATTGGGATGAGAATTATTATAAATCTTCACCAAAAAAAGATCCAAAAGGTCCTAAAAAAGGAAAATATCGCATAAGACGTGGAGGTGGATGGGGAGGTCCTAGTCAATTAAGTAAAGTTAATGATCGAGCTTATTTTGAACCTACAGAACGTGGACGTGCTCTTGGATTTCGTTTAGCTCTATAGTAATTTAGGTAGTTTTCAAAAAATATTAGTAGTCCGCATAGCTTGATGAGCCAATTGCGGACTTATTTAATGTGTCGTCAGCAATTATGCATTGCTATGATCATCGGCAAGCCGAAACGCCCTCATTCCCGCCCCTCATAGCGACAAGTCGCTTCCCTCAAAACACCGTGCAATGGGCACACAGGATGCTTACTCAATAGTGCTGGCGCCGCCCTGCCTCCGCCGTCGGTTACGCTGTCGTGAGAGTGCTGCCCATGACCTGCCGCAACTCCGCTGCGCTGCGTGTGCGCCAGTCATCAGGACGTGTCGCTCTTTACCTCGTGGTGTGGACGCTCCGAAGTCGCACGGCTGAATCCTACGCTAACGCAGGTGTCCGACCTGTTGCCATAACGACACCCGAGCACTCCTGCGTCGGCATCGGGTATCGCCATGGCGGTCGACACTTGCTGTCGCTACGGTTTCCTCCTTTACTCCTTCCAAGCTTGTCACTGCGTGGCACAATCGCTGCGCAGGTGTTGACCTGTTGCCATAACGACACCCGAGCTTCCTGCGTCAGCGTCGGGTATCGCCATGGCGGTCACCACTTGCTTACAGCTTGACTAAAGTCATGTGCTACTGCGTGCCACCGCACCGCGAGGGCGACACTCTACGCACACTCACTTATCGCTACACTGACGGACGCTGCGCTCTACAGCACGGCAGTCGCCATCACACGCAAGCATCCACTACTTTGCCCCTTGCACGGCAGAGAGGTGTTCGCTGCGCTCACGGTTTGGTAGAGCCTGACGGCAGTCAGTGCACGATGGTCGGTTAGGTCTTCGACAGGGTGGCGGGAGTGCCGGATGTGCCAAAGGCTGACGGAGTGAGCTGATGGAAGCCACGGCAGCGCCACACGCATCCGGGACATGGCGGCACTCTCGCTGCGGCCAACGCTTACAGAGGTCTTGAAAGTGCTGCCCCCTTGCCATGGCGCAACTCTCCACTCCGTTGCGAGATGCGCCACCCAGGGGCACGTGTCGCTCTTTCCTCATGGCTGGGACGCTCCGAGTTCGCACGGCAGAGAAGACTACGCTAAAGCCGTGGGGCTCCCTTTCCGTGCGGAGACCAAAGCTTCCTGCGTCAGCGTTTGGTCTCGCACCCGGTCGCTTCACTTGCTCCGCTACGTCTCACCGCCTTAGCTCACTCCAAGCTTGACACGCTGTGGCACAATCGCTGCGCAGGTGGGGCGCCCTTTCCATACCGACACCCGAGCTTCCTGCGTCAGCGTCGGGTATCGGCATGGGTCGCCTCACTTGCTACGCTTGGCCGAGGCCATGTGTCACAGCATGCCACCCAGCCACGAGGGCGACACTAATCGCACACTCAAGCCCTCCACGCTTATGTACCTACGCTGTCGTTATGCCATCGTCCCCGATGCTCGGAGGTGGCTCTAATCATCATGACGGCAGCAATGGCATAGAGAGTATATAAATGATGTATGACATGTGATTGATGTGTGCAATGATGATATGACAGTGTGGGAGATGGGATGCCGTTGCGCCTTCACGAATGGGCCGTGAGGATAAAAAATCTGCGCCACCGTCTCTCGACGAAGGACGCAGACAACTAAAAAGGAATGTATTATGATGCAAAGGTAGTAAAATGTTGTGAAATAGCAAAATAGAAGCAGCATTTTTATCTACCAACAGTCATTCCGTCTCAATTATCGGCACTCCACGTCACCCAATTCACCGCCCATCGTGCACATCGGCGTTAGATGCGGATGAAGAATAGTATCGCCTGCACTTGTTACTGATGCCGAAATCAAGTCAAACAAGTTTGACACGATTTCTGGCTGAAAGCGGTGCTGACACGCGTGAGCGAAACCGACTCCTGCGTCGCGGTTCTCTCACGCACGTCAGCGATTTTACCGCACAATCGCCTTGCTCGCCTTGCATATTCCGCAAACGGAAAACAAGGTTTTGCGGACACGCTCCGTAGGGCGGTCGGGGGGTCTTGACAGACAAAGAAAGGGGAAAATTCCCCTTTTCACCCCCTTTTAGGCTGATAATCAGCCTTCTAACTTTTTCAATCCCGAACAAATTGAACAATTTGGAAAAATTAACATGGTATTTCTCCGTAAGAATGCCGATGAATACAGGTTTTTCACGCTGTTTTCAGACCCCATCAAATTGTTAATTTTTTCGACTGTTTTTCTCAAATGGCACAAATTGAAAACAAAAGTCATCTTAAATTCCGTCTCACACAGAAATGAATTCGTTTGATGGATTAAGAAATAATATCTTTATTCGGCTGATACTTCTCACCAAATAACAAATTTGGCGAAATCTCGCTCTTACAAGATTCACGTCTATCATTAGCTATGACCATATAACAAAAGCTCCGCTGTCGCCCGAGAGCCACAACGGAACTTCATAAAACATTTGTCACATTTCTCTACGAAATAGTATCACCATATACCGTACCGCTTACAGAAGTGGATGAAGGTGCCGATGACAATGGGTTACAGGTTAGAATGTTTTTGATCGGAGACTAGCGCCTTTGAACTCGATAAAGTTGAACATCTCCCAACAACGATCTGCGATATATTCACCATAATATTGTGCAATGTCTTCGGGCTTTAGGTTTGTTGTTATGTGGGTGACGCTATCACGCCTGTGATCATAGCGCAACTGAAGTACAAACTGGATGACATTCAGTTCTGTTCCGAAATACTTTGCTGGCCTAGGCTCTCTCCCCAACTCATCGATGATAAGGTTTATCTCATCAGATGTGCACTGTATTAGTGCTGACTGCCCATCAGCTGAAAAGATGTTCGCCAATTCACTTGCAGACTTCAGCCAGGTTCCCTTCATACGGAAATCTTCCCTCTTGCTCTCGTTTCGAGAAACCAGACCATTCCGGTAGTTCCGTAAGGCTTTCAGTATCATACTCTTGCCTAAGCCCAAATCTCCATAAAAGCAAAAGCCTTTGTTGTAATCTAACTTGAGCTTGTTGTACTTATCGAGTTTCCACACCCAGGCAAAAATGGAGTTTAAGATGTCCTTGTCAGTTAATTTCGGGTCGAAACGAGGTTCGACCTTAAGAAAAGCTGCTCGGAAGTAGGCCATTTCTTTGGTCAAATCAACCGATATGGGCTGTATGAATGGTTGCATTTGCAAGCGGGTTGCTTGTTGCATGATTTCTTGAATTTTCTTCATTTTTAAAATATTTTTGATTTTTAACTTTGTATCGAAGCACAGATATGAAGTGGTTCTTTGTCCACTCACTATCTGGAAGATCCTTGAATTTCCATTCTGCGATAATTGCAACAGCGAGTTCCATGTATTGTGCCTTTGTTATGCCGCAACTCTTACATGCGAGCTCAATGTTTTCGTCAATCATCACTTCATGTTCAAACTTTTCTCTTATGTGTGCACAGGTATCGTCGTCGACGTTGTTATTTAATAGTTCTTTATTATTAATATGTGTAACCTGCTGCCCATTGACTCGGGGTGGTGCGGTTAATTGACCAGAGCTGTCGTTTGAACCGCTGGTTAATTGACTCGAGGTGTCATTTGAACCTCTTGTCATTTGACTATGGGTCAAGTTCCACCCAAGAGCATTTTTCGAGGCTTCATAGACCGTCTTCATCCCTAGCATATGCCTTACGGATATCAAACCTAATTTCTCAAGTTTGATTATGGCTCGACGCCAAGTTTTATCGCCGATGTGTAGCGTCATACAAGCAGAACGCACAGAATACCTATACCCGTCAGGCATGGAAGCTATGTAGCACCATACTGCTTTTTCAGCGATGTTAAGTACTGACGAACGGATAATAGCGTTCGGAACTTTTGTGAATCCATTGTTGTGCATAGTCATAATTTCTTAATTAATTCATCGATGGGTAGCTCAACGTCTTCATGGAGACGGAGCTTGCCGGTGCTTGCTGATTTAATTACATTTTTCATAATAAAGATCCCCTTTACATCTTGCATCCAACAAGCTTCTCGATATCGCTCAGGCGGTAGCGACGCTTGCCACCGATCTCTACCTTCTTGAGGATGCCGTTCTGGTCCCAACGGTATAGGGTCATCTTCGACACCGATAGCAACTTTGCAGCTTCATCGATGGACAAAAGTTGATCACTAGTGGCGGCAGCCTCCGCCTCAAGCATTGCGATTGATTTTGCACCAAGCAAGATCTGATTAGCAAACTCTTTCAAATCCTCTTTCTTTAGTTGGAGGACCATATTCTCAGAACTTAGTAAAAGGTTCTGAATTGAAACAAATTCTTTTGACATTTGTGTATTAGATTTAATAATAATTAATTGAGGCGGTCATACCTCGTTAACTTTTGTCCTTCAAATTCCAGCTCTCGGCCGTTTGACCATTGGCCAGTCTTTCATCATTCGGACATTGCAAAGTTACTGCCTACCTTATAAGGCAATTATAAGGTAAATGTGAAATAATGACGAAAAAACAACAAATTAAATTTTTGTGTAATTAATTAGTATTTAGTGGGTTGTGTGTAATTTTGTTACAATGAATCTATAAGGCGATTTAAGGCAGTTTAAGGCAGAATAAGGCGATTATATTATTTGGACTTTTTTGATACCAATTTCTGTAAATCTTCATACCATTTTCCTAAATTTGTCCCATTTTTTGATGCTTGCTGTGGGGTTAAGTTAATGGAAGAGCATATTTCTCTTAACCATTTTCTCTTCTCTGATTTAATACATTCTTTTAATTGGTTCAAAGTACATTTAAAGTTGTCCTGCAATTTTGGAGAAATAGAACTGACGTTAGCATTCTCTATGGCATTTATAAAATCTTGAGGAGATGTGTATTCTTTATCTAGTACTTCTGTTTCGATGAGATAATTGTATACATTCATCAACAGTTGCAAGTTTCCAATTATGTATTTTGGCTTAATTGACTTTAGCTCTTCTTGATTATTGTGTTTGGGTTCATCTGTTTTTTGTAATTCTTCTTGTTCTGTTTGTTCTTCTGCGGCTCTCAGTGCATCTTTTGCTGCTAGACTATTGAATGCAAAGCCAAAATTCTCTGCATTCTTTATTGATGGCTCGATGGCTGGCCTAATAACTTTCTCAAGTGCTGTGGTCAACTGGCCTTCTTTGTACTGGCTGGGGTGCGATGTTATGGCTATAGCCTGGAGTAGGGTTTGGGTGGAGCAAAGAAAATTATAGGCTCCACCAATATCGCGTTTTATGAACTCAATCTCAAAATCATCATTTTGGAATAGCTTTGTCAGGAAAACTTCTCTTACTTTGTCGTCTATCACATACTCATCAATAACGAATGATAGGACTTTTTGGTTGTTTGGATAATTGTCATACAATTCCTTTAATGATAATCGTGAAATCAAATAAAGCGATTCATTATACGCTTCATATAACTCAGCTGACACATTATATATATTATTGCTTTGGGCTATTTGCGATGCCATCTCCTTAACCATCGAGCCATACTGTTTTGTTGCATTGTAATTCATAGAAATAAATTTAAAGATTTGGGTTGCTACTAAATGATTGCAAAGTTACAATAAGTTTTGAACAACAACGAGTTCGGTAAATAAAAGTTACTAACAAAACGTATCAAAAAAACAGAATTGGTTTGTAAAAATGGATTTAAGTGTGCGCAAAAGTATATTTCTTTTTTAGTTAAATAATGTTGATGTGCTTAGCTTGGGTAATGTGACATTTATAAACCTTTCCCGATATGGGGATTTATATGGGGATTGTTCAAAATAAAAATCAGCCAACGAGCTAATTATTAACTGATTGGCTGATTTAGAAGGTGATCCGCTTGGGGCTCGAACCCAAGACCCCAGCATTAAAAGTGCTGTGCTCTACCAACTGAGCTAGCGAATCTCCGTAAAAGCGATGCAAAGGTACTGCTTTTTTTTAAACTGACAAATATTTTTAAATTATTTTGTAGTTTTTTTCTTGAAAAAGGGGATTTGCAAGTGCTAAAACCTTATCTTCGAGTTAAAATTAGAATGGAAGAACATCTCCTTCACTTGATGTGTTGTTCTGTTCTTGCTGTTCGGGTTGTGGTTGTTGAACTTGCTGTTGACCCTGTTGAGTGTCGTTGGCTCGTTGTCCACCTCCAAGCATTTCAAATGACTCAACAATCACCTCGGTGATGTATCTTTTAATTTTGTTTCGGTCTTCATAGGTTCTTGTTCTAAGCCTTCCCTCGACATAGAGTCTTGATCCCTTGCGAATGTATTTCTCGGCGACTTCGGCATTGCGTCCCCACATTACTAGGTTGTGCCATTCGGTTCTTTCGGGTACTTGCACACCAGCCGATGTTGTGTATCCACGGTCGCTTGTTGCTAGTGGGAATGATGCTACAGCTTGCCCTTGTGAGGGATATCTCACCTCGGGGTCGCGTCCCACATTTCCTAATAAGATTACTTTGTTTACTGACATGGTCTTTAATAGTTTTGTCGTTATTGGTAGTGTGTAATTAATATACTTGTGCTTTTAATGCAAGCCCTGTGCGCTCGTGTAGTCCAAAGAGCAGGTTCATGGCATGTACTGCGTTTCCTGCCTCGCCCTTGAGTAAAATGTCGGCAGCACTAGTCACATGTAGCTCGTTGTTGTTGGCGCTAATGTTGATTAGGCATTTGTTGGTGTTAACTACATGAGATGTGTCGATGTCGATATCACTCACAAAGGTGAAGTTGTGGTCATCGTAGTACTCGATGAAAAGCTGCTTGATGGTTGATGAGTCGAGAGAGCATGGCATGGTTACAGTGGAGGTGATACCGCGTGGGATAGGACCTGAAGTGCTTGTCATTATCTTTATATTGCTGTTGAAGTTTGGCTGCAATGCTTTAATGACAGTGCTGATTTCTCGGCACAAAGTGGCACTATCAACCGGTCCACACAGGTTGCCAGCTTCTAGTTTTATCTCGATGTCGCCGTTAAGCATCTGGTTCTTGGCCATTGGAATAATGGCAAGCAGACTCACCATAGCTTCGGGTGTTGGCAATGTCACGATATCATAGCAGTCGTGGACCATGAACTTGCGGTTGATTTCGCATAGTCCATACATCTCGCCTTCATCGGTTTTGATGGAGCGGGTGAGGTCTATAACTCTGAGTTCGTGATTTTTGGCTCTTGCATATAGGCACCAATCTGCCCACGACTTATTGCAGCAGAAGACGAGGTCCAAATCGTCCTTGTTGGGAGAGGAGAAAACAAAGTCGCACTCTCCTGTAAGCCCTTTGTGGAAGTTTGCCACTGGGCCTGTCATGGTGTCGGACGCTACCCATTTGATGCACGAGTCGGGGTGGTTGATTAGGAGTCGGAGAAGTTCTCCAGCCCCTATTGTCTCGCCACCTAAAATGCCAACGTTTATCATAGTATATCGTTAAGAATGAGAAAAATCAATAATGAGATTTGTCAATAGGGATAAATCGTGCAAAAAACTTTAAAGCTTCTTCGTGCGATACTTCCTCATTCATGATGGCAAACACAGTATCGGCTCCTGCAATTGTGCCCAGCACTTCTTCTGAGTGGCTCATGTCGATGTCATAAGCAAGTCCAGCGGCATAACCGTTGCGAGTCTTGATTACTGCAATGTTGCCTGAGAGTTTGATTGAGATGAATCCCACTTGCTGATGAGCAGTCATGCTATTGCGGCCACTCATTAACATGCTGTCCTGAAGCTTGTTACTGTCGGGGATAATATACATGTATCCACCGTCGTTGGTAGCAACTTTTGTAATTTTCATCGATTTCAAATCCCTTGAGAGCGTGGCTTGTGTCACTTCACATCCATTCTCTTTGAGAAGTTGGGCTAGTTCGTTTTGGCTACCGATGCTATTCTTCTTAACTAGGCTCAAGATAAGTTGTAGGCGTTCTTTTTTATTCTTCATTACACTTTTGTTTAGGTTGTTAATGTTGTTTTTGTTTGAAATTTTAAATAGCGGGTAAATCTTTTTTGCAAAGTTATAATAAAAAAAAATAATGACCTAATAAAAATACAAAAATCAGTAAAAATATTGTTTTTTATAGCCGAAATGCGTGTTTTTCCCATTTATTCTTGCCCCTTACTAGAATTGGTAATGCTTTTTATGGCAATGAAGAATTCTTTTTTGTTGGATGCTAAGATGATTTTTCAACCTTTAGGTTGTTATGAGGAAATATGATAATAGTCGTGCATGGTGAAACGCAAACGTTTGCACTTTTATTTGTTTAATAGTGCCAATCACTAGTTTCAAAATTAGCGAGTTTTTTATAATTTTGCTTGCAATAATTAACTCAAAATATGAAATCTAAACCATTTACAAAAAGACTGCTTGCTGTGGGTGTTTTGGTGCTTGCCACAGTAATGAGCTGGGCTTCGACCAACTTTGAAGGCGGTAGAACCGACTTTCGTGACGAGACCATTTACTTTGCGATGACCACCCGTTTTTATGATGGAGACCAAAGTAACAACACCTATTGCTGGGATGGAAACCATGCCGGCAACGTGGCCAATCAGGATCCTGAGTGGCGCGGCGATTTCAAAGGATTAATTGAAAAACTCGATTATATCAAGGCATTGGGCTTTACCGCAATATGGGTAACTCCCATAGTTCAAAATGCATCGGGGTATGACTATCATGGCTATCATGCTATGGACATGAGCAAGGTGGATAGGCGTCTTGAGAGTGAAGACGTGAAGTTCCAGGACCTCATAGATGCCGCACATGCTCGTGGCATGAAGGTTATACTTGACATAGTGATTAATCACACTGGAAACTTTGGCGAGGAACACCTTTGTAAGCTTTTTAATCGCGACTATAACGTGCCTCAAAGCGACATGAGCCAGTGCATGGTGCCATTCACAATCTCGCAGGGCGGCTTGTTACAGGACAACTATAGTAACTTGGGCGGTAGCGCACAGTATAGTGACCGCCTCACCAAGATGAAGAACACCGATGGCGTCAACCACGACACTCACAACCTGTGGCATCATTACGGCAACTTCAACTGGGACGAGCCAAACCGTTGGTGGGCGCAGATAGCTGGAGACTGTGTGGATCTCAATACCGAGAATCCGCAGACCTATAGTTATCTCATTGATTGCTATGGTGAGTTCATCAAGATGGGTGTCGACGGTTTTAGGATTGATACTGGCGGCCACATTTCACGACTCTCATTTAATGCAGCCTTTGTGCCAGCTTTCAAGGCACTGGGTGAGCAGTACAAGAGCAAACGCTTGAACGAATGCCCGTTCTATATGTTTGCCGAGGTGTGCGCTCGTTTTAGCGATGTTACCTATCGTGGCCAGCCTTCACTTTCGCCTTATTTCTACACTTGGCAGAGCGATGCGTCACTTTTGAGCCAGTGGAATAATGACCCCAGTTATTGGGATGGGGTAGAGGTGTATGAAAGTACCGACCCCGTTACTCTTGACAATCAGAAATTGTGTCTCTCCGAGCACAACGCTAACCTGAGCGAGAGCGCTCAGCCCCGCAGCAACAATGCATTGCTCGACTATAACAACTACCACAATCCCGACTACAGCAACGCTAGCGGGCTAAACGTGATTGACTTCACCGTGCACTGGAATTTCCAGAATGCAGGACGTGTGTGGGGCGTGCTCGACAAGGATAACCTCTATAACGATGCAACTTTCAATGTCAACTACGTGGAGAGCCACGACTATGGCCCCGACAGCTTTAACCGATTCAACGGTGGCACCGACCAGTGGGCCGAGAACCTGTCGCTCATGTTCACCATGCGTGGCATTCCTTGCCTTTTCCAGGGTGGTGAAATTGAGTTCCGCAAGGGCGTGCGCATCGATGAGGGCACCAATATTACCCTTAAGAACAGCGGACGTGCCTACTATGGCGGATACCTCAAGGGCGATGTCACAACCACCGATTTCGGCGAATACAGTAGTGCCACTGGCAATGTTGCGGCAACGCTTAGCCGTCCACTCGTGAAGCACCTGCAACGCCTTAACAAGATACGTGCAGCTGTGCCTGCATTACGCAAAGGGCAGTATAGTAAGAGCGGCTGCTCATCGAGCGGCGGTTATGCTTTCAAGCGCCGTTATACCAATGGCGACATCGACAGCTACGCCCTTATCGCTCTTAACGCTGGCGCCACTTTTACCAATGTCCTTAATGGAACCTACACTGATGTGGTGACAGGCAACACAATCACTGTGACCAATGGCACATTGACCACTCCATCGTTCAGCGGAAAGGGAAATATGCGCATTTATGTGCTCAACGGACCTGGCAAGGTGGGTGATGACGGGCCATATCTTTTTACCACCAATAAGGTTACTCCCACGCAGCTTAGTTATGACGGCACCGAGGAGGAGGGCGACCCAAACACCGATTATGTGAGTGGTGGCGGTAGCAGTGGTGGCGGTGTCGACATCGATAACCTCGAAATTTATACTCCTACCATCAGCGATGACGAGTTGAGCGTCTTCTATGAGACCTCGGCTAGCAATACTTTCATCACATTGTGGGTGTGGAACAGTAGCACCAATTTCACTGGCGGCAGTTGGCCAGGTCAAAACGCTAAATTGATGGGTAAAACCGAGGACGGCAACCGCCTTATCTTCAAGTGGACCTACGACGGTGAATATCCTGCCAATAATATGCCAACAGGGCTCATTTTCAGCCAAAGTGGAAGCAACCAGACTGCCAACCTCAATTATGTGAATCACGGTTACTATATTGATGGTGTGTATGATCACACTGTCACTGAGCAAGAGCCTGTTGACCCAAGTGTGGCAACGCTTAGTGTAGACAAGGAAAGTGGTGAGTATATCGACCAAGTGACAGTGACTGTCACCGCTTCATTCAACAACGCTACCATCGTCTACACCACCGATGGCTCTGCACCATCAGCATCGAGCCCACGTGCAACCGGCAGTGTGACTCTCACCTTCAACCAAACCACCACTTTGCGCGCAGGCGTGCTGCATAATGGCGAGGTGAAGAATACGATTACTCGCACCTACAAGGTGCGTTCGAGCCAAGCGCAGAAACTGCATGCATTCTTCATCGCTCCCGCCACATGGACAAATACCATCTATTGCTGGGCATGGAATGCTCAACTTGGCAACCAAAATTACACTGGTGGCACATGGCCTGGACAAGTCTGCAACCTAGTGGGCAATAAACTATACAACGGTCTCGACATCTGGGAGTGGGACGGTGGCACTGTGGGCGACGACATCCCAACTGGTATCATCTTCAGCAATCACGGTAGTCCGCAGACCGCCGACTTCGCTTTTGTTAACGGTGCTTACTACAACGTGAACGGTATCGTGACATTCCCCGCTGGCGATGTGAACCTTGATGGGGCAGTCACTGCGGCCGACATCACCGAGATTTACAACGTGCTGCTCGGTACCGACAATACCTATAGTTTCAACGCCGATGTCACTGGCGACGGTGTGGTCACAGCAGCCGATGTAACAGCTATATACAGCATATTATTAGGCAATTAGAAAAAAAGTGGGTGAAAACTTGACTTTTCATCCACTTTATATTATTTTTGCAAGTCACGTCATAATTAACTGGATTATTAACCGTAAAATTTGTATTTGCTAAATGAAGAAAATCACTACTTTACTCATTTCTCTCGCTTGCTTAGCAATTACTGCTAACGCTACTGTAACTGTTAACGTGCGCACCAGCACGGGTGAGCCTCCATATCTCTATGTGTGGGATGGCGCTGGCACTGCTCTCAATGGCGCATGGCCTGGCACTCTGATGGATGCCACTCAAACCTATGTCACCGTTGATGGCTTGGTTTGGTATACCCAGACTTTTGAGGAGGATGCTATCAACATCATCTTCAACGATGGTGGAATCGATGGCGAGGAGCCTTTCGTTCAAACCGCCGACATCCGTGGTGTCACAGGCACTGCTTTCTACACCTTCGACCCCGAAGAGGGCGATTTTGAAGATGTAACTAGCACCTATATTACCGACACTGGTTTCGACATCAACACTCTACCTGCTGGCGTAGTATTTGTTGAGGGTAAGGAATTTGCTTACTTCATTGCTCCACTCAGCTGGACTAAGTGCAACGTGTGGGCTTGGAACAGTGTTACTAGCACAAACTTCACTACAAGCGGAACTTGGCCAGGTGACCCTATCACCTTGATTGGCAACACCACCGATGGCAACCCAGTTTACCAATGGATAGGTCCTGACATCGTGGAAGGCGACAGCCCAACAGGCATCATCTTCAACAATGGCACCACTCAGACTGCCGATCTTGAGTATGTGGCTGGTGGCGTTTACAACCTCGCAGGCAAGCTGCTCTACACTGTTCCTGCTGGTGGTGGCGACACCCCTGTTCCTGGCGATGTTAACGGTGATGGCAATGTTACTGCAGCCGATGTTACAGCTCTCTATAGTGTTTTGCTCAACAATGATCAGAGCAACGTTGTTAATGGCGACCAAACGGGCGATGGCATTATCACAGCAGCCGATATCACAGCAGTTTATAATGTGCTGCTAGGTGCCGCCAAATAAAAAGCAATATTCAACCTCACTACATAGGTGAGATACACATAATTAGGGCGTGCCGCTTGAGCGGTACGCTCTAATTGCAACTATGCATGTAATGAGTTAAGATAGTTGTCTTGTTGTCATTAATAGATGCTTAGTACTCCATCTTTGGAGGTAGCTCCTTGGCTTGAGCAATCATCTTCTCCACCTCAACGAGAGCGGGAACGCGATTAACGAGATTCTTGGCCTCGTTTACTTCCTCAAGTTTCTTGTGCAGATTCTCAGGAACGCGATTTCTCAGTTCTTTTACAGTGTCAACACCCGAAGCCTCGAGTAGCTCGCTGAATTGAGGTCCCACACCATTGATGCGCATCAAGTCGGCGTGATTGGCCCATTTCAGGATAAGTTTGCCACTGATGCCAGTTTCGTCTTCCAAAGCCTTGCGTCCAGCTGGCTTGCAGCATTTCTCGAGAATGGCATCGGTGTCTTTGATACCAGCAGCAATAAGTTTTTCGGCATAGACATCGCCCACGCCCTCAATGTCGATAATCTTGTAAACCATAATTCTTAATATTTAAAAGTTATAAAAATGGTGAAGTTATAATTTGAGGGCAAATATAGGTGTTTTTGTTGCAAAAAACAAGAAAATGATTGTTTTTTATTCTGTTTCACGCGGATAAATATTGAAGATGGCGCCTTGGTCGCCATCTCCTTCGTAGGTGGCAGGAGAGTAGAATTGGGAACACAGCATCATGGCCTGTTCCTCGTCGAGGTGCTTGTCAAGCTGTAGAACAACCACGCCATTGTCTATTACAATTGATGCGTTGCACTCGCCCATGACTGCTGTCACAACACTGTCGACTTCGTCGCTCAGTTGCCACAAGTCATAATATTCGTTTTTATCCACTAGCTTTGGGGGTGAATTATTTCAGGTCGTCGGGGGTGATGTCAAACTGGGTTATTTCCTCACCGGTGGCTTTGTTGACATAGCTCACGGTGATGGTTGCGCCTTTGCTCTTGATGGTGGTGTCGCTAGGTTTTGTGCTCTTTTTGAACTGGCTGATAAACTCAGGCACTTCGTGCTCTACAATTGCTTCGGCAAAATCTTCCTCGGCTTGGTTGGCGGGGACCTCAACCTGCTTAACTATTTTCACGGTGTTGGTCGAAGGGTCATAGGAATATTGTGCGTCGGCATCGGCATGCTCTTCGGCCACAGCTTTCGAGAGCTCATCGGCTACCTCGGGACTTGCTGCTGTTGTTGAGTCTTTTGTTACGGCAGTGGTGTCGTTAACACTGTCATTGGTTGCTTTGTTGGCGCTTGTTGTGCCATTTCCGTTACAGCTTGTCATGGTGAGAGCCATGATTGCTATTGCAATAATTGATAATTGTTTCATTCTATGTGTGATATTTAGTCATTGATTTTAATTGCGGTGGCAAAACGTGTGTTTCCGTTAAAGTCGGTGTATACTTGAATGTTGCGCAAGCCTGCCTGAGCAAGCGTATCGCTCACGAGTGCACCCATAGCTCGGTTGATTTCCAAATAAAGTCGTCCTCCGTTTTTCAAAGCTCGAGCGGCATAGGCTGCGATAGGGCGGTAGTAGAGCATAGGATTGTTGTCGGGGACAAAGAGCGCTCCGGCTGGCTCATAGTCAAGCACATTGGGCTCCATGGCTGCTTTTTCGCTCTCGGTAATATATGGTGGGTTGCTCACAATAATGTCCCAAGCATCCATAGGAGCATGACAGTTTAGGATGTCTTGTTCAATAAATTTGACACGTGTCTTGAGGTTTGTTGCATTAAGTTGAGCAACAGCAAGTGCATCACGGCTTATGTCGGAGGCTGTGACCTGTGCAAACTTTAGCGCTCTGGCAAGAGAAATTGCTATACATCCACTGCCAGTTCCAATGTCGAGCACTTGCAAGTCGCTTTCTTGATTTTGATCAACTATCATGTCAACAAGTTGCTCAGTCTCGGGACGAGGAATAAGCACAGCGGGAGTGACAGTGAAGCTGTGGCCGTGAAATCTGGCTTTTCCCAGGATATACTGCAAGGGTTCGTTCCTGAGCAAGCGTTCGCAAATTTCGTTAAGTTTTTCAGGGAAAAAAGCAGGCAATTCTTCATTTTCTCTCATCACGATATCGACAGGTTGCCACAGTAGCACTTCCTCAAATATTATTCGCGTGATGCTTTCCACCTCCTGGGTAGGATAAAGGTGGGATAGCTTGCTGCGAAGGTGCAATTTTGCTTCTCGAGTTGTCATTGTTTTTCGTTAGTTAAGTCCACGAAATTACTAAAAAGTTTTATATCAGTGAAAAATGTGAAGAAAAAAATTGGTTTTTTAAATATTATGTTTAACTTTGCAAAAATATCACAAGAAACACAAAATAATCTTTTGTCCCATGTACCATAATTTTTTAGATAACATCGTCGATTTATCTACCCCATACTATTGTTATGACCTCAGTTTGTTGCGAAACACAATAGGTACAATACAGAAAGAAATCTCAGGATTTCCATTTGTTGTGCATTATGCCGTAAAAGCTAATGGCAATCCCAGAATTCTTGAGGAAATTAGTAAAACAGGACTTGGTGCCGATCTCGTGAGTGGAAACGAAATTCTTGCAGCACTCAAAGCTGGCTTTGCTCCTGGCATGATGGCTTTTGCTGGAGTAGGCAAGACCGACAGCGAAATAGAGATCGCTATTGATAATGATATCTATTGTTTCAACGTTGAGAGCGAGCCTGAGATGGAGGTAATCAACGAAATTGCAGGACTGAAAGGTAAAAAGGTAGGGATTGCCATTCGTGTTAATCCTGATATTGACGCTCACACTCATCGATACATAACCACTGGTACTGTTGCCGACAAGTTCGGCATTGACCTGCCCATGCTTGATGAGGTTGTTGACGTGGCATTGAGGCTGCCTAACCTGCACCTGCGAGGCCTGCATTTCCACATTGGGTCACAAATCACGACCTTGGAACCTTTTAAAATGTTGTGTGAGAAAATCAATTTCTTGATTGAGCATTTTGAAAACCGTGGTGTCACATTTGAGATGATTGATGCTGGTGGAGGCTTGGGTGTTGATTACAACAATCCCGAAGCCAATCAAATTGCGCCGTTCCATGACTTTTTCCAAGTCTTTAAAGATGGCATTAAACTTCGCCCAGGGCAAAAGGTGCATTTCGAGCTAGGGCGCTCGATTGTTGCGCAGTGTGGAGCCTTAATCTCCAAGGTGGTGTTTGTCAAAGAGAATTCTGCTAAGAAATTTGTTGTTCTTGATGCTGGAATGACTCATCTTTTGCGTCCTGCCCTTTATAATGCACATCACAAGATTGTGAATCTCACTTCACAGGAAAGTGAGCATGACACCTACGATGTGGTGGGCCCCATTTGTGAGTCGAGCGATGTCTTCGCTCATGATGAAATTCTGCCCATCACCCGGCGAGGCGACTTGATAGCAATTCTCTCTGCTGGAGCTTATGGTGAGTCGATGGCGAGCACCTATAACATGCGCTCGCTGCCACAAAGTCATTTCATTGAATGATGGCATATTTTTTGCTCATTGTCAGTCATAACTTTTAAATGATTGAATTATGAACAACTTTGAGCAACTTATTTCTGGCGATAAGCCGGTATTGGTCAACTTTTTCGCAACTTGGTGTGGCCCATGCAAAATGATGCACCCAATTCTTGAGGAACTCAAGCAAAGCATTGGCGATCGTGCGACTATAATCAAAATTGACGTTGACGAGGCACAAGATGTGGCTGTGCAATATGGTGTTCGTGCTGTGCCCACACTTGCCATCTTTAAGAAAGGAGAATTGGTGTGGCGCGAGGCTGGGGTTCACAGTGCCCAGCAACTCATCCAAGCCCTCCAACAGTTCATGTAACATAATTGTTACTCCATAAAACAATGAGAAAAGAGGTTGTTGCCTCTTTTCCCTTTTTTTATTCTATGGTTTCAACTAGGAAACTCACTGGCCTGAAACCGTCATTGCAGGATATCATTGCGCTGTGCGGGTTCTTCATCCAGCCGTCGAAGAAGTTGCCGCCACCTTCGGCAAGTTCTTTCACCCATGGAAGCAAGGTTTCCCATGCACTGTCACACATGCCCTCGGGTTGCTGGCAGTTTTCAACGATAAACGTGCGTCCCAGCGTCATGTCGCATGCGTGCACGATGGGATTCTCATACTTTTCCATCAAGTCGCGGTAGCATGCCATGCGCATCACAGTTATCTTTACCTTCTTCATAATAATGGGAGTGTTAGTTATGGGCTATAAATAAAATAAAGTTCTTTTGCAAAGGTAAACAAAATTGGTATTAAAATTAGTCATGTTGTGATTTTTTTGGCTTAAGTGTTGAAAGTTTTGTGAAAATGCGCTACCTTTGTATGATTTTAGGCTAATGTCCACAACGTTTTAAACTAATATACATTCAAAACTATGTTTATCATTGGTATAGCAGGCGGCACCGGTTCAGGAAAGACAACGGTGGTACGCAAAATCATGGAACGCCTTCCAAAAGGTGAAGTAGGAATTATTTCTCAGGACTCTTACTATAAGGACTCCAGTCACATTCCAGTTGAGGATCGCCAGAAGATTAACTTTGACGAGCCAGCGGCATTTGACTGGAACTTGCTGCTTGACCACTTGAAGATGCTCAAGCAGGGTAAAGCTATCGAAATGCCCACCTACAGTTATCTAACTTGTACACGTCAGGAAGAGACCGTTCACATGGAGCCTCACGATGTGGTTCTCATTGAGGGTATTCTTGTGATGAGCGACCCACGCCTCCGCAAGATGATGGACATCAAGGTGTTTGTCGATGCCGATGGTGATGACCGCCTGATTCGTGTCATCTCTCGCGACTGCATCGAGCGCGGCCGCACTGCTCAGGAGGTTATCGACCGCTATCAGCAAGTGCTTAAGCCCATGCACCTGATGCACATTGAGCCTTGCAAGCGATATGTTGACATTATCGTTCCTGAGGGAGGTCACAATGAGGTAGCTATCAACTTGCTTACCGACTATATCAAGACCCGCTTGAACTTGAAGAAGAAGTGATAGGTTTTTACAAGGTGTCATGAAACTCTTTCGCAACCGTGATAAAGAGGCAGCCAAGGCTGCTCAGGTGCCGCTAACTGTAGGCACTGGCGAAGCCAACGAAGCTAAGATTGTAGAGGTCACCGACAAGGTGGTCGATATGCTCAAGCGTGCTGGCGAAGCTGGGGAGCTAGTGCTTCAAACCGACAATTTGGTGAAGAAGTACAGGCAGCGCACTGTTGCCAATCATGTGTCGATTAACGTGCGACAGGGTGAGATTGTGGGACTGCTAGGACCTAATGGAGCTGGCAAGACCACCACTTTCTACATGACCACAGGACTGGTAACTCCCAATGAGGGACGTGTTTATATTAATAATGTAGAAATCACCAAGCTACCAGTTTATAAGCGTGCTCAGCTGGGTATTGGCTATCTGCCCCAGGAGGCATCGGTGTTCCGCAAACTCACTGTTGAGAACAATATCCGCACAGTGCTTGAGATGACCAATACCACTCCTGAGTATCAGCGCGACAAGCTCGAGGAACTAATCGCAGAGTTCCATCTTGAGAAAGTTCGCAAGAACTTGGGTGACCGCTTGAGTGGTGGTGAGCGACGCCGCACTGAGATTGCACGTTGCCTTGCCATCAACCCTCGCTTTATAATGCTTGATGAGCCGTTTGCCGGTGTGGACCCCATCGCAGTTGAGGATATCCAAAGCATTGTTTACAGTCTTAAGCACAAGAATATAGGCATCCTTATCACCGACCACAACGCTCCCGAGACACTGAGCATCACCGACCGCGCTTATCTGCTCTTTGAGGGCAAGATTTTATTCCAGGGCACAAGTGAGGAACTTGCCGAGAATCCTGTTGTGCGCGAGAAATACTTGGGTCGCAACTTCGTCTTCCGTCGCAAGAAATTCAAGGAAACGATTGATTAATGATTTAAAGAATTCACCATAAGTTTAACCAACAAAGAATAAATGATTATGAAGAAATTGTTTTGCATGATTGCACTGGCGGCCATAGCACTGACCGCATGGTCGCAAACCCCGCTTAGGCTCAGCACCTATAGTGGCACATCGTTGGAAAAATATGACGGCAAACTGTGTAATGTGACTGCCGAACGCTACCTGTTTACAGGTTGGAACACCATCTCACTGCCATTCGCCGTGACCGAACAGGAACTTGACGAGGCGTTGGGACAGGGTGTGAAGTTGGAGCGTCTGGTTGGCGTGACTCAGCAGGGCACCGAAATTGTTTTGAACTTCCAGGATTGCAAGGCCGAGGGCATACAGGCCAACAAGCCTTACATCCTCTACTATCCAGGTGAGACCAGCTCAAAGAAATTCACTGCTGTTACTCAGGTCGCCAATGAAGAGTCGAAGGTGACAATGACCACAAGCGGTGGCGTGGAGGTTACAATGAGTGGCGCTGCACGTAAGACCGATGGTATGGGCTTCTATGGCATCCTCGCCATTAACAATGTTGATGCCAACTTCACTTACATTGACAACGAAAAGGCATTCTTCTATGCTACACGCTGCTATGTGAGCATTCCGGGCGAACAGCAGTTTACCTTGACAGCTCGTCATTGGAATGCTGGCGAAATCACTAGCATTACCGACATCGCTGCACCAAGCGACATCATCGACGTTTACAATGTGCTGGGTATGCGTGTTGCTCACAACATCAAGGCTGGCGAAGTTAACAACCTCGCGCCTAACATCTACGTAGTTAAAGGTCGTAAAATCCTCGTGAAGTAATATCTTTACGGCTAATCTCAAATACAACAAGCAGCATCTCGGTTAAAGGGATGCTGCTTGTTTTTTCTTATTTCATGTTGAATTGGTTTTTTAGCCATTTAAGAGCGTTCTCTGTTTGCCATGGATAAAGCCAGTGGCCAGTGTCGCGTCCCAGCTGCAGTTGCTTGGGCGCTGTGATTACGTTGTAGGCGCTGAAGGTCGAGGTGGGGCAGCACGCTGGGTCGTTGAATCCCCACGCATAGAAGCCAGGAACCTTGAGCAGGCGGGCGAAGTTGACAGTGTCGTAGTATTTAGACACCTCGATGCGTGCCTGCAGGTTGGGTTCGTTAGGGTTGCGGAACAAATGTGGCCAGCCAGCTCCACGTCCGTAGTAATAGCCCGTTACGTCGCAAAAGGCTGGGAAATAAGAGAATAAGGCACTCACGTGAGGGCTCAATGCAGCGGTCATTATCGATAGCATACCACCCTGGCTGCCGCCGTAGGTGGCGATGCGCGTGGTATCAACATCGACGCGTGTGCACAAATAATCTATGGCTCTCACGCAGCCTAGTATCGAACGTTTATAATAATAGGTGTCGCGGTTGTCGATGCCTATTGTGGTGTAGCCTGCAAGAGCTCCATTCTCGAGTTGGCGATAAATCTCGGGTGACTGATCGACGGGTATGCCGTGCACGCCAATTTCTAGCACTACAAACCCTTGGTAAGCTAGTTCATGAGGACCATTGAACGAGCGCACAGCAGCTCCAGGCAAGCGCAGTATTGCAGGCTTGCGTCCTGGTGTTTTGGGCACAGTGAGCACACCATAAACATAGTTGCCTTTCTTGTAGGACTGCAGTTTCAAGTAGTAGACATCAACGCGGTCATTGCTTTCCTTTTCGCTGTAGCGCAGGGTCGGCGACATGGGAATCTTAGCCGCCTTGCTCATGGCATCGCTCCAAAACTGCTCGAAATCATCGGGCATCGTGGTTGTGGGTTTTATGTCATAGGGGTCGAAGGCGATGTTGGTCATCGAGCTGTAGGTCTTGCCTTCTAGCTCCATTTTCACACGCACGCTGGTAAAGCCAGGAGTCTTGGCGGCAGGAACATCAAAATGTGCGAATCCATCCTTGCCAGTCTTCACGGTGCTGGTGTAGACAGCGTCAAGTTTGTCGGGACCGTAGCTGTAGGTTATAACAGCGTCTTTCATTCGCACATTCTCGCAGATGGCATAGGCGGTGAAATGCGCCTTCTCGCCCACATGATAGGTCCAATCGGCATGGTCGGGCTCAGCCACAACAGTAACATATTGATGACTTGATGATTGTGCGACGGCAGTAATAGCGCACGTTAATAGGAGCAAAAGGTAGAAAATTCGTGTCATGTGATAATGGATAAGGGTGTTACAATGGATGTTGACGTCCTCCTTCTTCCCAAACAAAGGTGTAGCCCTCGTAGCCATCGGGAAGCAGGATGCGGTTCACGCGGCGCCACTGGGGTGGGCCATAGTCGCTCGACGAGCCACTGAGTATCACTTGTTGTGAAGCATGGTTGATGCGCCAGTAGCCGCCTCCCATGCAGTGGTCGCCTGGCTCGAGCAGATGACGATGTAGTGTCACCATGCCTAATCGCAGGTGACCATCACTGGTTATTATAAATTTTGGATATGCCATGGCTCTAGCGCCATTAGTCGGTGATGAGGGTACCCAGGGCTGTACGGTTGAAAGTGTTTTTAACCCAGATGGGGATTTTCTTCTCGGCCACGGGCTTGATGGTGGGGGCGTAGATAACCTTAGCGCCCTTGTCACACATTTCTTGAGCTTGAGCATAGGTCATTTGGCGAATAACCTTGGCATTGGGGTCCTTTTTAGGATCGGCAGTCATGAAGCCGTCAACGTCGGTCCAAATCTCAAGGCTCGATGCGTTGAGTGCGCTTGCCACAATGGCTGCTGTATAGTCGCTGCCACCGCGTCCCAGGTTGGAGATGCGTCGGCTCTTGCTGTCGCGTGAGATAAATCCGCCCATAACAGCCACTTTACCTTTGAATTTGCCTAGCGTTTTGGCAATGTTTTCATTCGTAGCTTCAAGGTCACACTCATGGTTGTTGCTGCGAATTATCTCTAGTGAGTTGAAATGAGTGGCGTTTTCAATGATTTGGCTGATGATTAGCGACGAAAGCCTCTCGCCATAGCTCACGATTTCCTCAATGTCGCTCTCAGTTAGCTCTTCGCTTTGTGAGATGTCGGTATAAGCATTACTCAACTCATAGAAAAGAGCTCTTACTCTGTTGAGTGCGTCGTCGATTTCTTCACCCTCAATCAGATTGTTCATGATTTCACTGTGACGCGAAGTGATGTCCTGCACAATTCGGTAGGCTGCAATGTCATTTTTTGCAGCAAGGTTGGCAGCTTTAATCAAGGTGTCGGTGAGTCCTCCTAAAGCCGAAACCACCACAACCACAGGCTCTTCTTGATGCTCCACGATGTATTTCACATTGCGCAGAGCCTCAACAGTGCCAACCGATGTTCCTCCAAATTTTAATACCTTCATGAGTGTAACGCTATTTTTTGGTGCGTAAAGTTAGTACTTTTTCTTGATATGATGAGAAAAATCTTGTAAAAATTATAAGATTTCACTATTTTTGCGTGCGAAATGGAAGAATTGGACCTGGACATATTCAATTTGCTCGACACTCAGCCTGAGCCGTCGCGTGGTTCCTTGCTCGTTGCAAAGCCAACGGTCGAGGATTTCTGTTTTAAGCGCAGCGTCTCGGTCCTTGTTGACCATGATGCCGAGGGCTCGATGGGAGTGATTGTCAATAAACCCACACGATTCACCCTTAATGAGCTGATGCCAGAGGTTAAGTGCGATGAGCCGTTGCCGCTTTATTTGGGCGGCCCTGTGGGCACCAATATGTTGTTCTTCCTTCACACTCTAGGCCTTGAGGCTATCCCTGAGAGCGTGCAGCTTGCTCCTGGAGTGTTCTTTGGCGGTGACTTTGATGTGTTGAAATTGTTCCTGGAGAGTGGCCAGCAGCTCGATGGCAAAGTGAAATTCCTGATAGGCTACAGTGGATGGACTGTGGGGCAACTTGATAGCGAGGTAAAGCGCCATGATTGGGCTGTGCTCAAGGAAAATGCAGCCGAGCTGATTTTCAATACTCCCGATGATCTTGTTTGGGACCAAGCCGTGAAAAACTTTGGTGACCAGTACCGCCTATGGAAAACTTGGCCCGACGACGTTAGCCTTAATTAGATTTATAATGAGTCACTTAAATTAAAGATTTGAACGCAGGATTATATTCGGCGTAGAAGGCTATATAGTCAGGATTCGATACCAATTCTGCTCCTTTTTTTGATGCCATTCGTTCAGGTAATGGCGTGATACCCACTCTCAACAAGTCCATTCGGTCGGCATCGAAACAAATGTCGATTGTGATGTCGCCCGTTCGGTCGGCTATGGTGTGTAGCTCACAAGCTCGCTTGAGTTTTGCGATTTGCTCATCATTCAATGCGCTCAGTAGCGAGACACGAATTGTGTCGATAAACCGCGCCGCCTTGGGTCCATGTTCATAATCTTCATTATTGTTTTCACGTTGGGAGTCATGGAGGTAGGCAAAAGCCATGATTACATCCATGTCGGCCCCTTCTTGATAAAGCAATTCACCAAACTTAGCTACCCTGTCCCAATGCTCTACGCCGTGGCTTTTTCCCAATTTTTTTGGCCAACGCTCAGCGCAGTAGTTTCTTATTCGTTCAATGTTGAGTTTTAGTTGTTTACTAGTCATTTCAAAATATTAATTGCATCATTTCTACATCGTGAATTTCGGTTCCGTGATTAATCCATTTCTTGAGCAAGCCGGCAGTGGTGAAGCCGTGCTTCTTGAGTAGTGAAGCGCATACGGCGTTGCTCACAGGCACGAGGGCATATAGTTGGAATAGCCCCAAGTAATCACGCACATAACCAATTGTGAGTTTCAACGCTTCGTCGCCAATGCCTTTCCCTTCATGCGCTTTATCGACCATTATGCCGAGCTCGGCTCGGTTGTTGAATGGGTCGAAATTAGTGAGGTCGACAGTTCCCACCGCTTCGCCAGTCTCGGTGAGAGTTATCATAAGTCTCAACTGACGAGTGTTGAAAATGTCGCTGTCGTAGTTCTGCAAGTATTGCCACAGGTAGCTCTTGGGGGATGGTGCAATAATGTTGCTCACAGTCCATAACCAGCTGTCGTTTTCCCACTTGTAGAGAGCCTCAAGATCGGTGGGCTCAAGCGAACGCAGTGTCACAATGTCGTTAGAGATTACTTTTTTCATAGCTTAAATCGATTATCATCTGCAAATTTAGTGATAATTATTTTGTTTTGCTCGCAACTTGCTCGAATTTTAGATAAATTAGGCTGTGTTTCGGCAATAAAAATGAAAAATTCTGTTTTTCATTTTGTATTTCACTCAACTTGCACTAATTTTGAAAACTTTTTTAAAAAATTAAATCATGGGACTAGTAATAGGAATTGATGTGGGTGGAAGCACCACCAAGATAGTGGGACTTAACAATGGTCAGATTCTCTCGCCAATGTTTATCACAGCTGCCGACCCCATCACATCGCTTTTTGGAGCTTTTGGAAAATATATCTATGACAACGGCATTACCCTCGCCGACATTGAGCACGTGATGCTTACGGGAGTAGGCAGTTCGGGCGTGACAACCCCCATCTATGGGTTGCCCACGAGCAAGGCCGACGAGTTCCAGGCCGATGGTCTGGGTGCGCGCTTCGACAGCGGTCTCGATAACCTCACTGTTGTCTCGATGGGAACAGGCACCACACTGGTGAGTGTTGATGGCGACGAGATACGCCACTTGGGCGGCATCGGCATTGGCGGTGGCACCCTGATGGGCCTCGCTCACCTGCTGCTCAAGACCGATCACATCAGTGACGTGATAGCACTTGCCGAGCAAGGCGATATTACTCACATCAACCTGCAAATCAAGGACATTTGCAAAACCGACCTTGAGGGCCTGCCACTACATGCCACGGCTTCGCTTTTTGGAAAAGTGCGCCAAATTACTCCTAGTGAACATGATGTGGCTTTGGGCATCATCTGCATGGTTCTCGAGTCTATTGGCTCGGCTGCTGTGTTGTCGAAGCTCAACACGGGTGTCAAGGACTTCGTGCTTATTGGCAACCTCACCCGCCTGCCGCAGTGCGCGGTGGTATTCCCTCGCATCGAGGAGATATATGGCGTGAAGTTCCACATACCTGCCCATGCAGAGTTCTGCACCGCCCTGGGAGCCGCGTTGGCCTATAATAACGCATAATGCACAATGCAGAATAGGGCTGCGCTCGCTTGACTCAGTTGGGCCGCGCTGCGCGTGGGGCTTATTTGTCAAACAATTAAAAACAATTAATATTTTTGCATTAGATGGCGGTTACTACGGTTTTTTACACAAATTATCGTGAATTGTCCGTGAATTATCATTGAATTATCAGTTTGCCGTGAGGCTGGAGGGGCGCTTCGCTTAAAATTGAATGAAAATTTGATTTAAAATTGCATCGATGCTGAGACGAGTAGTGCGGTTGGTTCGGTTGGTTCAGCTGGTTCGGTTGGTTCACTTGGTTCGGTTGGGCCGCGCTTCGCGCTAAAAATTACTGCCCTTCGGGCTAAGATTGGTAGTGTGGTGCCTACGGCACTAATATTTATTTTTGCGCTGCGCGCTAAGATGTCGCTGTGCATGGAATCGGTGGAATCGGTTTGCCTTGAGTCTGGAGGGGCGCTGCGCTTAAAATTTATTGAAAATTTGATTTAAAATTGCATCGACTCTGGATTACTTCACACAAATTATCGTGAATTGACCGCAAATTATCAT